>Ga0136643_10018183_pt1 | contig 10593 bp, 9 predicted proteins | sample TergutLab28metaG_FD_96883 | JGI IMG/M metagenome (GOLD analysis project Ga0136643, IMG submission 96883) | Labiotermes labralis P1 segment gut microbial communities from Petit-Saut dam, French Guiana - Lab288 P1 (version 3) (version 3) | ecosystem: Host-associated > Arthropoda: Insects >... | reverse complement strand
TCAAACTTCTCTGGCCATTATCTCCGTAACCGTTCAACTTTGGATATAGGTGTTTTGGGTTATATCGGTATACTTTAACATAAGGAACACTCTCCCGAAGTCTGGCACATTTCTCCTGGGACATCCTGTATATTAGGCTTCTTACCGTTTTGAATATCTCATAAATTTGGTATTCGTTTGTTACAGACATAATCTAGTGTTGCAAAGCTGTATTATAGACGGCCACTTTTTATAAGGCGGCGAAGGAGTCGCTGTAAAGTGTAGCCAAAGTGTTGTGTACTCGTCTTTGTTGTAGTACAAGTAATCGTAGTGGTGGCAGTAGTAACCGACAACTTGCAAAAGTGGATTTATATGCAATCGTGATGATAACTAGTTTAGAACTGTAATTTATCCTTAACAGGAAGATAATACGATAATTGTTTGGACGATCAATTTGAGTTGTCTGTTATCGAGTCGTGTAATTGCTGTAGTTTGTATTCTGGCACATGACGCGCGGCAGTTGGCACTCTTTAATCTTGTCTGAACCATGATCCATGTTTCCTGCAATGTACAGAACAGAAACTGCAGGAGTTGAGACATATTAATATGCATTCAGTTCTGTGCCTTCTGTTACACGTGGTAGTAGAGTTCTGAATGGCCGTGTCGACCCACAGTGTAGCGTTTCAAACTGTGTAAACAACGAGTCAAATATTCCTTTCCCCCGAGTCGGTGTGCTCCTGTGTTTTACTTGCAGGTACTTAACGGTTTGGACACCCTATTTATTAACGAAGCTTACTATAATCACACATTTATTACTGTTTCTCCTGTGTAATGTATACCAGGCCGATGCCAGTGACCGCGCGGTCTAAGTCGTGGGTCTGCGGCCGTTCGCTTGCTTGCATTTTGGGTTCGAACCGCGTCGAAGGCATGGATATTTGCCTCTTCTGAGCGTTGTGTTGTCAGGTAGGGGTCTCTGCGTTAGGCTGATCACTTTTTCCGGAGGAGTCCTACCGAATGTGGTGTGTCTGAGTGTGATCGTGAAGCCTCGATAATGAGGAGGCCCTGGCCCACTAGGGGCTGTTGCGTCATGTGGGTGAAAGAAAAGTATACCAGCGTGACAAAAAATTAACCAATATATCGTGTATTCTTTATTATGTAGCGTAGCGTAGCGTATTCGGTACAGTGACTGGTTACGGGCTGGACGTTCCGGGGATCGAATCCCCGTGCGGGCGATATTTACCGCACATGCCCAGACTGGTCCTGGGGCTCATCCCCTTCCTATACAATGGGTACCGGTTCATACCCTGGGTGTGAAGCGGCCGAGGCGTGGCGCTGACCACCCATCCCCCATCTAGCGCCGAGGTTGAAGAAAGAGTAGAGTCTACTCCTCATCCGGGTCTTCGTGGCCACTTCTAGGGTGAACTTTTCCTTTTTATTCTTTCTTACCCTAATATAATATCAGTAACATTCGTCTGTTTGAAGGGTTTGTTAGGACATCTTGTGAGCTATGAGAGATCGAAAATTAATAGGATCATGTTGATCAAGAAGAATCGTCTCTAATTGTGCCGTTTCCTTCCCACAAACGATTCAGAGTAGCGACACAGGGCCTTAGACGGAGTGTGTCTTAATTGCCAGCGATGGAGTACTGTACGGTATCAGTTTGCTGTTGTTGTGCATTTTACAGAATAAATGTTGCGGGAATAAAGGAGTCTTGTATCATCACCAGGGAAGGACAAAGACTGGCAGCGTTTGAGAACAGGGCTTACGACAATATTAGGACCTCAGATAGGACTTCGCAGGCGGCTAGAGAGCTAACTTGTAACCCGTTTGCATGCAAAATACCTGCATATAAAAAACATCATATGTAACATCCGGTAACCCTAAAATAAGCGAGGTAATACGAACGGTATTATGTTCAAGAACACCTGCAAACAATAGCAGCAGCCGCTTCTACAACAAAAACATTCTTATAACAATTTTAGTGTTTTACAAATGGACTTTAACGTCTTCATTTCCACGATAAAACAAACGTGGTTTTTTAAGTAACTGTATGAAAGTTGCTAACCGATGTAATCACAAACTGTAACAGTAGTATTGAGAGTACACAAAATACGAGTAGTTCTCCCTGAAGATGGCGCAAAAAGCTCCGAAACATGTAGGAGGAAAGGTTATAATTGATAATTGTATTTTATTGCATGGGGCATGCCGTAGCGTAGTTGGTGGAGTCACTGCGCTGCAAGTCGGAAGGTCGCGGGTTCGATTTCCGATGGTGTCATTGGAATTTTTCATTGACGTAATCCTTCCGGCAGCACTCTGGCCCTGTGATCGACTCAGTCTGTAACAGAAATGAGTACCAGGAATACTCCCTGGGAGTTAAGGCGGCCGTTTCATAGGACTGACAACCTAACTACTTTCACGTGCCGACTGTCTTGAAATCTGGGAGCCTCAACTTCCTGGAACACTCAGTGCCTGCCCAGGGCGCTTTACAGATTGCTTTATTTTATTGCACATGTGCACTTGTTTTGTCTGAACTAATTTGAATTTAAAATATAGTTATAATCAAATGTCATTGTTTACAAACACGGAGAAATTTAAAAGCGGTATAAATCCATGAATTAAAATTGTTTCCTCTTTCTTATTTTCATTTATAGAGAAAGTAAGATAAATTTTCTGAATTTGCTTACATTGTAATGAAATTCCAGTAACTTCCCTCTGCTTCTATACCAGCTCAGAGGCAATGCGATTGTTCTGTATTGTTGGCAGAACAGACGTGGCTTACTGGTAAACGCCGACCTACTGATTCTGAAATATACTTATTTACTGTCTTGATCAGGATACGTAACCTCATTTTTGGCTTACATGTGTTTTCCGGATAATACCGATATACTTCTGTAAAATAAACCGCATTTGGACCCCTGATTAACGCAAAGTTTTGTTCGTACCATCTCTCTCTCTCTCTCTCGTTGCAACAGAATCCGTGCGGTTCGTGCAGGAACTGGTATTGGGCAGACCACCACAAATACGAAACTGAGCGTCTTGAAGTTTCCCGTTAACTTTGCTGTTTGTCTCTTTTGCCGAGTACACACAACCAGTACTGAAAATTCAGTGCTTAGCACGAACATAATTCAACTGTATTTAGTTAGCTGCTTGTTCCGACTCTCAAGGCTCATCATCAGACTGTAATATAGGCGGTGGATTACGCAGATCTGTTTGTGTAATGAAGCGCGTATATTATAGCCTTATGATGACCGCTTAAGGTCGAAACACGTAGCTGACTAAATGAAGTTGTGTTACATAAACTGTGAAGTAATAACATATTATTTTATTATGATTAATGTTTACTTTATCGAAATACAAACACCGTATACCGTCAAACGCAACGCTTTAATGCCATACAACAATGTGCTAGATCAGAAACACCATCGGGCACCTTTTTACAAACGTTCAATAACGTAATTTCAATTGCAACATGCATATTCTTCCCAATTTACATATGTTGATAAACCTTTGTAAAAAAAACTTGCCCGGTGGTGGTTCCGATGAACTGAAATATCTATCACGTTGTAGTAGGGCACTGGAATGTTGCGTTTGACGGTGTACTGCGTATTTCAATAACACAGCATTGTTTTCTACAGTAAAACCAACTAGATGCACCAATGTATCAAATTTATTTTATTTTGGAATGAAACTATACATGTTTCGGACGGTCTTTCCGTCAGCAATATCTGTTTGACGAATGTCTGTTGCTGTATGTACGGTCTTGAACTCCTGGTGATGGACGGAAAGACCGTCCGAAACATGTAGAGTGTCATTCCAAAATAAAATAAATTTGATACTTTGGTGCATCTAGTTTTACTATAGAAATAATATTACGATGCAGGGCCCTATGAACGTCAAACAGCATTGCTTTTGTATTGACGGTATTACAGACGTGCTGTGTGTCGGACATTTAATGTTAATTACGATCGTCATGTTTTTAAAACACTTTTTTTTTTAATTAAAAGGACCGTGCGATGACTTAATCGGTCAGTCGCGAACGTCTTACCGCGGAGGTACGGGTTCATTCTCACTGCGGAACACGTGGGGTTTGTGGCTGGCAAATTGTCACTGCGACAGGGTCTTCTGTGAATACTTCAATTTTCGCCTTTTATTATATCATTCCTCCGGTGCTTCCTGCACTTCCTTCCATCTGTCACTGACACTATATAATCATCGCAGTTGACAGCGTCTCGTTAAAATAAGACACTTAAAAAGAAGTCGGTGGAAAGTTACTGCCCAAATTCGTAGCACATTTTCGGCGCTGAAGTTGTTTGTTGCTTACTCCCAACATGCTACTGGGAGTGCTAAGAAAAGCAGCGGGCATAGTCTATTAATTTCACTCTTTGAACGTGTTTATGACATTCCCTTGTGTCTGGGACGTTTCTACTGCGTTTAGTCCATGCGATACTCACAGGCCACATAACTCCTGAAACAGGCTTCCCATTACGTCTCCTGCAGAGGCGTTATGTAATCGAGTTAGTGAAGTATACCTTCTGCGCGCACGTTGTTAGTAAAGGGGAAGGGACATTTTGCTTGGCAAGACATGCTGTGGAAGCAGACTGTGATGCTCTGTTAAATGTTTCGTTCATAATTACGATTATCAAGTACTGGTATCAATATTTATAACACGTCGTGCCTCTTGTTTGGGGGGTAACGACGTAACACGTTGATTGGAAAAGCTATTGTTGAACTGCAGGTATGTTTCGGACGGCTGGTAGTATCTGCACTTTTGTTGTTTAGACTAGCGTGCATGATTTTTCTCAGCAGTTCATGAGACATGCCTGGAACCTTCCAACATTTTCAAAAGTGGGTCACTTGACTAAGTTCTGTACTCGCGAACTGGAGCTACCAAACTCAGTATTGTAAATCTGTACACCCATTTTACCAGAAATTTGGGCTATTTGTGTCATAGATAGCAGGGTACAGTGAATTGAGCTGACACGAAGGTAAGCATTCGATCTGTTAATTCACGATACTAAACCGACAAAATACACAAACTTGCCCCTGATACATTTGTGTTGCAATATCACTCTTAATACTCCTACATGCTGCAGTCCGCCAGGGACCATATTCAGGGAGTTAAACTACAGTAGTATCGCTTACAACCAAATTAGTCACTTTATACACAGCTGGCAGGGTGTAAAGGAGTCAAGTAGCTGCAGTGTAGTCATTCCGTTGTAGAGCAGTGTGCAGATACGCTGAATCTTGATATACAGTATCTCAGAAGCAGTACTGTGCTATTAAGTACGTGGGCTACTTCCAATGTACTGAATATAAAAATCCCGCATATTTATGCATCACTCTACAACGAAATGTCTACATTTTAACCAGTTGACTCTGTTACACCAGGTCACCAGTGTTAATTTGTTTCGATTCCCTGGTATGGTCCATTGCGGACTGAAGCATGTAGGAATATTGGGTGTGATATTACTATATAAATGTCTAATGAGCAATTTTGGGCATTTTGTTGGTTTGATGTCGTGAATTAGTTATCGATATAATGAATGGAATGAACAGTATAAAATTTGATGTATTCTCTGTTTTATGAACTTAAATCCCTGAAAATATTTCTAGGTACAAGGTAAATACTGCATGGGCCTGGTGAGGTATCGGACAGAGTACTGCCTCTCGGTGTCGTCAATCGAAACCGAATTTTCCTGTAACCGACCCGTTGCTGAGTTGGCTATCTCACGTCGGGCATTAATTTCATTTCTCTTAAAAATCTGCCTATGAGAAAGAACATGATCAGACAGTTCGTGTGAGCCGTCTGGAGGAGTTGTGTCTGCGGAAGTAGGCCACACCGCAGATCACTACGTGAAGGTGTAGTTTGTTCTTGTGCACACCCTGAAGGTGTATGGGAGAGTGGAGTTGTGATTCCACTTATCGACCCTTAGATGGGGGTGAGTAGTCTGGTCCATCTCCATGAACATCTTACCCGTGGAGAGAGAACTCGCCAGAGCCGCCCTGTACAAGTCATCGCTATTTTTTTTTTAAATCCTTTCAGAGCTTTGTCATTACAATCTAGTCACAGGGACTAATAAGCAATCGTATTCTGACCTAAATTATTAATATTGCACTAAACCTAAGAGTTAACCCATTAGCGTCTCTCTGTTTCTGATTTATACACGTTTTGTTGTGTACGTACACCAGCACTCTCTGCTCTTACACTCGTACTTACTCTAGCACTGTCTCTGCTAGTACATTAACACTTACACTAGCACTGCCTCTGCACTTACACTAACACTCGCACTAGCACTGTCTCTGCTTTTACACTAACGCTTGCGCTAGCACTGTCTCTGCTTTTGCACTTGAACTAGCTCAAAAGGTTTTTCCCTCTGGAGTCTGCGCACTATGCCCGTGTTGTCCAGGAGCCGTATGGCCTCAACGTTCCCATGATGGTGGAGTCTTCCTCCATGCTTTTGTACAAACCTCTGGGTTTCGCTAGTCGCCACATCCACTTGCAGGTCTCTGTGGAGGCCATTGTTTCTAATGTACCAGGGTGCAGTGACCATGTTCCTGAGTACTTTGTTCTGGATTCGTTGTATAACGTCTATGTTACTTTGGTGCATCCCCAGAGTTGGATACCATTATGTCCAAACGGGTTTAGGATTAAGCCATTACCATGGGCATACATATAAATGCACAAAAATATCAGTAGACCGCCATGATTTGAATGTGTTGGTGAACTCGTTTAGGTTTAGATGTCACTATTTCCTTCCAGATTTCACTGTTTGTTAGGAGCGCTGTCAAAACGAAGCGTGTGTTGATCGTATGGCCTTTCTTGCTGCGTGTGTGAGAACAGCAGTGTCTTGAATCCGCGTTATCAGAAGCCTGTGCTGTGCTCTGCAGTTCGTCTTAGCTATCGACAGCTGGACGACTTGTTAGAAGTTCCATCCGCTAGCGAACTTTGCTTCTTTGAATTACTCATACTGTTAGTTCTGCCGTAAGGCAAACAGGGTATATGTCGAACTGGCAAATAAAAGTTAACAAAGTATATAATTTTGACCAGAAATAGGATCGCAGTAACATCTACAACTTTACCCTTAAGCGTGGACATAAATATAAATTTACGATTCGAATCACAGTAGCTTCTTTTACGTAGTTTTTTTTTTTTTCTGAAAGAAACTCGGAGAGTAGTTTAGATGTCTCACTGCTGTTTACTTGCACTGTACAGCATTTCCAGATTTTCATTCAAGCATAAACATGGTTCAGGTACAAATATGTGCACCTTAGCACAAAATTAGCCTGGTGACTATGCATTGGCGTCTTATAAATTTTAATTCCAGTTTGGTATAATAGACTTTAGTGAATTACTTCAGTCACTCCAGTCTGATGCCGCGATAAAACATGAGACTTAACTTTCGAACCACCGTGCTGTTGTCTTATCACGTCTTATTCAGAGGCACATGTGGTTTGTTTGTTTGTTTGAATGTGGTAAAATAGATGGAATTTACGATTTCAATTTATCGAATTAAAGGGTGTGACTTGTCGATTTACTTTACCCATTTTCGTGTCATTCGTCTTTCCTTCGATTTGCTGTTGAAGAAAGTCTGAGCTACTGTTGTGTAGGTTCTGTGGACGGTGTACGAAGAGTGGAGTGTGAATTGGTTTCTCGGATATTGTGACAAAGAGCAAAATGTACGCGGCATTGCAGCAATCTGTCGCCAGCCACCGTTTTGAAATCTCCTCGGATGGCCAAGTGCATCTAGTTTCCAAACACATTATTTCCTTTTATATACCCACAGCTTTCTTAAATTTTCTTAATAGACAAAGAATTAAGAGATCCACTTCTGCTATTGACAGCGCTGTAATGGCATCTGAAACCAGTTATCTGGCTTCCAGGCTAATAGTGCAGCACGTATTTCAGTGACACGTGTATTTTATGTCTAATGCGCCTGTAGCTATACTTTTTTATGTTTAGTGAAGCAAGGGGCGCTTAGATTTTAATGACTGTCAACGACGCTGTGTGGTCTTACCGACAGTGTCATTAATGTAGATAAATCATAAATAAATAAATAGGGCGCTCGTTGTACTGTGCCCCAATTTCCCTTAGAATCCTGCTCTTGCCAGCCGTGCCTTTGACAGTCGCCGTTCGGTCAGCAACGGACTGCTGATGTGTATTCGTTTGTCTTTGCCGTCCGTTTAAATACGCCTTCTTTTGCTTGTTTTGTCCCCACTTGCAGTATTCTGACTTCTCAAGACCACATCGTGATGGCGTTACGGTGCTGCGATGGACAGCGTAGATTACATGACGTACATGCCGATGAATGGAAGAATGGTTTTGCATAAGAAGGTCGTAGAAGGAAATAGCCTATGGTCCAAATACAGATATTATCTCTCAACATTTGCATGGACGAAATGACGAATTCCACGCACAGGTTCTGGTAGCTGGCCACTGGAACCTTGCAGCGAAATCCTTGTCGAGAACGCAGTAGTTGTTCAGCCAGTCAAGAAATTCCCCTCATTTGATTGACCCCGAAGCTTCGTTAACTCGTTCACAAGAACCCACTAGTAGTCTTTCCTGAGCCGGACGAATCCAGTCTACATTCTCACATCCTATTTCACTTAGGTCCCTATTAATATTATCCTCCTATCTACGTCTAGATGTTCCGAGCGGTATCTCTTCTTCAGGCCATCGCAATGGTCGCACTGTCTAAGGCGTGGGGCTACGGCTGCTGGCTTGCTGGGATTGCGGGTTCGAATCGTGCCGGGAGCATGGATGTCTGTCTTGTGAATGTCTTGTTTTGTCGGATGGAGGTCTGCGTCGGACTGATTATCCGCCCAGAGGACTCCTACCAAGTGTGTTATGTCTAAATGAGTGTGATCGTGAAGCGCTGTATGATGAGGAGGGCCTGGCCCACTGGGGGCTGTTGCGCCGGGGCGAGGGGGGCGGGAATCTCTTATTCAGATTTTCTGCCGAAATAGAAGGCAAGGAAATATGCGAGGTGTTTTTTGATTGGAAAGTCATTGTCCATCATGAATTTGTACCACGTGGTCAGATGGTAAACAAACAGTTGTACCAGGAAGTTTTAGTGCGTTTTAGGGATGCTGTGCGCAAGAAGAAGCTAGAATTGTGGGAAAACCAGACGTGGATGTTGCCCACGACAATGCGCCGGCTCACGCGTCGCTCCTCATCCGCAGTTATCTAGCAAAACATCAGACATCCGTTGTGCCCCATCCACCCTATTCTCCAGACTTGGCCCCAGCAGACTTTTTCGTGTTTCCCAAGCTTAAAACCACTTTGAAAGGACGTCGTTTCCAAACCATAGAGAAGATTCAGGAAAATGAGATAAGAGAACTGCGCGCCATCACAGAAAGTGCGTTCCAGGAAGCACTCCAACAATGGAAGAAACGTTGGGAACGGTGTATCGCCAGTAGAGGGGAATACTTTGAAGGGGACGGTGCTTAAAATGCTGTAAAATGAGCAATCAAGTGTTTATAGCAAAAGTTCGGTCTTTTTTTGAACACGCCTCTTACACTCTCTTCGATATGAACAAAATGGCGTGAAATTAAACCTTGACCTTTGTGTATAAGAACTTACAATTACATCTCAATGTAACTTGCTTGCAACACCTCGCTCGCTGTTCTTCAGTATGTGCTTCAAGCCGTTCCCTCTTTCTCGTAAGAAGCTTAGTTCCGACAAGCAACAAAATTTAGTAACATAATAGTGCCGTCTGTAGTTGGTGCACTGTGTGCTGAACGTGATTCGATTCCCATAAGATGAAAAATATTTTTGCTTTCCTGCAAAACTTCCAAACCTACTCTGGGGCACACCCAGCCTTCTCTGCAGTACCCGAGGTAAAGAGGTTGGGGCATGAAGCTAACCATTCATCTCCATCCAATGCTGAAGTTAAGAATAAGTGGAGCTATACCTCCGCTTCCCCTATGCTTTCATGGCATGCAGTGTGACAGCTTTTCCTTCTACGATGTTCAGTACAGGCATAAAAACACTCCCAAAAATGGCGTGGTTTTTGTGCAACCGATTGTCAGAGTAGTTTGTCGTTATGCTGTACATATAATTATTCGTTTAATTAAAGGTAGATGACGAGTCTGCGGTTTGCCAAGTTCGGTCAGATGGAGATGTGGATTGATGGAAAATGTGAATACTTTTGAATGTGAACTATGTTTGTCAAAGAGTTTAGTATGTATTGTAGGGAGAGGGATATATGTCGCGATAGGTGATAGGTAATTACAATTTCTCGAATGTAATTGTAAACATTAGTTTATACGTTCGAATTTGTTTTGTGACAGTTCTTCGAGTCTCTCTGAGTGTTCCTGTCAACAGGAAATGTCGTGGTCGTTTGTTATATTCGGTTTTACTTTTTTATATTGGAATTATTTCAAAATTTAAAATAACGAATTTGCACTTGTGTAGGTTAGAAGCTTCGAGTTTTGTGGCATGCCTTCCTGTGACGATATCCCAGATACGCCGTGAAATGACGTGTATATTGAACAGTTTAACTCTCTTGCGTGAATGGACCCGTTATGGTGCTTTTGTTAAGGTAATGATAGTTTTGTGAAATCACAAAAAAAAAAAAAAACTAAAATTCTGAAGGCTATCGAAAAATTTAATTA
>Ga0136643_10018180_pt1 | contig 10595 bp, 8 predicted proteins | sample TergutLab28metaG_FD_96883 | JGI IMG/M metagenome (GOLD analysis project Ga0136643, IMG submission 96883) | Labiotermes labralis P1 segment gut microbial communities from Petit-Saut dam, French Guiana - Lab288 P1 (version 3) (version 3) | ecosystem: Host-associated > Arthropoda: Insects >... | reverse complement strand
TACAAAAAAAAATGAAAAATTATAAAAATTTTTAAATAAAACAAAAGCAAAAAAAAAAATGAAAAAATTGAATAAAAAAATAAAAAAAGCCTCCCTTGGCCCCCCCCCCCCAAAAGAAAACTGAAGTAAGAATGGCCTCGCCACTTGCTCATACCCAAGCCTGGAAGCTTAAAGAACTAAAAATAACTGACATCGGAACTGTTATCACTGGATGCATTCTGTGTTCGTTTTTATCGTGTTTCCATTCTGTCTAGTTGTCACACCCTGTAGAATAGAATGTAAATAGGAATATTACGGTGACAGTTTTTATGTTTATCCTCCAACTGTGCTAAATTTATAATAAGAGGAACAAAATTACATCAGCACAACTTCTTTATGTCAGATATTTAATGTGGCAACGTGTTTCGACCTCAAAATATCATCTTCAGGCCAGTGGTAAAAAACATATAAAAATTTATATTGTGTGTATTTCTTTCATATGCAATACACAATTTGTTTTATGTTTTGTACCACTGGTCTGAAGATGATCTTTTGAGGTCGAAACACGTCGCCACATTAAAGACATAACTCCAAGTACGACTGGTGGCGGCTTTTTGTACCTCTTATTTATGTTACGAAGGTTACTGTCTTATAGTGTGTGTTGTGACGTCCAGCAGATATTTGCTGACGTCACGGAGGAAACAAACTTCTCAAAGTTCAGGACGCAAAAATAAAATTCTGTGCAGGAAGTGAGAAAACAAGTTGGCGCTGGCAGCTTGCCCCACGGCTGTTGGACGCCAAGCGCCTGGTCAACTGAACCCAAATCACACTGCAACTTTAACTTATCACGTGGCATTTATACATCACCAAATCTAACCAAAAACCAGAACACACTATTTAAGAATCGAAAATGCTACAGGGTGCAATATTTTTTTAATGTCCTGTGATAGTGTAGGCAGAGGTTTCTTACCCTCAGGAATTGCACATCGATAACCTCTTGTTTGTTCTGACGGCCGTTTCGGAAACCAATGAGGGAAGTTTTGCTGCTTCGCCGAGATGTTATTTCACCAACTGCTTTCACACCTTTAGGTTTCCGCATGAGTGACATAAGTAATGACCGGCCGCCGGTCTGCTCGTCGGTCTGCCGTTTTTCGTACTGAAATTAGTTCCTTAAAGCCTGAGGGTCATCAGACGTAACACATGCTGTAGCTTGGAAACGTCTTACGTGCGATTTGTCGCGAACAAAAAGACAGCGAGACAGGATTTCAGCAGAGTACTTCGCTTTACACTGTCTGAATGTTTCAAACAATGCACCATACTAATTTATTCATTCATTCATTTTTTCATTTTTCTTTCTACTTTTCTTTCATTAATCCATTCTTCTTTTTATTTATTCATTCATTCTTTCTTTTTTCCTTTAATTCAGTCATTCATTCAGTCAGTCTTTCTTTCTTCACGTTTTCATTCATTCATTCATTCACTAATCTCATTACATTTCTTGTAATCTCATCTCAAACCGAAGCATCAACTCGCAGGACCGCATGACGTAACGGGCAAGCTGGTTTTCAAATTTCAGAATCATTCAATATTGGAGGGGAAGAGTGCGTGTCATTGAAGGTATGAGGCTATGCAGTTATAGTAACTGACAGACTAACTGGCTGAGTGACTACCAACGTAACCTAACCTAACTAATTAACTAATTAACTAGAGGCATGAAATAAACTTATTGTAAAACAAAAATTTTGTGCATCAAGTTGGTCAATTACTGAGATAAAATATACTGAGATGCACGGTCAGCAAAACGTCAAAAAATTAACTAAGTAAACTCCATGGAGAAGAGTCCCTCTTGAAAAGCTAACAGGTTCTTAGTTAGTCAAGAAATTCCCCACATTTTACGGAACCCAAAGGTTCACGACCGCATTCACAAGAGCCCCCCCACCCGTTCCTATTCTGAACCAAATCATACTTTTGCCAACAAACTTTATATATGTGTTTCGTATGATATAATAAACAGCAATCATTTCAGCAAACATCACTAACCGGCTGATTCTGTCTTATATTTATTTTACATTAAGATTTTTTTCGTAAAAATTTCATTTTTTCAATGTTGATGTTAGCCCTGATCATGGAGGGTGACATCATGTGGCAGGTGTCTGTGTTTGTGACGTTTAGAAATAACCGCTGCTTATCTTCAAGGTCTAAGTTGAAATTTTCCTAAAAACGGAAACAACATGATCAGCCCAAGCGTCTAAAACAACACATTTATTTTCTGTGTCGCAATGAAACAAGAGGAATAAATAAAAAAATGTAACATTACACAGCAGTGTACAAATGACTGCAATTCGCTCTTACCACTTTAAGAGAAAGAAAAGACGCTACTTGATGCAGTACCACAAACTGCAACAGGTATTTAACTTTTTGGCGCCGGAATTATTTTTTTAATTTTAGCACATTCTGTATATAAAATGTGAATAATACAGGAACAATTTAGAATTATGAAACAAACTGCATTTTGAAGAGAAAAACGGAAATTATATAACATGTTTAAAATATTCAGTACCTATATTTGTTGAATAAATATATAAAATGCAACTTTAGAGGTTAGCGGTGCGGCACGACCTCTGTAGTTGATATTAGGCGTCTAAATGTTAAGGGAAAAATCGTTCTTATATCATCATTGCTGATGTAAGATGGTATTGAATGGTAAACGATATTGCGCTTTAGATAAAGCAAATCGAATCAAATTTGTGATTCGATACTGAGACAAGTATTAATTAAATCCTTTTCATTCAGCTAACTGAATACTGAGACAAGTATTAATTAAATCCTTTTCATTCAGCTAACTGAATACAATTATATAAAATGGTAAAGTGATCCCTTTACAGGCCCGGTGTGGCCCAGAGGGTTGGTAGGGTTATAGTTCTACTCTTCCATGACCGCTGCACTAGAAGGGGGTGAGTGGTCAGCAGCACGCTCCGGTCGCATTTTACCCCCGGGAAAGACCCGGTACCCATTTTGGGTGGGCCACAGGGCCGGTCTGGACGGGCAGAAAATCTCGTCCACCCCGGGATTCGATTCCGCACCGTCCAGCCCGTAGTCAGTCCCTAAACCTACTGAGCTACTCGGCCCACGAATATATTTAGATACTTGAGTACAATTTTCACAGCCAACCGCGAATCTTACTATTAGCAATATTAACCGGACGGTTTATATAATTTATGTGCAGTGTAGACGGCAGGAGCTTAATCTCTATCAGCTTCAGACCTCACAGTGTTTGTGTGTGCCTTCATAACTTCACCCTATTTTCTGTATATTGCGGAAGTCATATACCTCACTCTTGCACACCAGGGGGACTAACGTGTGAACAATAAATTTGTCCCCAATGCCCGTTCATCACAACTGGCCGAGACAAGGATTTCGCCCTTCAGGAAAACTGAGCACTTTCTCCTTACAAGTCTTCAATCGACGCCCGGAATTGAGGTTGTATTTTCTGCTGGCACAATATGAGGTCCGTTATTATCCAGTGATGCATTCTATGTTGCAGACAAAACACTATATGCTGATATGTTAGAATTAAGAGTCCAGGAGGAGAGACATATCCTGCAAAGGATAAAAAAGGAGGAAGGCTGTATAGATTGGTCATATCTTGCTTAGGAACTGTATTCTAAAACAAGTTATTGAAGGGAAGCTAGAGAGAAGGATATAAGTGACGGAAAGACGAGGAGGAAGAAGTAAGCAGCTACTGGATGACCTTGAAGAATCTAGAGGTTACTGGAGATTGACAGCGGAAGCGCTAGATCGCACCGCGTGGAGAACTCGTTTTGGTAGGGGCTATGGACTTGTGGTAAGACAGACCGCCGAATGCATGAAGGTTAGAAGTTCAAAACATACGTAGATACGGAATGAGTTAGGAACTGTAAGCATGGCGTGGTAATTGTGGTGCATTCACCTCTTTTGATGTGGACGTCAACGTAAACGCTCATTAAATTGGGTTCCAGATTTACGGATTGGAAATAAGCATAAATTTAGCTTTTGTTTAATCGCGTCAAAACACGTAAGCGTCACAGCAAGAATACGTTCCAAACAAGACGTTTTGTGTCTGGGCTCAACGTGACAACTTTGATTGCACGACGACTAGCGCACGACACTGCGCTAATGGCTGCGCATGTCGTCCTGCGAGGCTTTGTTGCTGTATTCTCTATAACGGAAACTGCAATACGAGAAATTTGGCAAATACTGGCAAGATTCGTCGACGCCAGATTCGAGGGAAAAAATTTTTATCACCTGAGCATACGCCAACAGAAAGTCAATACAAATCAAATAGGTGTTTTTAACACATAAATTATGGCGAACGATAAAATTTCTTTATATTCTACTGACTCTTGTATTTTGCGTTGAAACATTAAAATCTCCCTCAGTGCTATAAAAAGTGAAAACATAAACATTCATACTGTTGGTGGGGCGAAACCGATATCAGGTGTAGCGGCGAAGTTGTGTTCCAGAAATATATTTTTTGAGTTCATACCGGTTTGTCCATTAGCAAGGCAGTCCATCACAAAGAGATAATTAATAGCAGGAGAGATTTTTGTTTGTGAAAAGCAGCGTCGATGTAGGTTCATGTCTTATGGCACACATAGCGGTGTCGAATGGCAAATAGCTGCCGACGTTTCGGGAGAACTCCCTTTCCAATCTACTTGTGATGTTTAGACTCTGAAAAGGGAGGAATAAATTCAGCCCTTGAAGTTCGGCAAATACGTACCCATCGACACGGTGTCATTCCATAAAACTTTAAACTTCACGTAATAAAATGTACCTAAGATGCTCTGCCTGAGCCTCGAAACTTTTGAGCACTAATTCTCCCTCCCCATACCGGCAATTTAACGCTAACAAACTTCTGAATTTTGCCCACACAATGCACGTAAGTGTTGGTATGATTCTGACACAGAAAGCGACAATTTCTCCATAGAGCATCGTCTGATTGCTTTTTATAATAAAAGACGCTGTGTTTTCTGTGAGGTACGAACCGAATAGACATGTATAATACACATACATGCAAACTTTATACATCCTTTGCCTACAAAGTTTTGTGAAACATAAAAAATAACAGAGCCGTTACTTATATTGGTAGTACTGCATTATGGCATTCTGCACTAGTTATTGGAGGACAGTTTCTGGCAATTACCGTGTTGACGACAAGTTTACGAGCGGTCATCATCCAGTGTGAGGCGACAGATATGAGAACACAGAATGCTGCCTTTAACGGTCAGCCTTTAGAAGCTCTTCGTTAGATCAGCGATATTCCGCAAAATCATTTTCGGATTCTGGTCATTATAGCAGTAGGGTCACCCGTGGTCTGCACACTTCTAGGACGTGGAGTGGTTCTGGCCGTTGTGGCGCGATTTATATTTTGACACCTTCTGTAGGAAAGGCGTGAAGAAAATACCGCTTACAAGGAATCTAGGAAGTGTGTCATCCCCGTTGTTTTTGTGAAACTTGGAAAATTGTATGTATTCAAACACAACAGTGTCACATGAGGTGTATTTAATGACTGTATAATGGACAACTACATGTTTCGGCCTGTACTGGCCATCTTAAGGTTGTCTACACCACGTGCGCGTGCATGCCTATAGTAAGATCTTAAGTTCCCCTAAGACAACCTGAAGATGGCCAGTACAGGCCGAAACATGTAGTTGTCCATTATATATTCATTAAATCCACCTCATGTGACACAGTTGTGTTTGACTACATACAATTTTCCAGGCGCCCCTTACAAGAACCAGGACTAGACTAAAGTTGATGTGTGTTACGGGCTTGACAACGTTTAGGCGTACGCGCCAGGATAATATTAAGATGGATATTATGGAAGCAGTGTGTGGGATTTATATTTTCTTTTCCTTTCCGCTCCACGTAGGTTCCAGTGGCGGAATCTTGTGAACACGATAATGAAATATCTTCCTGTGTAAAAATAAACTTTTTCCAATATATTGCTTTGTTTCCCTTAGATTTAACTACCCAGAGCGCCCTCAGACAATACTAATTACTGTCAGAGACCAGTGACAGGTGGAGGGGGGTTCGCTTTGCACTCTAATTTGTGTCCTACAGTTTAGGGACTTCAGTAAATGTACTGGTAAAACAAACCATGTGCAGGCTTGGACAGGCCCCGAGGGTCTCAAGAGGTTGAGGCTCCCAAATTTCACAACAATCGACACAAGAATTTGGTAAGTTTGTCAGCGCAAAGTGTATCCGTGTATTAACTTTCTGATTGTTTCAATTCCTAATACCACAAATATTAAGACTAATGGAGTAATCAATAAAATATGTGACCCTAAAAAACTAGTAAATCAATTAGTAAATGCAATCGTCCAATTTGCAAGAATACCATCAAAATCCGCTATCTGCTGAGTAACATCTGCATCGCCAGTACCAACAACTAATAAATTTGCATTCATCGATTTAAGTCTGTCTTAAATATGTAAATATCTAACAAACGTAATAAAACCTTGGCATTTCTCTAACCTTGATTATCGTAATTAACATTACAAATAAAATTAATCTACTACTTCTACTTCTAACTCCCCAGGAATATTCCTGGTGCTCATTTCTGTCGGAGGTTGAGTCGACCCCAGGGCCATAGCACGGCCAGAAGAACTGACACTATCGCGAAAGGAACCAGCGACATTCCGGCTGGTTCCCTCAACCAAGTGAAAGACCGCGTCACTCTCCACGAAGGTACTTAAAAAGCAGACAGAAATGTAAGTGAAACTGTGTGAGAGGGAGCTCTCATCCGTAAATACAGGGCTTTGCCAAACACCACGGTCGAATTATGTGGCACTAAACTGCTGATATCTCGTCCTGTGGCTTAGTACTTTAATGACGTCAGCCGCCTCCGTACCCACTCTGCAAGTCGCGAATCCCACTGTCTTCCTAACTGCTGTTGTACTCATCATTACACTTGGTTATTTTCTTCACTTTCCAGACCAAAAACTGCTAATCGCAATCATAGCAGGTAGCGACCAATTCCTTTAATAATTTCACTCCTAACAATGTACAAAAATGTATTAATTTGACGTTCATAGGGCCGTGCATCTTAATATTATTTATACGGATTATGCCTCCTGCTTGCTAACAAGCAGACAGCAGTATCTGACAAATGCTGTTGCTGTATGTACAGTCTTAACTACTGATGATGGACGGAAAGACCGCTCGAAACATGTAGAGCGTCATTCCAAAATAAAATAAATTTGATACATTGGCGCATCTAGTTGGTTTTACTGTAGAAATAAATATAGTAAATTTATTTAAGAATTCCTTCATATTTCGGTCTATCGGCTATTTTAAAAACGAACGGATCGTAAAATAAAAAGATAGAAAGATACAAGTTGCAGTATTTAAATAAATAATTAATTTATGTGTTTCTACACAGTTTATTATGTTTGTTATGATCTGATTAAAATGGAGCAAAACTGTAAAATATGTTACAATATAAGACAGAAAGAGTCTTTAACTTTTCAATTGTACAGTTCGACAGTGCTGTACTGGACTCAGAATAAAAATTTTTTGAGCTTTTTATATGCTCTAATTTTTGGAAAACACCGCAATTTTTCGTAATTTGGATCCATTTTCAACCTCACACGCACCTGTCGTGTTTAGCCGGACAGAAATGTCCACCACTCTAAAAATGCCAGTTAACTGTGTATGGGTTTGTGTCTTCAGGTTTGCCAACGGCAGGTATTTGAAAATATTTGGAAGAGTGAAAAAAACATTTGGATAATTGCCAGTGAAGAAATAAATCTAAGACAAGGAACAGTGATGAACATAAACACTACAAAAACCGCAAACAATTTAGGCCACAAACAATAGCCCGGAATAAGTTTCAAATTAAAATAATTAAAATGAAATTATAGGATTACATGTAATACTCATGCCTAATTATAAACAAATCATATATCACAGATATGAGCACATACTTACAATTATGTTCCTTCAAGGTGTCCCCGCATCTGCGCGAACATCTGGGGAGCTTCCTGAGAGAAGGCCTTTTTTACAGGCAACCATACTTTCCAATCCATCGAATAGACTCCCACGCTGAGCAATTCCTTATGCTGGATCACATAGAGTCACTGAAGAAAACGGAAAGAGGGAAGTCAGAAGATGACGACATATGTTGCTGTGTGCTTTTTTTTCAATTTGATGAACGATAAATATTAGGAACATAGTAAAAATCAGTGATAATTAAGGTGCCAAAAGGAAATGATAAGTGCGCATGGAGTCAGGCACGTTTTTGTTAGTTCAGCACCGAAAGTTATCTCACCCACGAGTCTTAAACTGTGTGTTACATTTACAAATAAGAAGACACGAAACAGACACCTTTTCGTTGTTACACCGTGCATGTTGTCGAGTTACTCAATTATTATACCAACCACTGCAGATATATAAAATTTATAAAATTTACACATTAAAACATTAAAAACGCTCCCAACCTGTTTCGGTCCTAAGACCATCATCAGGGAGCCATATCGTCCTTGCTAAAGTCACACTACAAATAGTCACATATTAATTTCGCTGTACCAGTTGGATATTGTGGCAGCATGCAGTGTTGTGTAATGTTATGTTGCGAAGAGTGCCCTGCTACGGATGTGCATTCTGTGCTTCGTTGCAACGCAAGTTGATACGTGACAACACGACATGCTGCCACAATACCAAACTGGTACAGCGAAATTAATGTGACTTCTTTTTAGTGTGACTTTAGCAAGGACGATATGGCTCCCTGATGATGGTCTTAGGACCGAAACATGTCGGAGCGTTTTTAATGTTTTAGTGTGTAAATTTTATAAATTTTATATATGTGCAGTAGTTGGTGTAATAATTGAGTAATGAAACAGACGTCTTTATATAAAAAAGGAAATTTTTAAGAAAAAGAACTAAGCACAAATATGGACTTTCATCAGGAATCAACTGCAGGAACGATGGACGCTCGGGCAGAAATCGGTATGATTTGGGAACATCTTGCGACCTGCCAACCATAACAAAGCTTCTCACGGAACCTTTCCGCCCCACGTTTGGTTACAAAATTGCACTTTGCACTGCATGATTCTCACGCTGCCCCCCTCCCTCCTCCACCCAATGTCAACATAAAATTTTCTCCAAATGCAGCCCTCCTAATGTATATAACAAATTTCAACTCAAACACAGTAACTGCTCACATTATTCCTTCTGCTGTGGACCCAAATCAATCCATTTCTTGATGCTGATTTCATTTCACAGTGCCTACGCATGTCTCCAGACCACCACTGCAAAAAGTAAAAGCCAGCACTACTGGCTGGGAATCTGGGAATCTTCCTACAACTATAATTCATCGCCATTTTACCTATCATATTTTTTTCACACTTACTACAACGTAATTCGTATTAGTCTCCGTCTACGCTTTGTATTAATAATATTAACTGACTAAATTATCCAAAGGGCATCTCAAGCCTCCACATTTTGTACGTCATGACACATACAGTACAGTACACTGCTTGGCACTGGACACATAACACACAGGAAGTTCAAATAGCTTCTCGATCCATGACCGTTCCATCCACACAACAGTGCATGTGAGCCTGCTTGATCGTGTTTGTGGCTCGGCATCGCAACAAGTTACCAAAAATTGCAGACTTTCTTATTCGACTTTATTGAACCCCTTGATCCATAGTTTGTACCAACTGCTGCAAACATTAAATCACTACGTTATACTACAGTAAAATGCCCTAATTTGTTGTGATTTGCATGAGTTTAGCCGTTAACGCTGATTATTTTCCTGTAAATAATTAAATAACTGGTATTTATAACAGTGAGACAGCTTGTCTTTTGTCAAGTAGGAACGGAGTTTTGATATAATTTAGATTACTGTAAGGCTTGATACTGGTAATTTTCTGTACCTCGTCAGTGCGGTAAGATATAACATGAATCATATTAACTGCACCTTCAAAGCAAGTTTTTCAGACCTGGTGCCACTAACAGTACAGACAGTGCAGTAGCTGTATAGGGCTACAACTGGCATAGCAGCAAGCTACACCGCGTTGCCTACTGTAAAGGCTATATGCAGTCATGTACGGACTGTAGGAGCATGGAGCAGGTGGAGCAGACCTGCATGACGGAATTATGTAACGAGACGGACAGCTGTCTCTTGTCATCTGCGCTTAAAGGGCAAACTAGTTGGACGGATAACGAAATCGGATCTTAAACTGACAGGGTGTGAGCGACGGCAGGCTGTTTTGTACAAGGTAATGAACTTGGATGTTGCGAAAGACTGGGGTTTCTCACACAGATGTAGTTGGATTCAAGTATTTTTGGATGCGAAGATGTGTCCACCGGTAAATAGTTACTGGCCTTTGGGTGGAACTCATTGCATCCGTCCTCAGGGTTGTACTATCAATATCGTGGAGCGTAGTCTCTTTGAGAAGCCGGTAAATATTTACCAGTCGATATGGTGTAACATCCCAAAAGAAATTTACTTTAGATGCCGGACTGCTGGCTAGAAGTCAGTACTCGGAAGGTCCTGCGACCGACCACCTCGACACAGGTTTTTCTTGGTTTCCCTGTGTCTATAAGCAAATGCTGAGATGGTTCCCAAC
>Ga0136643_10018176_pt1 | contig 10596 bp, 7 predicted proteins | sample TergutLab28metaG_FD_96883 | JGI IMG/M metagenome (GOLD analysis project Ga0136643, IMG submission 96883) | Labiotermes labralis P1 segment gut microbial communities from Petit-Saut dam, French Guiana - Lab288 P1 (version 3) (version 3) | ecosystem: Host-associated > Arthropoda: Insects >... | reverse complement strand
TGCCTCCTATGCCACGTGATTTACCACAGCTGCGACAAAGGATCGTGGAGGCAGTCGCTGCTATCGACCGCCAAATGTTGCAACGCGTGTCGCAGGAACTTGATTACAGGATTGACATCTGCCACATCACCAAGGGTGCACATATCGAGCACCTGTAAGGTAGGACACAAACTTGGAGTGTCTCTCTGTTGATATGCTCCTTTCTGCCGTGTCTGTCTTGGTTGTTGCGCAGTCGATTTCGGAAATCCCGGAGGGACTTATGAATAACCCTATATATATATATATATATATATACACACACACACACACACACACACAAACACTTGGTTTTAATGTCATTAAGGGGACTGAATATTTTATGTTGTTTTAAACAAGTGTTGTTGTAGTCAAGGAAGTGTACTGTTATGGTTAACAGTGAGGGATATGTTGGTACCACAGAATATCTGATTCTTAAGATGTGTCACATAAACCAGTGTTTTTATAGCCAATTTTGACTATATATATAAATAAATAAGAGGTTGCAGAAAGTAGTAATGCTGATGGTGATGAGGTACAATGGCAAGTTAGTGGAAGGTGTTACACCAGATAAATTTGGACCAAGGGCTAAGTCAGTAGTTGCAACATATATATATATATGAAATTTGTAGTAATCATTTGTATAAGAACCGTGAGGCTAATCAGCATGAACCATTTGCAGTCCAGCATATCTGACAAATGGGTTCCAGCAAGTGAGACTTTTTGTTGCAGCAGCCATATCAATTTGTAGACAGTCTACTTTGGTGATATGTTTATGGGTGCTGCCAGTTTACTTGGTAGCTGTTGGTGCAGAGATAGGGGCTGACTAGTAAGATGGTGAGCACTGTGCAAGCAGCAACTGTTTTCTATCCATTTCAAAAACACTATTTTATAAATCACAGTACTCTTCAGTTTTTCTTAAGCAATTGAGCAAAGTACATTGTAAGAAAAATGAAAGTAATTTGTAGCAAGGAAGGAGAGGTGATCAGAAGGGTGATGATGGGACACATTATCACATTTCAATCAGCAGTGAACTCACAGAAGAGTAAATGTTTCCTAAATGGGTGTAAAACTGTCTGGCCATTGCTGACTACCACTGTGTGAAGTGTTAGAATGTTCAACTCTCAAGAAAGCTGGCTACCTTAGTATAAGCACAGTCATGCCATCTCTTGATAGCTGTACAAATCATCAGTTCAAGTAGTTATCCAAAAGATTGCAGCACAAAGCCACTGCCATTGCCAACATGACAAGGTACTGAAACTGGAAAAAGAAATGGAACACGGGACATGACGTTACTGCCTGAGTCATAAATAACTAATATCAGTTGTGGGCAGTGCGTATAGAATTCATCCAAAGATTTCAAATTGCTGAGAATGTTACCGACTTTGCTATGGTAATAATATTCATGTATTCCCTTCCATTTGTTTCAGCAAGTATTTGTTTATCTGTTTAATATCTGAAAAATACAGTTTCAGATTAATTTCCTCACATCACCATAGGTAGCAGTAGGTGATATATTTGTCACCACCACCACATAAGCATTTCTGGAACCTAATAAAAGCAGAGGTGAAGAACCTGGATGTAGGTACATACTGTATTTGTCTCATTTTCATTAGTGTACCATTCTGCTTGTTTGTTGAAGAATAGTCATGTTCATAAACAGTTACATTACTGGTTATTTTTATGCAGGTTTTGAAAGGTGATGTTTCCAACTTGAGTGGTATCTTGGAACAGGGTCGTTTTGACCACAATTACAAACAAGTCAACAAAGCATATGAAGAATATGTGCTGAGTGAAGGAGATTTTGATGAGAGAATATTTTTAGGTAAGTTATTTGGCAATTTAATCATGTGTATTCTACAATAAAGTGTAATTTATTGGCACATTCAGTTATCAGACAGTAGCTGGTACGGTGCATTAAATGTATAATAATGTTTTAATCCAGTAAAGGCCAGTCATTAAAACGGTTTGTCCATCAGCAGTCTCATCATTCATGTATATTATATACAAAGTCTGACTTCTTATGATATTAAGGACAGACTTGGCTGTTTGTTGGAGTAACATCTGCTGTGATGTGATTCTAGAATACTTAATGAAGAAACAGGTCTTCTGGGATATGGCACTGTTTTCATTGGCAGTCCAAAAAGATAGTGTCTTAGATATTGAGGACAGAGGCAGAAAGCTCCTCTGTGCCATTGCTGTTCACCCCTAAGCATTGTGTTACATCTCAGAAGACTCACATCATGAGCACCACTGTGTGAACTCATATTCTTGTAGAACATTTAACCACTCTGAAATGATGATTGACTGTTCTTCCTTTAAATTGGAAAAATTTAATGCACTCCAGAGCCATTTGCAGAAATTCTGTGTGTGAATGAATGAATGTGTAGAAAAGTGATGATTTTGTGAAACTGATTTGTGACTCCATGCATTTTGCATCATGCACGGAATGTGTTAATGTAACATTATGGATTTGTGACATGTTGTATGCAGGAATGTGCAGTTGTCTGTATGGTATTGTGTTTATCTTGCTAGTGCTTGTTGTGTGTTGCACAGCTTGGGGAATTTTGTTTTGTGTTTCTAGATTTGTTTGGCTTGGGAGATGTATTTGAGAATTTTATCAGTATTTACTTGGGGGAATGGTAGTATGATGACCAGTCCAGCGGCTTCCTTGTCTGTTACTACTATAGAACATTTCTTTAAGTGAAGGATGTTCATATTTGTTTTTGAATGACACTGGCTTTATCTCAGGTTGTGGTAGGAGATAGTAAAGACATGTAAGGAACTGGGATTTCTGAATATGAAGCAGAGTGGTGTGGGCTCCACCACAACATTAGGTCACAAGAAATGGTTGCATATTTAATGTTTTCCATATTCCAGGCAGTAGATTAACTCCACAGTGTTTAATCCCACCGGTTGCATATGTAACCATAAATGTTGTGTTTGATGGCATTGTATTTTAACGTCATATGTATATATACACACACATATCATGGCCAACATTATAAATGTAAGAAGGTAAATTGATCCAGTTACAGTCCCGGTGTGGCCCAGAGGGTGGGTAGAGGTATAGCTCTACTCTTCCATGACCGCGGCACTAGAAGGAGGTGAGTGGTCAGCAGCACGCCCCAGCCGCACTTCACCTCTGGGAAAGACATGGTACCCATTGTACAGGAGGCTGGGTGGGCCCCAGGGCCGGTCTTGACGGGCGGAAAATCTTGTCCCCATCGGGATTTGATCCCAGACCATGCAGCCCGTAGTCAGTTGCTATACCAACTGAGCTACCCGGCCAATACATCATAAATGTATTCCTTTGTAAATCATCTCCCTGAAGATGGCCTTTAGGGGACAAAAGATATAGGAGAAACGTCACAAAATAACAGATATTTATGGTTACATGTGCGATTATTTGTCTTAAAGTCGTGTATAAGTAACTGCATGTTTGATGTCTGGTAAATTCATATCTTAGAAAATTGTGGCTCAATTTTAACCACTGTTGCTAGATATTGGTAGTCACACTGCTGAGGTTTTTTCAACTTACCTTTCAGAATAGTGGAATTGATTGTGTCGGTGGAATCATGTTAGTTGTTACAGTTTCATTTATAAACGTTGGGCGAAAAACAGTGTTGAACGGGAACTTCCATAATTTGAAGACAATTTGCAACTGTCTCTTCAATTCTAGAAAGAAGTGTGCTTTTCTAATGAAGCTGCATGTGGAATTCTTTTCTTTTTAGTGGTGAAGTGTAGAATTTGCATGACTTTTTGAATGTGACAGAACATTGATACGAAATTCCATGTTAATATTAGGGGCATTAAATTGGTTCAGGGTTTTTTAATTTGCGATACACTGTATTACATTTACGAGGGTCAGTCAAATGAAAACCTTAAATATTTTTTATCGTGGACGATATGGTGTGGTGATCCATGACTCATATCCAGATGTGCGATTATTTCATTCACTGTTATGCAGCGATGTTCCTTCACGATGGCTTCAACTGTTGCAATGGCCTCTGGTGTCACTACTCGGTGTGCCCGACCAGGTCAGTGAGAGTTTGTTACGGAACTAATGCCGTTCATGAACTTACTAGTCCATTCGTATACTTGCTGTAGTGACAGACATGCATCACCGTACTGAACTTTCATTCATCGATGAATTTTGATGGGTTTCACCTCTTCACTACTTAAAAACTCATAAAAAACGGATGACAGAACGCTGTTCTTCTTTGGTGCATGTTGCAAGCGGGGCCGCCAACTTTACGCTAGTACTGTACAGTCATGTTGCATTCCTGCATCATACTGCCACCTGTTGGCCACTCTTCAAACCATGAGTATCATTGTTTTCAACTTAAAGACAATTGAGCTGTGTTTTGAATTTTTATCACACTTTTAATATTTTCATTTGACTCTCCCTCATATTTGTTCTGAGCTCTTACAGGCTCGCTAGTTGAACCTTCAATTAGTTTAAGTAAGAGGTTTAATTGTAAAATATTTATTTAATTTGTTTGCGTTTCCTGGCTGTCATGATTCATGATAATTTTTTTTCTGTTAGTTGGTTACATAAAATTGCATGCGTGAAGAACTTAAAGAGCAAATTAAATTGAGGGAATGCTCGTTGCCATAGAGTTCAGAATCAATGCCTTACTGTGCGATATCGAAGGACATAAAGTAAAAGCAAAATTCACCATAGACCAGGCCATAAAGGCCCATAGGTGGAGTAAATATATAGCTATACTCTTTCTTTAACCTCAGCGCTAGATGGGGTGGGGGTGGTCATCACCACGCCCCGGCCGCTATACCCCCGGGAAAGACCCAGTACCCATTGTATAAGAGGATGGGTGTGCCCCAGGGCCGGTCTGGACAGGTACAGAAAATGTCACTCCCCACCGGGATTCGTTTCCCAGACCGTCCAGCCCGTAGCAAGTCACTAACGACCGATCTATCCCGGCCCACTGTCTAAGAACATGGAGATTAAAATATTTGGAACTGCGATATTGTCTTGCTTACATATATGTGGGTGTGAAGCGTGGTATCTCACATCAAGGGACAAACAGAGGCTGATGGTGTTTGAGAACAGGACACTGAAAAATATGTGTAGACCTAACGGGGTGGAAATAACCAGAGGTGGGGAAAAGTGCGTAATGAGGAGCTTCGTGATTTGCACTCCTTTTCCATACGTCACAAGGATGGTCCGTTAAGGGGTATGAGATGGGTAAGTTCATGCAAGTTTCTGGTTGGAATATCTGAAGGAAAGAGACTGCTTGGATAGCCAGAATGTAGATGGGAGGATAACAGTGAAATTGAGGTTAAGGAAATTGGGTGGGAGGATGTGGACTGGATTCATCTGGCTCAGGGTAGGGTCTAATGGTGGGGTCTTATTAACATGGTAATGGACCTTCGTGTTCCATGTAGTGTGGAGGGTTTCTTGATGTGGCTGAGAACCTTTGAACTTCTGAAGAGGGACTTGGTTTGCTCCATGAAGTTGGTGTCAACTAACAGTTTCCTCAAACTTGTGCTATTGATGGTTGCTGTTGGTGCACTTCTTATGGCAGATAATAATTTTCATGCTAGAAAGAAGTTGTGCGTCTTACGAATGCACGATCTGTATTGCTGACGGCACAAATGAAAATTTTATTTACTTCATTTCCATACTACTTTCTGTTTATTTAATGGTAATTTGTAAATTTGATAACAGTGCATCATATGTTATATGTCAGACTTCTGAGATTCTTTGATTGTGTGTATTCTTTCAGTACGATATTGTCACAGTTTTTTCGTGACATGTTCCAATAGTGTCAGCCTCTTGTTCATTTGTATCCTACCTGGCGATGCAACCTGTGCCATCACCTGCAGGGCTGGTTTATCTCCATGTCTTGCTGCGTGGAATCGGAGGACAATTTTTCTGTTTTTTGGTTTTTTGCTTACAACAAATTATTTATAGTCCTTTCATTGTTACTTATTCAGATTGTTTGTATTTTGCTCATTTTAGTATAAGATAGGTTTGGATATGTAATATGCCTCTCCTTTTACTGTCCCGTGAAACGCGGTGTAGATCTGACCCAAAGCATTGTTAGCATAATGAGGTGTTTCAAATTTATTGTTCCTGGTTTCAGTATCATTTCTCGTTTGTATGGTATTGGTAACAGTTCTTCTTTTCGCTTTGTAGATGCTAACTGTGAATGTGTAACCTGATATTCTTTGGGTTGTGTAAATGTGTGTCTTGTTTACTGGTCATTAGTTAACAGTGAATACCACACATGGGATGTAAAATGTCCCTATGGAGGCTCGAAGCATTATAACTAGGTTACCCTACGCCCTCATGAGACAGCAGAGTGTTCCATTACTTTTGTTGACCTGTAATAAAAGTTGACGGGCTGGTAGTTTTGAAATATTTGGAGGTTCATTTTTTTAAATTTGAGGGAATGTTATGTAGTGTCCTTTCTTTATTTTATTTTATTTATTTATTTTGTTTGATTGCACTTTTTATTTCAGCATGATACAAAAAATTCAGTAGAAACATTTTCAATATCATGGAGTATGTCTTAACCTTTTCACTGCCATGTCTGATGATGTGGGGCTCTGCCAGGCCCATATTGCTGTTTTTATTTTTTGTTTCATGTTCTTTGCATTATAATGATATGAATAACAGGTGCATAAGATTTCATTTGTTGGATGAACACATATGTTTCATTTTTGAAACTTATGGTGGGGAGGTCAGAGTGACCCTTCTGATTCATTGACTGTAGATAGAGTAGTTCACAGTTCCTTCACTTTCTGCGTACTTATCTGAACTGGAGGTAAAATTTTTTAAGATTTCGTTTTGTATCATCATACAGAGAATATTTTTTTCCTTTTGTCTTATATGAAAGAGAAACAGCATCCTGAATTCCTGTAGTAAGGAAATACGTACCAAACGTGTAAAGTAAGTAATTTCGACGGACGTCAGGTTTGTTTAATCCGCAGTTAAATTAGAGGCTGGAAACAAGGCCACTAGTTGTGTTTTGCAGCATGCAGATTTGAGGTTCGTAAAACAAGGAAGTGAAAGAAGCCACTTCTATCCATCAGTTGCACACATTAGGAATGAGTTGAGCTCTACCTGTGTCATGATCGGATTTAAATACATTTGCATCCTTTGTTATCACAGAAGTGATACTATCTTTATTACTGAATGATACCATTGCGGTTAAATTTAAAATGTAGTAAATTAAAGTAACTAAACTAAATGCAAGTAACAGTGTTCTATTACAAGTAATGGTGTTCTATTGTGATATTAAAACAAATTTCATGCCTCATACTTATCTCTTTCTGGAGTTAAAAAACTGGTGTTTCAGGGAATATAGTTCATAATCTTTCATGTAATTTAAAAGATTACGAACATTACAAACGATTGCCTCGAGTACCCCTTATACAATCAGGCAATCAAGTGTATCCACAGTCGACCGCATAACTTACGTCCATCCCTGCTAGGATATTAAAATTACATAACATTTTACATTTTATTGTATTATATTGTTTTTAATCAATAGTAAATAATTTTTAAAAAGACATAAAGACTGACGTAAACCGTGGGATCCCATCGGTATAGCGAATGAATGTACCTTAATTAACGCCACCTTTTGTAAGCCTGATGATGGCCGAACAAGGCCGAAACATGTCGCCTAATTAACCAGTTGTAGATAGAAAATGTTATTTTTATGTTGTGTAAAGACAGTTCAATTTAATAAATTTGTTAAAAGATTCTGCTTTTATTTTGGGAATCATGTTCATATACGCGGGGCTTCATATTGTCACAGGTATGGATTATATATATCCTGTAATTAATGCAGTCCCGACACCTTCTTTGTAATTTATTTCGCTTTGCAGAGTATCACTTCAGAAAAGATGATAGTCTTCAAATGAAAACAAAATTTGAAAGAATTGGTGTGCTCACCTTACTGAATATGACAGGAGAATAGGTTTTGCTCTGTCATATTCTGCTCAATGTGGTTTGAGTTGAGTACTGAAAATCTGAAACAGTCAACTTCCAGTCAAGCACAGTAGGTGTTGCATCTTTCGGCAAAGTGGCTAGTCATAGGCAGCAGATACAGAGATAATTCTGTTAGGACTTCACTAAACTGCATTTGTGGTGAAGATTACTGTCATCTGGTATGTGATGGTGTATAGTCCGGTAGAAATTTACCTGCGTTTCGGAGAGACTTCCTGGTTCCATGGTCAATGTTGAACAACTTGTGGATGCATTATGTTCCTCGAAAAGTTGGTGAATGTCTCTTGTGATACAAGGTGTCACATCCTAGAAGATTGTAATTTGTGAGATTTCGGGCTTTTGCTCCAGTGTACCTCATGTCTGTGATTTTGCTGGTATGTTCTGTGGCATCAGCGGTCTGTTTCTTACTGTCCATTTACACCGTGCGACATCTCAGAAGGTCAGAGCCCTCAGTAATTTCATAGCGACTGCCTTGGTTGAACCTCATATCTGATAGAGTGGTGTGGCCTGTCATGCAATGAAAGGGTTAAATTCTCTGAATGGGAATGATACTGGATTTGTTTCTACTGACTTCAGTACCCATTAGGGTACACAATGGGTTTACTCCCCCATGTTGGACAGTAATTTCTTTGATGCTGCAGCTGAGTGCAAACGATTACAGGCGTTGGGACCAGGGGCTAGGCGGTGCCATTTGATTGCTGCATTAATCTGTGCTATTCCAAAGGAAACAAGACCTGTTCTAAGGGATAGAAATAGTGACGAAGAAGGTGAGAGAGCACACTACTCAGGACATCATTTCTGTAGGTGTTTGGATGTGGTTGACAGTAGCGTGTAATTTGTGTACGCTTACGTTTACCACCTGAGTAGGCATTGTTGGTGAAGAAACTGATATTGAAATTTGGAAAGGTTTCTGAAAAAGTTGCCCCCATACTTCATTAAACACATCCCATGTAAATGTATAGAAGGGTGAAGGTATAGCTCTACTCATTCTTAACATCGGCATGAGGTGAAGGGGATGGGTGAGCTTTATGCTTCGACCACTTTACCCAGGGGCATGAATCTCTGTTGTCTGTTTTTGGTTCATAACGAGAGGACCTAATTATATTGCATTTTAAGGTTTTGCTGTGTCAAGATGAAGTACGTTTGTTATGTTGGTTTTAAAACTGTTTCTTGAAGTGAGAACCTAATTTATATGTGAAGCATTATGCATACATGAATTGGTTGTTTGATATTACTGTGAAATTATGGGACTGCTGAAAATGCATTTGTTAACATCCTTTCTCATCTAGATCCTTTTTTTACAGATTTATTTTGTAATATGTGTATACCGTATGTTCTCAAATCTAATCCGCACCAGTTTTTGCTGATTTCTTAAATGAAAAAAGTCAGTTCGTGGTTCTAATCCGCACCTTTCCTTCAACTGCCCCTTGCCTATGAGGCAGACTGATTGAATAATATTGGATGTTACCAGTGCTTTAACCGTTATCCGACTAACGCGCCGTGTGTGAAGTGGCCATTTAACTGCCAGTGGTTACAAATGCACCACAGCTGATGATAGTGATTGGGTGACAGATAACGATTCAGTTATGAGTGATGACGGCGAGTCTGATGAATAATAAATTATTAATATTATATAATATATAATATTATAAATATTAAAATAATAAATTATTGTATTTATTGTTTTTACGGCACATACAGCGGCTCTATCATTTTTCCAAAATCCAGCTCACGACCGCGAATCTAATCCGCACGTGATTCTAATCCGCATCTGATTTTTTTAGCCCCCTGAAACTGTAAAAAAGGTGTGGATTAGATTCGAGAATATACAGTAATTTTGATGCAGTTCTTTGAGTTCTTTTGAAGGAAAGCATAGCGTAAATGTATAACATTTGGTAAGTTTGTGTTATAACTGGTGGTAAGACAGCAGAACAAAAGTGTAATCCCAATTTTGAGTTTCAAAATGCCTTTCTGTGGATATTCCCCCATCCTCACCCCTCCCTTCTTCAAGGTTTGTGTATTGTGGACTTGCATATTGCTGACAGCTATTGAATGTAACCACTGATAGGATATGTGATCGGTGTTTACGGATAGATCCTAAATTAAGTCCTAAAACAGAAGGGCTTTCAGCCAAATGAAATACAGCAAAATTCTGTTAATCCCAACTCACGCAGGACCAGGCAGGTGGTGACTTACCCAATATTCCAGATTATCGGATGGTACCTGTACTAATTTCTTACTGGTAAATTTTTGTTAGTGCTCCTGCACTAGGGCTGTACAACTAATCAAGAGTAGTATTCCATTTGGATATCTCCTTCATCAGCTGGTACAGGGTCATTGCTGTGTTTTCTGGAGTCTTCATACCTAAAGAAGTTGATGCAGTAGGAGGCAGGGGGTCAGGAGATATCATGACAGTTGATGTACAGACATTCCTACAGAGGTCTTTTTGTAGATGTCATCAGATGTGTATGTTACATGGTTGACCCCCCCCCCCCCTTAAAAAAAAAAAACTTCCCGCCATAAAATTACTTCCAATTGCCCGTTTCCAAGGAATTTTAAATTGTCGGCTTTAATGAAAATTGCTTAGCATCTTGGCTTTT
>Ga0136643_10018174_pt1 | contig 10597 bp, 4 predicted proteins | sample TergutLab28metaG_FD_96883 | JGI IMG/M metagenome (GOLD analysis project Ga0136643, IMG submission 96883) | Labiotermes labralis P1 segment gut microbial communities from Petit-Saut dam, French Guiana - Lab288 P1 (version 3) (version 3) | ecosystem: Host-associated > Arthropoda: Insects >... | reverse complement strand
GCCTCTACCGTTGTCAGTACCCATAATGGTTTGGACCGGTGAACATCGGGGCTTTGTTGTTGTTGTTCCCTGGGCGTTTGATCTCTTTAAGGGGAGACGTGGATTGGCCGGCACCGTCACCTGATTTAAGCCCGTGTGACGTTTTCCTTTGGGGATACCTAAAGGAAAAGGTTTTCAAACATTGTTCTCGATCTCTTGAGGATTTGAAGGAAAGGATCCAACAGGAAATCAACTCCATTTCGCCTGAGCTAACCCGGAGAATTATGAAGAGCTTACGGGAACGTCTTCAGCATTGTGTTGTCAACGACGGCTGTCTTATGTCTGATCAGATTTTTAAAACCCATTAAAAAACTGTTTTTAATGTACTTTTCAGAAATATATTCAATTTTTTTCTAGATGGGCTCTTTCACATTTTATACCTCTTCGAAAAGTTGGAGATCTTTATGCCCCATCCTCTATTTTACCCTGTATTTTTACCAATGCCCATTTACGTAATATTATAATGATCACTTTTAGCGTTGTTTCGATTAGTCGTCCAAGTGCTAGGAACGTATCCTGAGCGTTAGGAGACGGATTGCGGTATTTCTATCAGAATACACGGCACCACATTTCAGGGGACTGTTTTATTAACAGTAATGTGTTTAAACTGGAAAAATTTCATACACATTAGCACTTAGAAACCTACACTTTTAACACCACTTGCCATCATTGATATCACTGTGGTGCAAGATAATTATTAAATTATGGAGTTTCGTGCATCTTCCAACCAAGAATAGCTGATCAAGCGGTAGACTCAAACGACTTTTCAAGTTGCAAACTTTACTTAGAAGACAGTCTAAATTTCCCTCTTCTTACGATGTAACACCTTAAGTTTGAGTGGATGAAGATAGGTAGCCGAAGAGAGGCGTTTTTCTTTAGGGAATATTTCCAGACGGAACGTTAAGACGCCACTAATATCCGTTTTCACAAGCGAAGATATTCATTGGAACAGATGCACAGCTTTTTCGTTTACATACACTTACTTACAGAAGTCACTTTAACTACTGATAAATAAAGACGCTGCATGTATATATATCTGACTTGCTCAAGGATGAGAACTGTGCTGTTCTGGATTATCACGCAGCGAGTAGTGGTGATACCTCACAGACGACAGGGGGCAACCTATCGGTCCCATTTTCAAGGGTCAAGAATCCCAAAAGAAAGAAACTTTCTTTCTTCCTTCCTTTTCTTGGATTCTTTGCAATTCAAGATGGAACAGATGGGTTGTCCCGAAACGTCGGCAAGGAATTACCTCTACTCGATGCGTAATAACATACGTGAGGGCAGTTCTTACCTACTTGGATGGCGGAATCCTGAAAACTCGCATCGTTAAATGATGATTCTTTTTTCGTTAAATATCTGCACTATTAAAGAAGTATATTTAGTTGAGTTACTCAACTAATACACCAACTAATGCACTTATATAAAAGTTACACATTAAAACACAAACATTTATATAAGTGCATTAGTTGGTGTATTAATTGAGTAACTCGACAACATGCACGGTGTAACTATGAAAATATATATTTAGTTAAATTTCAGTTCTAAATTTAACTTCTGTTACTTTTTCTGTAGTGTTGGCGATATCTAAAGTAACTGGACTGCAGCTCAAATTATGTCTAAGTACTCATTCCCAGTCCATTTCATTGAATTTGTATAGAGTAAATTTCCAAAAGCCGAAAAATACCAGGAGCTGCCTGGTTATTGTTACAGACGTTGAAGCCATAGTAAGTTTCTTTAACCTAAAACCTAATCCAAAGTGGAATCGTCCATGGTCAGGCACCGTTATGATAAAAGATTGATGTGTTTGAGGTTCCAAGAGCCTTGTTTCAGGGTGGCTGTTCTTATCTTGGCCTCAGGACCCAGGAAATGCTCGAGAACCCCAATCCACTTCTTACTGATCCTTACTACCGTCAGCTGGTCCAGTTCCCTCAGCGAAGCTAGAAAAAGTGGCGAAGAATATCCTACAGCAAATAAAGAGAAAGTTGAGTTCTGCGTAAAGATGCACTAGCCAGGATGGAAACTCCGGCCCCTTGAACATTTTGAAGAACGAAACTTTGAACATGATCGTAATAAATTAGTTAATGAAGTCAGGTGTGTTCCAGTAAATGCCCCAGTTGCAACTACTTCGTTATTTACACCAACCGCATTACCCAATTTGTGTTCCCATTCGTAATTGCTGTGTGATGAACAAAATACGAACCAGGACCGGTTACAACAGCCCGCAGCTCTACGTCCATACGAAAGCCACCAATAATAGTGCCAGAAGCCAACCTTGTGGCGTGAAGTGAAGCACACGTTTTCAGTGCGTGAACTTCATTTTCATGTGTACTACAAGTTGAAACACTGGGATAGCACAGTCGGTATAGCGACTGTGTTATGGGCTGGAAGGTCCTGGGATCGAATCTCGGTGGGGGTGAGATTCTCCGCACCCGTCCAGACCGGCCCTGGGGCCTAACCAGCCTCCTATACAATGGGTACCGGGTCTTTGCCGGGGGTAAAATTGCCGGGACGTGGCGTTGACCACCCACCTCCATCTATCACCGAGGTTAAAGAAAGAGTAGAGCTATAATTCTACCCCCCCCCCTTTTGGGTCTTCGTGGTCTATTGTAGGGTGAAATTCACTACAAGTTAAAACAGGTAAAAGAATTATTGAAGCTGATAACATCGCTTAGAATTAGCTGTATATTTATAAGAGATATAAATACTTCTGCAGCAGTAAGACCGAAATGAGTGTGTATGGGGGTGGACGTATGCATACAATATTGACTTTGGCGTTCTGTTCTGCCCAAGGCCAACGACGTAGGGAATATAGAATAAACAATCCCACGACGAATGTGTGTCCCGTGTTCGCACACGCACACGCGGTATGTCCGTTGTAAATTATTAGACATCATTCTGTAATTATGTGGGTCCGGTAGTTCAGTCGGTATAGCGACTGACTACGGACTGGACGGTCCGAGATCGAATCTCGGTGGGGACGAGATTTTCCGCCCTTCCAGACCGACCCTGGGGCCCACCCAGCCTCCTGTAAAATGGGTACCGTGTCTTTCCTGGGGGTAAAGTGCGGCCGTGGCGTGCTGCTGACCACTCACCCCCTTCTAGTGCAGCGGTCATGGAAGAGTACAGCTATACCTCTACCCACCCTCTGGGCCACACCGGGCCTGCAACGGGCTCACTTAACCTTTCACTCTAAAATTATACATATTTTAACAAAAAACAATTAAACTTTTGCAAGGTCTGAAGGACGTCGTGTGAATATCTTCCAACAAGGAGACTTGACCCCAATTTTCTTTATAATTACACATCCAGTTTTCAGTTTCGGAATACATCAGCGCAGGATCCTCTCCGACCGCTCCATCTCACTTCGCTAGCTTTATGTCTCCGAGGTGGTTTACCTAAAGTGTGGTCTACTGTTGCATTGTGGCGTCGTTAAGGGTGTTCAAAAGCAGAACAGAGAACTATACATTTAGAGCACTGAAGTTACGTTTCACGGTACATGGCAACAGCCACATTTTAAGTTGGATTTATGTCGATCTGAAATTGAAGCCCATTTCTTCTTCAACGGCGCAACAGCCCCTAGTGGGACAGGGCCTCCTTATTATCGACTAATCAAGCCGACGCACAGATGTCTACCTGAAAAACACCACACTCACAAGATACGACGCCTGTGCCACGGGCGGAATTCGAACCCGCAACCCCAACAAGCGACAGCACACTAAACCACCCCTTATACGCCATGGACACTGGGATCGGCTAATGAAACCATGCCAAAAATTCGAATACTGACACTTATCCATGAAACACTGACCAGTGTCTCTGTTATCATGAACTTGGATGGAACCTTCGCATCAGCCATCACCAAAATCCTGAAACGATGTTGGAACCCACAATACGCTACAATAAGAGACAAAATTTTACGTCTTTTTAAAGCTTTTCTCTTCTCTTGCTGGGTTGAGAAATGACTTGTTGGAGCTGTGGCCTCTAACGGACAAATTGTCAATCCGAAGAAGATATAGGACTGAATACGGAGCATTGATGCAATGGCAGCTGCAACGGGAAACCTAAATGCTGCGTCACGCCTCAATTCCGTGCTACTAGAATTATCAATTTTATTCCATTAAATAGGCAGTTATTTCCTATAAAGCGGCAGGAAGAAACACGAAGTCTATCAGATGATGAATTTGTGACAAGCAACGGACTAAGGACGACATCAAAGATAGCTTTGAAACTTCCAGAATCGAAGAATGCTGAAGTGTCAAGATATGTTTCCAGTTACAAAGAGATTATGTGGAACATAGCAGATAAATTTGACGTTCACAGGGCCGTGCACCTTAATACGAATATTTCTATAGTAAAACCAACCAGATGCACCAATGTCTCAAGTTTATTTTATTTGCTTGCTAGCGGGTACCCGCTAGCAAGCAGACAGCAGTATCTGTTTGACAAAAGCCTGTTGCTGTATGTACAATCTTGAACCCCTGACGATGGACGGAAAGACCGTCCAAAACATGTAAGAGTTATTCCAAAACAAAATAACCTTGAGACATTGGTGCATCTGGTTGGTTTTTCTATAGAAACATAGCAGATAAATTCGAATAAATATTTATGTTTCGTAAATTTTGAGCCACGTTATAGATTTAGGTCAGTTTTATAAAGAAGAACTAGCCGAAGACTCTACATTCGAACAGTTTACCAAACAGTAGCGGAACTGAAGCTCTCCGTCATTTCCAGTTTAGAAGAAAAGCAGTATATAAAGACCATGTCGAAAGACGTAAACACATTACAAGTGTGTTACATACCATGCTTTGGCATACTGCTCTATTTATGGTTTCATATGCTATTTACCTGAACAACGTATTAGTAGAAGACACACGGTGTGCATGTAAATAATGAACATGATGTCAGATCTTGTCATATATTTCAGTATCAAAACACGTCAGGAAATGTAAGTGTATCTCACGTAATACGGCGAATTCGCGCCACTATAAATCCCAACTAAAGCGTCTATAACCGATGTGCGGTACACGCAATATTCTGACTAAAGCGCTGCTCTTTCGGTACGGAGCAAACACAAGGCACATGACGCATCAAATTTTGCATTGTCCCGTGAACGGACTTTAAATTACGCACAGGTAATTTTATGTTCGTGATTTGGGCGTGGGTCCAAAGCGTGATATAAACTGCGCAGCACACAGCTAGACAACACCGTTCTGCACGTTCTTACAACACAGGATTAAAAATGACAGCGAAGAAAAGCGAGCAAGTTTTATTGTGAAGTCGTCATTCAAACTGCCCAGTTTAAATGAAAATTTAAACGTTTGGACACTTTTAGGTAAAACTCTGTAATATATAGTAAAAGATCCCTACTTATATAGAGGCAATTATGTGCTTAAATTAGCACAAGAATTAAGACACTTACGCTGAGGAAGCGACCTTAATACACCCTCTATAGCGACGAAAACCCGCCTAATGAAAAAGATATTCACCTACTCAATTATTACACCAACTACTGCAAATATATAAAATTTATAAAATTTTATATATTTGCAGTAGTTTGTGTAATAATTGAGTAACTCGACAAGATGCACGGTGTAACAATGAAAATAGATATTCACCTACTTCATGAAGCGCTAAGGGGGCGCTGAGATGTGGATCCACGAGTTCTTAATTTCGTAACTATATAACGTAAGGTTTAAAGATTTTGCTCCGGTCAATTTATTTCTGTAATACTAGTCTCCGCTGTTCATTGTCGACAGGATTGCCTGGCCAGAGAAGCAGTCTGTTTGCAGTAAAGGGAAAAGTCCGTGGGTGTGTCGGTAAAGAAACTTGGTCAACCGCTCCATAGTTAATCCCTGTACTGGCCGACTCAATCTATAAATAAAATGTAAAGCGATCCCGTTACAGGCCCGGTGTGGCCCAGAGAGTGGGTAGAGGTATAGCTCTACTCTTCCATGACCGCGGCACTAAAGGGGGTGAGTGGTCAGCAGCACGCCCCGGCCGCTCTTTACCCTGGGAAAGACTCGGTACCAATTTTACAGGAGGCTGAGTGGGCCCCAGTGCCGGTCTCGATGGGCGGAAAATCTCTTCCCTACCGGGATTCGATCCCGAACCGTCCAGCCCGTAGTCAGTAGCTATACCGACTGAGCTACCTGGCCCACCAATCTATAAATAGGTCCGCCCAAAATGCTGTACGTGGGTATGGAATTGGTCCCATTTCACTTCGGAACTTTTTTTTAAGTCTCTTGCACTGTAACGGACGTTAATTTCCGATGGTGGTGTTCATCACGACATTCTGCAAAATACCAAAGAAATGAAGCAACATGGTGTTTGGCAAAACCTGCAACAGGATTCTTCAAGCACTCAGAGCGACACTGAATAGGTATAAATTTTCCATCTTACATAAACGTTACATACGTCTGAATTCTATTTACTGACAGCAAAAACATCTAGAAAAACACCACCTGTCTCTTATGATCTAAAGCAGTACTGGCCAGCTTATGGCTCTCTTGTCACCTGAATAGTTTCAGAAACGTAATCTAACAAACAATAGATCGACAGAACCTAATAAGACCCAGTTTATTAGCAAAGAAAACCTTTACAAACTATAAATTTTGTTTCGTCTGTACTAGTGTCAAGATAACTGCCACCGAGTGAAAACGCAAATGCAGTAAATAATAATAAAATGAACAGCATCTATTCTTCGAGACCAGAAATGGAAACATCAGGAGTAGTGGGAAAGCGAGTACCCGTGAGGCTGAGGAAGGTTACTGCAACGAGGCAACTCAAAGCGGACCGCTCACTCACATTCAAATCCACCAGGCCCAAAATACGATGGAACACACAGAGGTAAAACAAAGAAGGGCTTGGACAAAGAGGAAATAAGAGAAGTGATATGGTGCTATGTGTATTGTGGACAGAATTTTACAAAAAATAACAAGAAAGTGTACGAAAAGTCATTCAGAAAATGCATGAGCAACATACCAGGAAAATAAGAAGTCAAGGAACTACAGAAAACAGCCATATTGGGCACTGCACATATACTTGGGAAAATACTAATATAAAATTACAATATATTCAACACTGGACCTAACGTTATAAGAACCATGAATAGTAACAACAGAATAGCTGCAATACTGTATTCCCTAGGGACACAATTTGTTTCGGGAATCTAAGTATAAATACCCTGCATAAAGGAGACAATAATAATAACTCATCAATTTTAAGAAGACACAACTTAACCAATATTTCTGTGTGGTGTACTCAGTGTGCTACCACCCAGTAACTTGGAATCCAACTGTATATTTAGTTTAGTGTTTGTTCGTAAATGAAGCAGTTCCAGTGAATGCCGTCTCAATCCTTTCCACAGAAGTGTACAAAAGTGCGACCCTCAGGCAATTCCTTAACGAATTGCATGGCTGTCTTTTGGGTTGACTTTGGCCAGCCCTGACCTAAAGGAACGATAGTGACAGTCATTATAACCAGCCAAATGCAAGGCAGTCCTAAGGCGACAACCACAGAAGGGGTAAAAAAAATTTCCCCGTATTTTAAGGAACCTGAATTCTTATTACCATATTTGAGACCCCATAACTTTAGCCTATTGTGAAACAAGATAAGCATGTCTAAAATGAACTTCGTGTTTCTCTTAATATCCATTTTAATCTAATGTTATACTGCAAAATACTCTTAGCTCACCCAAACAGTCTACTTCCTTCCCCGTAGGTCTAATATGTACAGTTTTTTTTATGGATGTTTTACTCCAATATATGTTCGTGTTTTACGACCTACCTATCTGGTGGCAACTACGTTTAATGAAAAGCATAAATTGCAAATTTCTTATTCTCCATCTTCCTGTCTTTATTGCTCTTATAGCGTATCCACACACTTTCCTTTCACCTCGCCCTCCAATAATCTTAATCTATGGTCTCGCAACGTCAGAAATCAATTTTACATTCATTGTTCCGTGCATCATTGTAATTGTTCCAAAATAATTACCAACAAGATGACACTTATGGACTATCCTTTATTTCACGGTTAGTCGCCCTTCACTCTACATGTTTCGAACTTCAGGGAGCTCATCATCAGGAGTTCACTTTTTTTCTGTACAGGCAGTCTCTGGCATACTGTGTAATCTTTTGTTCTATTCCACCCGTTCTCCTACGTGTTCTGTTCGGGAACGGAACACGTAGGGGAACGGGTGGAATACAGCAAAATATTATACAGTATGCCAGAGACTGCTTGTACAGCGTAGAAAAAGTGAACTCCTGATGATGAGCTCCCTGAAGCTCGAAACATGTGGAGTAAAGGACGACTAACCGTGAAATAAAGGATAGTCCATAAGTGTCATCTTGTTGGTAATTATTTTGGAACTGTTAGAAATCAAGTTTCACACCCCTGAAAACAAGATGGGAAAGATACAGTCCGTACCGAAATACACGAACCTTCCACGTGTGTTCCACGCGGGAAAGAAAGGTTCGATCATTAATACAATCAACAAGGTCTGATATTTGTAATATTAGTTCAGTATAATAATTAAATAGTATCATTAGGGCCGTTTTTCTAATTTAAAGATGCGGACAGACGGATGAACAGAAAAATCTATCCTCTTTGCATTAATTTTAGGTACATCTGCAAAGTATGAATACCTTCAGGTAAAATTGTTGTCCATTTGCATGAACCTTAAAGATTCTGAGTAGAAAATATGCAGACAAGACACACAGAACTGAAGAATGGCCAGCAGTCTCACTAGGTGATTTAGACTAAAACATAGCTTGAATTCAGAACCCGTGAGTATTACACTGAAACTGCACTTTAAACAAGGATATAGGCACAACATTAGGATAATTTCACATTTCATTCCAACAGCCGCTACACTGCTCCCAAAACCAATGGGAAAGTGAAAGGAATCTCAAAATTAATCGTAAACTTTGACCAAAATTTGTGTAAACATGACAAGCTATCACGACTCTTAAAAGAGTAGAACTATTTATTTTCTAACTTCCTGTAAAATTAGTTTTTACACTACGACACGGTGGCAGTATTTCGCCCTTTCTGAAGTGAAAGTAGGCAGTACACGCTGTCGTTTTCCACACTGGATTGGCCTTCATTCCTCCGCCAAACAAAGGATGTGTAAGGCAAATAGCCTTATGATAGCGCTAGTGTTCTGGTAACATTAAGAACACAGGATTCTCTAATCACTTATAGACCTGTTGTATGCTTTGTTCTGTCTAATTTCCCAGCGTCTGAATTTTATATTCCTACGTTTCGGAACACTCTGTCTATTCCACCTTCTTAGGCAGTTAAGTATGAAGAATTCTTCATACTTAACTGCCTATGAAGATGGAACAGAGTGTTCCGAAACGTCGGCATACAAAGTTCAGACGCCGGAGAATTACCCCGAAGAAAGCACACAACATTCATAACAAAGTGAAAGTTTGAAATCAAGAATACTCACAAACCTGTCTCCATTAAACTTCCGAAACAGGCAATTCGTCCGCACAGTAAACAGCATTTCATTTTTCAAATTCGCAGTGCATATATATTTTGTCTACATTAAAAAAGACAAAGTTCTTAATATTATTTAGGGAAATAACTGCTTATTCTGTTAACTAAACTAAATACTAAATATACTGTAACAAAATGAAATGCTCTTAGCTGCACAGCTGGTGGTGTGTGTGGGAACTACTTAACTTACTCCATGGTGCAGAATCCTTCATGAGAAGCTAATTGGTTTGTAGCTAGTCAAGAAATTCCCCGCATTTCACGGAACCCGAAGGTTTCATTACCGCACTCACAAGCCTCCGCCACCTGTCCCTATCCTGGGCCAGCCCAATCCAGTCCATATAACCACATCCCACCTCCTGGAGATACGCCCTAATATTATCCACCGATCTACGACTAGGTCTCCCCAGTGGTCTCTTTCCCTCCGGTTTCCCCACCAAGACCCTATACATCCCCCTCTCCTCGCCCATACGCGCCACATGCCCAGCCCATCTCAGTCTTCTCAATTTTATCACCCGCAAAATATTGGGTGAGGTGTACAAATCATTAGCTCCTCTTTATGCAATCTCCTTATTCCCCCGTTACCTCGTCCCTCCTAGGTCCAAATATTCTCAAACACTCTTAGCTTCCTTTCCTCCCGCAATATCAACGACCAAGTTTCACACCCATAGAAAACAAGGGGAAAAATTTTAGTTCTATATATCTTGATCTTTAAATTTTTGGATAGCAGCCTGGAAGGTAAAAGATTCTGCACCGAATGACAGCAAGCACCCCCAGACCTCAATCTGCTCTTAATTTCTTCCGCAATAAAATTTTGATTTGTTAAAGTTGTTCCCAAATATTTAAAACCTTCCAACTTCTCGAAGGTACTATTATCAATCCTCACACTGTGAATTCGTCCTGCATTCTGATCTCGAGACATATATTTATTATATTTATTTATTTACTGCAATTGGGTTGTTACCCGGTGGCAGTGGTTATTTTACATGTAAACAAAACATGAAATTGGTTACTACTAGATTTAAGTTGGGAGGGCTACATGAGAAGCATGTAGTGG
>Ga0136643_10018172_pt1 | contig 10598 bp, 7 predicted proteins | sample TergutLab28metaG_FD_96883 | JGI IMG/M metagenome (GOLD analysis project Ga0136643, IMG submission 96883) | Labiotermes labralis P1 segment gut microbial communities from Petit-Saut dam, French Guiana - Lab288 P1 (version 3) (version 3) | ecosystem: Host-associated > Arthropoda: Insects >... | reverse complement strand
TTTTCTCTGGCCAATATCTCCGTAACCAATGAACTTTGGATATAGGTGTTTTGGGTTATATCGGTATAGTTTGACCTAAGGAACACTCTCCCGAAGTTAGGTCCTTTCCTCCCGGGACACCCTGTATATATGTGTGTGTGTGTGTGTGTGTGTCACAACAAAACTTTTAAGAACCGTCAAAACAACTGACGAGTAAAGGAAACATCGAAATTATATAAAGAATACGGGGATGCAGTCTTCCCCCCCCCCTTGCGTTAAACATTTTGCGTGTGCTTACTTCCTTGTCGTCCCTGGAGGATTTTGCTGCAGGAAGAGAAAACATAGACAGCAGCCTCTTAATCTTTATTTTATTTCGATATTTCAGTTACCTGTCAGTGATTTTAAAGGTTCTTAAAAATTGTATTGTGACACACACACACACACACACACACACACAAAATGTATTGCAACAACCAAGGATTGATATCACAACCTAAATATCCACAACGAACTTGCATATTCTATTTTAATTTTATGTCTTTAAAGGCCTGAAGATGACCTCTTTGTGGTTGCAACATGTAGCCTTGTAACTCGCGATAAATACACTAATAAACAGTTGTGTTGATAATGATTAAAACTACTTTTTAATATCAGATTACACAACAGGATGTCCAACGTCAAGGTTGTGACCCGAAGGTTCCTTACCGTGTTCAAAGGAATACGTCACTCGTCCGTTTTCTCTGAGACACACAAATCCAGTCCACGCACACTCTCCTGAAGATCCATTTTAATATGAACGCCCGATACACGCCTGTCTTCCAAGCAGTCTATTTCCTTCGGCAGTTTTAATCACAACCCGGCATGCATTTCTCTTCTCTCCAATGCCTGCCACTTGTCCTTCCCGTCTCAACCCCCCGCATTTGATAAACTTAATAATATTCAGCAGCGAGTAACGATTACGTTATTCGTTATGCAACTGTTGCTATTCTCCAGTTACCTCCTCCCTCTTAGGTAAAATATCTCCATTTCCACCCTGTTCTTAAATACCTCCATGCTGTGCCAATTGTGTACATTTCAACTTGCCCCTTCTGTGTTCAATAAACATTTCTGAATTTCCCTCTGTATCCCCTCCCCCCCCCCTAATGTGAGAGACCAAGTCCCATAGACGTACATAAAACACAGGCCCAAAATGCATAGAAATAAGAACGCACTGCCCAAATTTCCGCTTTTTTGCACGAATATGAACTATACAGTTTTAACGATTCTTTCTTCCTTAAATGTAAAATTGAAACCTAGTGAGAAATCAGCACCTGCACACCCAGTCGTGAAGAAAAGTCTTAAAAAATATCGCAGGCCACAAAACAGAAAACCAACGGACATTTAAAACATGAAAAGAGATAAATATAATTCGCGTCCTGCAGTGAAGCATCTAGCTGTGCTCCAAAGCCGATCTGCCTCGCAATGCCTTGTAACAGTAAGTCGACATTTTCCAGCTTAGAATCACACAGTAGAACCTATACTTCCAGAGACGCCGGAAAAAGACAGATAATCGATGCAAACACAAACATTCAATGTGGTTTAGTTATCTCGCATATCATAAATACCGGATAATCGATATGAACACAAAAATTCAACATCGTTTGGAATGCTGAATTTCACTGATGCACTCAAAAGCACCTCACATCGCTTCGCATTTCATCGACACCATGCAAAAGTAAAATCACAGGCCATCAATAGCGTTTTACCAACAATTTCATGGGTACCTTGTCATTGATATAATAAAAGACTTTTCGTATCATTCAGTATGTCGCATTAAATCAATATTCAATCATCGTTACAATCACAAGCCTCAATATCGTTCGGTGAGATCATCGATACAATCACACAACCCAAATATCGCTCGGTGTCTCACATTATATAAAAACTCAATCTTCGATACAAGCACAGGCCTTAAATATCATTCGGTGTCTCGCATTATAACAATAATCGATCATCGATACAATCACGTCTCCACTATCGTTCGGTGTCTCGCAGTACGCCAATACTCGATGATCGATACAAGCACAAGCCTCAAATATCGTTCGGTGTCTCGCAGTACACCAATACTCGATCACCGATACAATCACAAGCCTCAAATATCGTTCGGTGTCTCGCATTATATCAATAATCGATCATCGATACAATCACAAGCCTCCAATATCGTTCGGCGTCTCGCAGTACGCCAATACTCGATCATCGAAATAATCACAAGCCTCAAATATCGTTCGGTGTCTCGCATTGCATCAGTAATCCATCATCGAAACAATCACAAGTCTCCAATATCGTTCGGTGCCTCGCATTACACCAACACCCGATCCTCGATATAACTACACACCTTTAATGTCGTTTGGAGCCTGTGACTTCTTTCAAGTCAGTCTCGGTAATAGCTGTTTCCGTGCTTCGTAGAGTACCTGTTTCCACGCTGTCAAAGGAAATATATCACGGCAACGTCGAACAAGTAAAACTGAAGTCGGAGCGCACTTTGTCAGCTTAAGCACATGGAACTGATTCTTACCTGAAGCCACTGGAGCAGAAGAGAGGCGGTGGCGTGATCAGGAGGTGGAGGCAGAGGCGGCGACTGTTGGAGCGTAGTTATAAACTGTGCCAGAGCCTCACTAAGGGACAACCCCGCGGCGCTCGGCGTCGGTGGATCAGGTGGCTCGAACCGCGCTCCTGTCACACAACAAAACAAGCCTGATTTATAAGGCAAACACTTCGTACCAGTTCATTAACTGGTATATAGTCTTGATCGACAAACTGGTGAATTACGTGTTCACCCTCGTCCTATATAAGATGCATTCCGGCACGGTCAATGATTGTAAGGACAGAATTTCGTATTTCCATAGGATATCACCTACTAAATATGTTGTCTAATAAATACAACTTCTTCCTCCGTTATTGTTCAAAACTTAGTGCAGGGAGCATCTTAAAGGGTTATAATATTCTGTACTTCACTAAGTCTACCAAGCAACGTCCTTTTTGAGAAGTTCGTGGATCTATAAATAGTTTACAAAACCTGATGTTGCACCACCGCGTTGATACAGTCCGCTAATGATCCCCAGCGTTAGCCATATAAATCAGTCTACAACATCACATCCAATTTCAAGATCCGTCTTAATATTATCCTCCAATCCACATCTAGGTTGCATAAATGCCGCATTCCGATTAAGATTCTACAAGACTTCCTCATCTCTCCCAGTCCAGTTACCAGCAATGTCTGCTTGGCTTAATCGCCCTAACAATTTGGTGAACAGCACGAATTATGAAGTAGGTTACTTTCGTTCTCCGAAATGTCCACACTGGCTCTGTGGCCCACCGAGCCTCCAGCCCAATGGGTACCGCGGTTCCTTATCGGGAGTAAAAGGGCCGCGGTGCCAGGTTGGTCATTTTCCTTCATCTCGCGAACAGGTTAAGAATGAGAAGAGCCACACCTCTACCCCCACAAGACTTCATGGCGTGGGCACCAACAACTGTCACCTTTTAGGCGCGTTCGCAAAATTGCGGAAGGCTGCTATCGGCTTCGTCAGGTCTGTCTTTCCGCATGGAACAACTCACAACTCGGTTTCCGCTGGACGGAGCTTCATGAAATTTAGCATTTGAGTATTTTTCGGAAGTCTGTCGAGAAAAATCAGCTTTCATTCAACTCTGAAAAGAATAACGGGTACGTTACATGAAAACCTATGAGCATTTATGATAATAACTGACTGAATTCTTCAGAAAATGACATGTTTCTGACCAGAACGACAGAGGAAATCAAAACACATTTCGCGTTCAATAGCTTTTCTTTTTCGAAAATCGTGCCGTTTATCAGATGTGGCGAAATATACGAGAGAGGCAAGCCACAGATGACAATTTGGCGTATGAGCTGTGCACGCTCGATACCTAAGGCTACAAACACACGCAGTTTGTAATACTTACTGCTTTTCCATTGCAAAAATTCCCACGCGAACGCGCATCAGTGTTACGTTATACGTAAACTGCACGACTTGTTACCTACACATGACTTAGAAACATCCTTCAACCTCTGTATTACTTTCATGTATTCTCCTCAGAACTTCATATGGTCACTTTTGTACCGGAAACGGAAGTATAACTGCACATGTAACAGCAAGCCACAAAGCCATATTGAAACTTGGAGGTATAGCTCCACTATTCTTTATGTCGGTAGTAAATGCAGATGGACAGTTTCATGCCCTGACCACCTTACCCCCCATTACCCGATGAATACGAGGCTAGTTCGCAGGATTTATGGCAAGTGCAATTCACAACACGTCCCACTGACCTGGTACTGCTCTCTGTGACTCAAAACCCAACTAACGTAAAAGCTACTAATGTACTGCCATTTTCAGTTTCGGATCTGCTAATTGCATTGCCATATGTATTTCATTTCCCGAAATCGCGGTAGGTCTATAGTATAATACGCCTATCACCAGTACTGTAATTCTTGCATAGTTACGAGCTTGAAAATTCCGTCTACTATTAAATTAACTAATTAACGACGCTGTAAATTAGTAAGATTACACATACAGGGTCGGTAGCAGATGAATGAATGAGAAAGGAGAAATGGTGGAATGACACTGACTGGGGAAAACAAAAGTACTCGGAGCCAACCCTGCTCCAGTGCCATTCCGTCCACCAAAAATAACACACGGACTAACCCTTGACCGCGTCTAACCGACTGAGCCATTGCATAAGCAACATAACTTGAAAAAGAACAAAAAGGAAAAACATGAAAACCAGGAAGTCGTGGGCAATCGAAAGATATGTGAATGTGTGGGGCTCCGTGACCTACTGCCGGTTGAGCTTCTTGACAACAGTCTTTTAACGAATTACTACATCCTGGCGAGAAACAATCAGGCAAGAAGACAATACGGACTTTTCGCTCATTTATCGTACGGCACAGGATTTCCTCAGATATTCCTTCACAGTGAGCGGAAGTCGTTACAGAGGAATCGGTCGTGTCTAAGCAACGGATAATTTTATCGTTCGCCAAAGACGTCTACACTGATGCATTTACTGAAATAGCAAATCCTATCTAACTTGCTTCGCCAAGCACAGGAACTTCATCTTCAGCCGATATTCTACAGAATTTGAGCTCTATAAAGCACGCACGAACAGGCGGGCGCTCAATTCCATACAGTGCAGAGGTCAAACATTAGTGCAGCTATACCTCCAAACCTCCCGTACAACCGAATCCTTCCAAGTCATTCCCCGCTCACTATTCACTATTCAACCGGTATCGTGCCTGAACTACTGTCTATAAGCAAACCATCTTCACTCCGCATCTGTCTTTCGACAGGTCCATGGCCTCCTCCATAGCGAGATCTCCCGACCGCGCGATCCAGTGCCGCCTATACAATTTACTGCATCGTCTCGTTTCCTTAAAGTCAGCCACTAGCTGCTTACATCTTCTTCTTTGTCTTCCCGTCACTTCTATTATTCCTTCTGTATTTCCTTCAATAGCGTGTTTTAGAAGGCAGTTTCTACGCAAGATGCGACCAATCGAGTTAGACTTCCTTTTTTTTTGTACATAGGATGTTCCTCTCCTTGACTCCAAGTAATACTTCATTTTCCCACACGATCGGTCCAACATATCTTTTCCATTCATCTCCTGTGCCACATTTCAAAACTTCCCAGGTGTATAAAAACCACATACAAATAAAATTAATTAGAACAAATTTAATCAAACCTCTGTAATAGCGGCATGCCTAATGACGTCAATTTTTTTTATTGCTGATGTAAACACCATATTGACAGCCGGCACATAATAATGAAAACTGTTGACTGACAGTCTGAATGTCTCTTGAGTATTATATCACACAGGCAAGCCCCTTAATAAACAGAAACACAAATGGTCATTATTTTATCTGACAACCATCGGTTGCCACTTCCTGTCGGCACCGCACTAATGTACCCAATCATTCGACTGCCGACACGCACGGCGAAGTATCGGTGGAATTGATAAACGATAATTGTTGAAGTGGTCACTCTACATTAACAATACGGTTCGTAATATAGTGAAACATGTATTGTGGCACATGGTAACGAGTCCGAAGAGCTTGTCGCTACACTGAAGCCACATAAAAGTTACACTGTTCAACCCCCTACCCACGTCCCTCGGGCTGTTTAAGTTCCACCACGCCCCCCACCCCGACGTAATGTCCTACATTCTTAAATTTTCGAAATTGTTCCGAAAAATGTTGGTTAGTAGCAACTTTGCGACAATGACGTTTCCAGATTGGTGCTTTTGACGATTCAGGCCTGCACGTACAGTGGATGAACCCTAGGCGATAAGCGTACTAGGTTCCTTCGAAACGTCGGGAAATACGCAGCTAAAACAGCGTCACATTCCAACAGAACCTGAATCATCAGCGATAGTAGCGACAACAAAGACAAAAGTGAAAGCCAGATGCCATCACCCCCACGATATCGAAGACTTCCTCATGTGGCTTCAGTATAGCTCAGGTTATCAGTACCAGTAAGCATACAAAACAGAATGGGTAGACTACAGGAGAATAGAGGGTAATGCGCTGGACTGGGACAATGTGTTCATTCATGGGCCTTTTTTTCAGTGGGCTCCGTATACGAGCCCTTGGCCTGATAAGTCTGCCTACTCTGCCTTATTTCGTCCCCGCCCAACGGCGCTGCAGGTGACAGCAGGCGCAATGCCGGTCGACGCGGTTCATTCATATGGATGAGTAGACTTCAGAACGCTTCCAGAAATGGGTCCCTCCTACCGGAACCGAAGTCTCTCACTACGGTCTCGACCTTGGTACTAACACGAATGGAGCAAGAGACTGCGCTGCTGACGGAAAGTGAGTGTAAATGAAAATTCTGACGACACTGCGCAAACAGAAACCACCGGTTTCCGAATAGTTATCATATCGAAAGAGATATACATCACCCTCCACCTGACCTATATTTAAAATTAAATATAAGAGAGAGTGAGATGCAGAATTCATAATCAAAGCGTTGTTTGGAATGGGCTCTAGTACCTAAAAGGTAGAGGTAAAGTTGTCTCCGTAAATGCCATAAAAGCGCGTATGGGGAGTGTAAGCACAGCTCCACTCATTCTTAACCTAGGCCATACATTGAGGTCGCTGGTCAGCCTTGGGCCTCGGCCGCTTAATCCCCCGCAGAAATAGTTCCAGACTGGGTGGGTCCAAAGGACGGTATGTACTTTCAGGTGAAGCATACCCGTTGTGTGTTCAATAGTCAATAGAATATATACAAGTTTTCATTCCAAAACTACCTTTGTTATAGAAAGTATAATTAAAAGTTCTTAAATAAAATCAACTAGATGCACTAATTTCTCAACTTCATTTCTGGAATAAAACTCTATATGTTTCGGACAGTTCCTCTGTCCATCATCAGGAGTTTTCAACTGTACACACCGCAATGGTATATGTCATACAGGTTTGCTGACAGCTTGCGAGCGAATCACATCTAACACAACGTGTATTCACGAAGTACAAAGCAAGGGAAAAGACAACTGTGTAAACGTCATATCAATCTATTAAGTCAGCCAACATTCCGAATATTCGTGAATCACATTCGGTACTTTCGATTCGAATATTCATTTTCGCTGTACACAATACGCAGATGTCCAGTAATTCTCACAGTCCACTTACCCTTCGTCAAACCTTACAAGTAATCATGATTCAGAGAAAATCCACTTCCAAAGGAAAACAAATATTTAATGGTGCAGTCATTGCTCTCCATCTGTAGCGTAAATAATGTCGCGTTCAGTAGCTGCGACTGTACAAAGTCGAATGATCTGACGGTGAATAAGAGACCAAGGAAGGATATGGAAGAAAGGTATCGTGGCCTAACTCAAGGTTCTAACCAGGTATTTTCAGGGAGGGTCCGAGGAAAACAAAAATCCGAATAGTATATCTTGGTCGAGATTCGAACCAGGCACTCCCCAAACACAAGTCAGAGTGCTACCGCTTAAGCCAGGCCGCTTGATGTGTTATCATACAGCGTGCCCACTTTATCGTCTCCGCGCATGGAAGCTGTCGCTGGGGCTTCATAGCATAGGAAGTCTGAGTCTGACAGAGACTCAGAAATTGATTTTGAACTGCAATTCAACTTCCTGTATTCCACAGCAGATGCGAAAAAAAAACTTCAAAATTCCTGTAGGCCAGATGGGTGACATGAAGGGAATCTGACACTGAGGGTCCACTATTACGCGCCACCGTATCAAATTTAGTCGAGCGGGCCACTTGGCGCCAGACGTACTTACACTCCTATTGAAACGAAAGAATCTCGACGTGCAGGCTTCCTATGTAACACAGTTCCCCTGACAATTTCCGTGCTGTAACACCATAAAAACTGACATCCTGTACTAAAAATTAAACACAAAATTTCATACCGACCTTTCACTTGTAAAAAATAAATACTTTAACACCAGTCACTCGGTGACGATTATACTTACGCTGGGTGGATGTGGCGGATTCGTCGGTGGGAGGTGCCTGGGGGTTGCACATTGTAAGCCACCACCAGCGGGTCATCCCTCACGATACTTGCTGTTGGCCGCGTATACACATATCAGCATGACCAGGTCACACACCCGCGCGATATTACAGCATAGCGGAGCCGCACGGTACACAGACCGCTAGCGTCGACGCTACCCTCACAGACGCTGTATTTATACCATCTTCTGCTCAAATCTGCATTTGGTTTAACACTTTAGACGGCGAAACTTGCTTAACAATACCTTAAGAGTATGTTCTCACCTCCCACAAAACACAGCATCTCATTACCAAGATTTAATGACGTTTATGGAAGCAGTAAGTACAAGTATATGCTGAAGACGAAACAAACACCACAAATTAACTTTACAAATGACATGTCGTATAATGTTAAAGGGCGCGATGATCAGAATTACCAGATGACCTACACAAGATTCGAACCCGAAACCTCAAAACCCAAATCTGAAACAACGGAGCTCTCCAAGGACTGCTGAAAACCTTGAAGTGTTGGTGGGGAGGGGGGGGGACAAAATAGTAAAGTAAAACTTCAAGAGAGTAACCACTGAAACAGTTTCTTCAAGAGGTTCAATTGAAGATGTCGATCATACGATGAATTCCCAAGACGTAGTATGATGTCTATACTTCACTACCACACTGTTTAAATGCTTTCCAATTGGTTTATGCGAACATAAAACATACATTCAGCTACATCGAGTAAGACTTTAAGGAGTAGTATTAAAGCTGAAAAGAGTTAAAGATTCAGATATAAGAAAATAAGGATGCAGAACCACAGTCCAAACGTCTTAAATGTAAAGCAACTACACGTTTCGGCGTTTCGGCTACATATAGCCATCATCAGGCTGAACACAGAACCATAAATAAAAGAAAACTACAATACGATGCAATAAAATTCTAGGGACGAGATCTCGTCTTACATAATCTTATTCATGTACATTTAACATACAACAGGAATTTATTGTCTTTAAAAAACAACAGTAAAGATACATTCCGTACCGCGCAGTAAACACACTCCGTCTCGGTTATAAGAACCAATCAGGCAATACTGTACAGAGAAATAATTTCTGTTTGTTCTACGATCATGTACAAAGATATACGCTGTGGGCAAAACCAAGAATTTTTGGATGTTATACCTGCTAGTACATACAGTTTCCACAGGACTATAAACGGTTAATGACGTATGAGCTTCTCACGGAGTTGAATGTTCAGATTAGGGTCTTCTGCAATGTGACGCCGTGTAGTTTTGCAGATAGTAACCAATGCTTCGGAGAAATCTGCTGCCTCCATTTTCATGGTAGAGGAGTCATCCACTCATTCACAACATAGGCACTAGATTAGAGGTGAGTGTTCAATATCACGTCCCGGCCGCTTTACCCCTGAAAAGAAGGCCGGGACGCACTGAACAGAAGACTGAGCGGAGAAAAGTCTCATGTTCTTTAAGCGATTCGAACCCCAAATCACCTAGCCCGTAGCCAGTCACTACACTATGCCGTCCCTATTCTTCTATCCTGGACATGCAGGCAGCAAACCACAAAAAGCCACATCCCAGACGACAGTAATCAGGACATGATAATCCATTTAAATGGTCATCAGCTTGTTTTAATTGGGTATTTCAGCGCTATTGGTTTGTAATTTTATCACTCTCATTTCTCTGATAAAGAAAACAATAAATGGCTTTGAGTTTATACACAAAAACTAGTGACGGCTTCAAAAACATCGCGCTGTTACGTTCCGCAGTGAAAAACCAAAGTACTTGGAGAAAAACTTGTACCAGTGTTACTTTATGCACCATAAATCTCACACGAACTAGTCGTCGGGTGGAGAATGACCACCTCACAACGCATTCACTGTTAAGTGCGATCGTACGGTCGTCAATATACTCAACATTTATATGCTTCAGCTAGACAGGGTAGGCTTCGCTCATGCTGGATAAATGGAGCACATGAAAGGATGTACGCATGCGGATAAATTAATCCGCTTGATTTCCCTCGCTGATCAAGTTGGTATAACCGTACTATGCACCACACCTTGTGGAAAATGCAATTACTGAGGACTCTTGAAGCAGCCAGCCACCTGTTGCCGTGAGCC
>Ga0136643_10018170_pt1 | contig 10599 bp, 9 predicted proteins | sample TergutLab28metaG_FD_96883 | JGI IMG/M metagenome (GOLD analysis project Ga0136643, IMG submission 96883) | Labiotermes labralis P1 segment gut microbial communities from Petit-Saut dam, French Guiana - Lab288 P1 (version 3) (version 3) | ecosystem: Host-associated > Arthropoda: Insects >... | reverse complement strand
GCTGACCCAGGATGGGGACAGGTGGCGGACGCTTGTGAGTGCGGTAATGAACCTTCGGGTTCCGTGAAATGCGGGGAATTTCTTGACTAGCTGCAAACCAGTTAGCTGCTCAAGAAGGACTCTGCCTCATGGAGTAAGTAAGTAAGTAAATAAGTAAGCAGGTTTTCAATTGTTAGTAGAAATCCTTGCGAAGGTCGTGCTGATTTTCTCGTAAACATTGGAATCAGCAAACTGTGGAAGAGCTCATTTCACCACGGCACCAGAATGCTTCCCTAGCATCTAGACAAAGACGTCATTATCGGAATTTACATAACACAGATCGTGCACAATCTTGCTCAGTTACTGTGCGATACCGCACACTTACCCTTTTTGGGTTCCAGACATGAAACTTACTATTCATATGCGAAGTTACTTATATATTTCTTTAAATTCTGTTCCTGACCCAAATGTCACATAAAGTATGTTCAAGCGGTCTTGTCATGTTGGAGAAAGCCTGTTAAGATATTGCCGTCATAAGCCAAGTAAGATCTACACGTTAGGACTCGTGTGTATAAGGTCTGTTAGATTTGTCTGTTAGAACCCGCTCGTAACACGTCCAAGAATTCTGTCGGTTAGAATTCGTGTGTTATATGCATATCGGAGCTGGCGTAAGATACAAATTTATTAGAAACCGCTGAAAATACAAGCTTACCTTTTAAAACCCGCACGCTTTTCATCCTTTAGAACACCCGCGAGATTCTCTTAAAAACCGTGTGGGATGCATACACACTAGCGCCTGTGCGAGATATATCCGTCAAAAACAGCTTCATTTATATCTCTTAGTGCCCGCCTCATTTCTATGTGTTACCAGTAGAATCGACTTGAATATTATCAATTGCTAACCACTTGAAGCAGCAACAGTGTTTATATATCAAAATTTTAGACCGTAACTCATAGAAAGCATTTTGCATCATCGGTAAAAATACGGACGAAGTAGCGCTGTTGGAAGAAATGTTTGCTCTTTTTTATGAGAATCTTACAGAACACATAATCATTCACATAATGCAGCGTTCTTTAATGTTAAAGAAAATAATATACGCAGTCACCACTCTGCCTTACGGGATTCAAACGCGTATGAAGTCTGTCCTTCAGACAAAATCGGGAGAAATTAATTTTAGCATAATCCTTTCACCTTCATCTCTGTCTCCAAAACAATATATTTTATTGAAACTCACATCGAGTGTTATGTGCCTGTTCCTTCCTCACCGAACTCCTTGTTATCTCAATTGCTCTTGTTTCGTCGCCATTATGATACTAAAAATGATCCAGTCACGTACCGCTCGGAAATTCGTAAGATTTTCCTTACAGTTTCAGCAACAGTATTGTGTAATGTTCTTTGTTTATCAATAAATCATTGAACATTGTGCAACAATGGAAGTGACAGTTTTAATGGACCGAAGTAATAAGTGTTTCCGTCATGTTGCAGCCACGGTCTGTGCTTTGTGTGGCGACATGCCTGGCAGTAGTTAACAGCTGTGTCTGTGGTAAGCTCTGGTTTTCCCTCTTCGGTTTATCCACACGACACCTGAAGTCACATCTCCGTTTCCCTTCATAAGAAGGACCATGATTCCTTGGTCCACGTCCCGAACATACGTACCTCGAAAACAGCTTCCAGTATGTGAATGCCATCATGAGTGCTCCGGCTTTTGTGAATCTAACTTAAATTTGGGAAGTGTCCTCTCTGAATCTCGCCCGGTACACTATAAACAATTCAGGTTTTATAGAAAGCGACTAACAGCCTCACGCTGTGTCTATGTTGTAGGCAGGACGTTTCCTGAGTATGTGGTCCCATTTGTCGTAATTGGCGTAAAACAATTACTTCTGCCGTCAGAGAATTGACGATCTCAGAGCAGTGTGACGAAGATGTAAGTCTTCTGCGCCGTTGGGGAAATCTTTTCCGGTATTCCGAAGGATCACAGTGCCTTAGCCTTCAGAGTCATTCTGCTCGCGTTGATTTACTGTTTCTTGAGCTGTTAGACGCTAAACTGCTCGAACCTAAACCTAAAGGCACTTCTGACACGTCAGAATATATTTACCTAAGGGCACACCGTAACATCCCAGTAGATATGAATCTTCAGTGGCATGCCGTCTTTTATTTTGGAATTCACTTGTTTCAATTAAAATGTATTCGGATTATAGTGTTTTTAAAAGATATAAAAATTTTCGAGTCTGGACAGTAACAATAATTTTACACATGATCATCACCTATTTGCCACAAACTTATTTCGATGTGCCACAAGTTTCTGTGTGTAGAATCAGCATTACATTCAAGACAACAAATTGAAACAACTAAATATCTTTCCGCATACTTTCTAAATCACCCACGTATATTTTATAAACACATTTTCTTCTTTAAGTGTACTTATTGACCTTAAATGTGGCCTCCTAGCCGTTATTAGAATTGATGATTTAATATGAACAAAAGAACAATCAGAGTTATTTCTAAAGTTACTTTTGAGTCAAGCGGATAAATGGAAAGCGTCGGAAACCAGTTTCAGTTCTGAGGATGGAAACTTGTGATAAAACGAATTTGACGTTTCCCCTTACTAGCCGGTAAGACTGTCACTTGTCAGATCAGAGAGCCTTGCAGATTTCGACTGTCAGCAAATCCCTGTCACATCACAGATATTCCCTCTATTTTATATTTCCACCTGTTCAGACCATTATAAGAGTGATTAAGAACAATGACAGATATAACGCTGTGGTAGGAATAAGCTTAAAATGTATTCAAATCAGAAGCTTAAAAAACAAAGGAAAATTACGAGACTTTTATTTTATTTGTTTGTATTACAAGGTAAATTTTATGGATCTCTTTTACTTTATTCAAGGAAAAATTGCTTATGGTAAAATGAAGCCTCTTTTTTATATTCCGTCACGACTCTAAACGAATTTGCCAGAATTCATACAAATTCATGTTTTTGTTATCCTGGAACCTAGAATTTGTTCTGATATTTTTAAACTTTATGTTATTTTCTTATAATACAACCAACTAGATGCACTAATTTCTGACATCTTGCGAGCAGGATCAGGACGGAAGTTCCGTCCTGATCCTGCTCGCAAGCTGTCAGCAAACCTGTATGACATATACCATTGCTGTGTGTACAGTGAAAAAGTCGTGATGATGGACAGAGGAACTGTCCGAAACATGTAGAGTTTTATTCCAAAAATAAATTCGAGAAAGAAGAGCATCTGGTTGGTTTTGTTATAAGAATTTACCAGAAAACCTCTACTTACTATCCACAATGCACACTACGTCACTGTTATAAAGACTATTTTAATAATGTATTTTAGGGACATAGTTGCTGTATGTTCTGATAACATAATAAATACACACGTACAGTCTGGAGAAAATTCAAGACTCCATAATGTTAAAGTATAAGAAAGTCTAAGGAAATACGGCAATTTTGTAGAATAAAAACAACAAGATTATCTTGCGACGCCTTAAACAAACGTTTGAATGGAAAAACATGATAATAGATCTATATTAAAGCTTCCTTTTATATTAACAATTACAAAATCGGCAACGGTGCGAATCATTGAGTTTGCATCAGATAAATTATATATTTTGCTTAAAATGCTGGGGTACGCGGTGGCGCAGTTGGTTGAGGCACTGCGCTACAAACCGGAAGGTCGCGGGTTCGATTCCCGATTGTGTCATTGGAGTTTTTCATTTACATAATCCTGCCGACCGCGCTATAGTCCTAGGGTTGACTCAGCTTCTAACAGAAATGAGTACCAGGAATATTTCCTGGGGGTAAAGGCGGCCGGTGCGTATGGCTCACAAACTTACCACCTTCATGTGCCGATTGTCTTGAAATCTGGGAGCTTCAACCTCCTCGAACCCTCAGGGCCTGTCCAGGCCTGTAATGGGATTGCTTTCTTTTTACTTAAAATATGCTAATGAAAATTATACACAGAATTGAATGCTGAATGACCCTATGTTCTTCCAAAGTTTACTCCCACCACACGCAAAATGCATTTGTAGGCTCTGTGCACCTGACTTCGTTTACTTTCCGTGTATGAATGTAAATGTTCTGTGGGCCCTTATGTATTTCAGATAAGTAGTTACTTTATGCCTGTTAATTGTTCGGCTCTAATGGAACATTTTTTGCTTTCGTCGGCTTTACTTTGAATATGAGTTTTCAGTTTAATGTTTAGGAATATCAGAGCCTCTACAAACATCGCCCAATTGCAGAGTAGTTTGTAACTAAGACGACAGGCTGGACTCATGCTTAAACAGAAGCGGTGCGGTTTACTTAAATACTTAGGCCGCTGAACGTACATAAATTGGGTCGAATAGATGTTAATACGTTTCTGACCGAAATGATTGTATTGTAATTTGCATTGGTTGTTTTGTTAATTAGCTAGTTAGTTACTGTGTAGGCGTAAACTTATCAGTTACATTACGTGTCTGATAAAATTTTGATTCCTTTCAAACATAGTAATAGGACTTACGGTGACTCTAAATGTAGCAAGTTTCTTGATCAGCTGCGCTACTGTTAGGTTTTAAAGTAAAAAATCTGTGACTTCCGAGCGGACATGACTAATAAGGTGGAGGGCTCTTTTCTTATTTCGAATTTCACCACCGTATTTGAGGATTCTTTCTAAATGTATCTTTTCCCTCCTAAAGCGTAAATGTTTTTATTCACGTGTCCTGTCACTTAGCCTACCACTTTTATTCACGTGTCCTGTCACTTAGCCTACCACTTTTATTCACGTGTCCTGTCACTTAGCCTACCACTTTTATTCGCGTGTCCTGTCACTTAGCCTACCACTTTTATTCACCGATGCAGAAGTTTGGTATTTCATTCCATCCGAAGAAACAGTTTGAGCTGTGGCCGATGCGATAGAGTAGGTTCGTACATGAACCACGTTTGCCATGTCTTCATACCATTAAACCCCGTGGTACAATAAGATCCTTCCCTGCTCGTGGTAAAGTTACAGACTTTAGTTGTTATGACGTTTGAATCACATTTAATTCTCTCCATGTCGTCCGTGTTTTGTTTGTTTCTTGCTCCTTATGTACTGTTGTGTGTGTGGGTGACATGTTGTGTTGTAACAGTCGGTAACGCTGCCTTCTCCAGGAGCCAGCAAAAGCCAAACCAAACAGCAAAGTACTCCGCACACAGTTGTTCCGCTCCAATGTCTCTCTCGGCACAGTCTGCCTCCTTGATATTGTCTCTTGTTGCTTCAGAATAATATCCATGGCCCTTTAAGGATAATGTTGCTCCTTCAATGTTGTTCTTGGAATTCCTGTTACATTGTATTAAAATATAAAAGAGTAATTTCTTGCCATAAAATGCTACTCAGAATAAGAAGTCTGGTATAATGCATTTCAATGCTTGGAGACTGCGGAGTGATGAAACATCAAATTTTGAGTTAGAGACAGCAAAAGATTTGTTTTTGTTCGGGGATGTAAGAAGAATCTGCAGACGGTATAACACGTTACTGGAACTGATGGCAAATCACGCTTGGAATTTGGTGGACTGAAGCGCACGAAGATAGGAAAAGAAGACGACTCGTTCAGGAAAATTATATTTTGGGGAGAGAAGTAACAGATTACTTCTCACGAGAAGCAAAGAGGCGTAATTATCATATTTGACGGTTTTGACCATTTACTGATTACATACCTAGAACATGAAAGAAATATTCCAGATTTGAGTGTACTGTGTACAGTTGCAGTCATAAGAAGCCCGTTTATTTGCCTTAGCAAAGAAAATAAGAAGCAATGCAGTGTAAATATAAAGTAACATTGAGACGCTTTCCTGCAACTATTTTTGCCATTGTTGCAATGGAAAAGCAATATGTATTACATTTAAGGAGGTAGTGAGTTTGTAGCCTTAGATACCCAGCATGCAACGCACGTGCTCCGTATAGTCATCTGTGGCCTCTGGCTGTACAATATTTTTCCGCGTTATCCCATAAACGGAACTACTTAAAAAATCTTACTGTACGAGGGAGAGTGAAATGAAAACCTTAAAAGTGCGATAAAAATTCGAATCACATCTCGATTGTCTTGTCAGTTTCAACAGCGATACTCACGGTTTAAAGAGTGGCCGACAGGTGGCAGTATGCTACTACATAGAAAAATGAAGTCATTGTGTTCCTTTTGTGTTCAATAAATTTCGAGATGAAACATATCTAAGGTTTTCATGTGACTCACTCTCATACATAAAATGTTTGTTTTTCTCTACAACTTTTAGTCCAAAAAAATTCTCATTCTAAGAAAATGAGCGAGATATGATCAAAATATGTGTTGGTGTTCATGTAAAGTATCAGTTAGACTTGTTAGACTTTAATGAAACTTGAATTTACGCGAAAAATATTTGACAAATACTCAAAATAAAATTTTATGAAAATCCATCCTTCGGGAGCCTAGTTGTTCCATGCTGATGGACGGATAGGCGGACAGACGGACTGACGGGCAGACGGACAGACAGGCATGACGAAGCTTATAGTCCCTCTTCTCAATTTTGCGAACTCACCTAACCTAACCTAACCGATAGTGTGCCTTAGACATGCAAAACAATTGATCTTTCACACTTATTTGAGGGATATTCTGACGTCACGAGATGTCTTGTCAGGAGGGCACACCACCATATTTCGGTAGCATTATGCCGTTAATCACTGAATTCCACTTTGCAAATAAGTGGAAAGGAACCCTGTCCTCTAGCTTTTCAAACTCGTAGAATTAAACCCGTGTGTGACACAGTCTTACGCATTAAGTACAGACTGTACTTGCAGCAAACAAATCCGAGTGCTACTTCTGTAGAAAACTCTCTTATTCCTCGTTCCTTGCCAACATTCTCTTGCTTTGTACCCCAACCCCAGACATGGCTTCATTAGCTCCGGCACTCCATAGACCTGCACTTACAACTCGCAGAAAATAACAATGCAGTTGCAGCTCTAATTACTGCGGTGGTAGCTTCTGTTCCAGAAAATGGTACCGTACAAAGGATAAGCTGAGACTTGCTGCTGCTGGGAACAACTGCTCTTATTCTTCACTATTTTCAAGACACAGAAATGAATTTGTCATGAGTACGAAATTTTGTAATTGTTGAAGAGAGTGTGATCAGCAAAGAGTTTATACGTCACATATGATTTGAATTATTATTGGAGAGCAATAGTTTTTCTTCGTGAAACTCACGGGATTCTTAATAGATTTTCTAAAATTTATCTATAGCCCCCTTTTTTTGTTTCTTTTTCATTTTTTCCTTTCGCTATTTTTCGCTTTCAATAGAACTACAGAAAACGGAGCTTCGTCGTTAACACTTTGACGACGGTTTTTTAAATTGCGCATTAAATTTTATTTCCTACCTCACAGAGAAAACACTCCGTCTCCATTATACAGGCCAAACATTACATTACGTTTAAATTTTTTTTCTGAGAACCACACTAAGCAAACAAATAAAGAGCACTGGCAAAATTCAGGCTTTTAAAGTGTTACATTAGCTGGCACATATACTTACATTAGCTGGCACATATAGTTACCAATGGACATAAAGACGTTAACTAAAATACTTCACTATGTGTTAAAAAGTACAGGCTTTTCTAAACTGTGATGTCAATATCACCAGAAGAGAGATCGCCATGGAATTTACTTTCATAATTTTGTGTACCTCTGTAAGATTTATGGTGACAATAAAAACAGGGTCGTTTTGCTACGATACTTTTCCGCTAAATCAGCTTTACTGCCATATTTAAACAAGCAGTGTATATGATTCGGAAAAATAAAGGATAAGAATTTTTAAACTGAAAAATCAAATCTCTAATATTTGCATTACATTTGACATAATAGTAAATGTTTTGAATTGTGTATTTTATCGATATATTGTGTTATCCAGACATTACTAAATGTTTCATTCAGCACCACTATTAAGCAGATATTAGTTTATACGAAAACTTGTTACGTGTTTAGGCATAATTTGCAATCTTCAGACCAGCATTCTTCCACAAAGAGCAGTAGTTTGAGGCATGATCAATTCTTACATCGCATAAAAGGAACCGATAGAACAGAAATAATAAACGTTAAATAAAATTATTAGTTGTGTTTTCGTGTGGATTTATTCGTAAGATATGTGCCTCATAATGACTCTCAAACCAGACGTATGGTGAGTCTGTAGTTCGAAATGACACCCACGTAATAGTTGCAACCATAGAAATATTTGGTGATACCTGAATTGTGCTCGCTTTATTTTGAAAACTTATCGTGCCTGAAATTATTTCGACCCTTTAAGTCGTATTGATTATCCAATTAAGTTACTATTATTTCCCTGAACACAGTTAAAAATGTTCAGTTTATTGGACATTCAGTGTGTTCTCTGTGATGTGCGAAATGAATTTGTGAGTGCAAGGAAATTAGATTAGTTTCCAGCCTTTAACGATTATGCGCGGAAGTGCAGTTACGTTTACATCATTATTGTACATTCCTTTCACTGATGTTGTTTGGCTTTCATGTTCTTAAACAATAAATAGTAACAGACGAACTTAGAACAGTTTAATTGCATTCTGTGTGTGAATCTGGGAGCAGGAGAAATGGAAGACTGCTTAATGCCAAGTATAGTCCTGGTGAATACAGTGATACATATATTGCAAGCATGAAGCAGGAATGTTCATATTAAAATTACTTATGTTGAAATAACTTGATGTGCAAGCGCCGGCGCAAAGGCAAGTGAGTTTTGTAAATTCTCAGTAAAAAAGTGTGAGAGCATTACTTCTTTCCATAGCTACTCGATATACGAAAAATAATTTTATTTGTTTGAAGTTCTAAAGGCTTCACACTTTTGTCCTTCCGATAAGAGGGATACTGAGATGAAGGTAAGTACGGATTACTGGTGGAATTATAATGACAGAAGAAAACCGATACATGCGGAGAAAAACCTGTCCCAGTTTTTTTTTTGAGGTGCGTCATACCCGTTGTGTTATTACAATAACAAAACCAATGTGATATGTGTATATATCGTCAAAACACAACTATATTTATTGGTAGTATAATAGAGTATCTACTACATTAGGCACAACTACATGTTTCGGCCGCTAATGCTGGCCATCTTCAGGTTGTACATGGACTTATCGAGTAGCTATACAACAGATATAATATATGTGGGGTGTTTTTTTAGGTGTGGGGAAGGTGTTTGTGTGGGACCGAGATCTCGTTTTTGTCAGTGGTTGGTGCGTGGTCTGAAACAGTATCATTAGTTTGTTCATGCCTTATTTCTAGCTAAAGAAACACCCCACGTATGTTGTGTCTGTTGTATAGCTACTCGATAAGTCCATGTACAACCTGAAGATGGCCAGCATTAGTGGCCGAAACATGTAGTTGTGCCTAATGTAGTAGATACCCTATTATACTACTAATAAATATAGTTTTATTTTAACTCATGGTTCCGCGCATCATAATTCAATGTTAATAAAAATCCAACCAGATGCAACAGTATGCAGATATTTATTTACTGCAAAATCGCTCTACATGTTTCGCGTGTCCACCGTACCCATCATCAGGAGTACTAAAAACTGTAACCGCAAACTCCGGTACAGGTCATAATATCGGTACAGCTACTTCCCTCCAACGTGGCCGCTGGCCACATTGGAGGGAAGTAGCTGTACCAGAATTATGACCTGTACCGGAGGTTGCGGTTAGAGTTTTTAGTACTCCTAATGATGGGTGCTGTGACGCCCGAAACATGTAGAGTGGCTTTGCAGTAAATAAATATCTGCATACTGTTGCATCTGGTTGGATTTTTATTAACATTAAATATAGTTGTGTTTTGACGATATATACACATATCACATTGGTTCTGCCCCAGTGCCACTTTGACCAACACATTTCTCACATGAAATGACCTGGGAATTGAACACGAGAACTCCACGTAACTTAGTCACAGACCTGTTATGAATACTCTGGTGAGGCTCTAAAGGCTCTTTTTCACTGCAAGCGACTTGAAAGAGCAGAGTCGCCGAGGGCATGGTGACCTCGCGGAGATTTTTGTGAAGAGCACTGCGCGTCTCGGTGTCAGCAGCCCAATGACTCCCTTCATAGCCATTCTCAAATAGCCCAGATAAATCGGCATAGCTACACGTAACTTGCTACCGACTGCGTTCACGTCCCTGTGTACAAAGAGCTGTCACAGGTGTGCTAAATGGTGTCTTTTTGCGGCCTTACCTGAGATTATTTGCTGAGCCACTTGGATGCGCCGCCTTTTACACTCCGTGACCCGTTTTAGTTGCAGCGGACTAAGCGATTTTTTTAGTATGGAAGCTGACAAGTGACGCGGCCGCTGTGACACTTATTACTGACAGGCGCAAAAGAGATAAATTAATACGCAGTGGTGTTTGTGTCGTTTTTAGGAGAAATTATTTTCTTCCATCTCTCTGTATATATATATATATATATATATATATAAGCAAAGGTAAAGCAGTCCCATTACAGGCCTGGATAGGCCCAGAGGGTTCCAGGAAGTTAAGGTTCCCAGATTTCGTGACAGCGGCACAGGATGGTGGTAGGTTGTCAGCCTTACGCACCGGCCGCCTTTACCCCCAGGAAATACTCCTGGTACTCAT
>Ga0136643_10018169_pt1 | contig 10599 bp, 8 predicted proteins | sample TergutLab28metaG_FD_96883 | JGI IMG/M metagenome (GOLD analysis project Ga0136643, IMG submission 96883) | Labiotermes labralis P1 segment gut microbial communities from Petit-Saut dam, French Guiana - Lab288 P1 (version 3) (version 3) | ecosystem: Host-associated > Arthropoda: Insects >... | reverse complement strand
CATGCGGGGAGGAAGGTCTTTTTAGGGGTTTTTTCAAAAATTTTTTAAAGATCTTAATTTCCCCCCCCCCCCTTCCCACCCCCAAGGGAGGGGTTTTGGGGGGGGGGGGGGTATTTCCAATGAATTCTCAAAGTGGAGGCCTCTTGGGTAATCTTGGTCCAGTCAAGGGACTTCAACAGGCTTGGTCCCACTTACCTAAAAATTACTTTGTGTCAACCCTGTCTCACTATAAACCTTCTGAGCCCCTACATGAAACCATCAGTGGAGAGATTTGTGATTAATTTGAAGTGCATTGCATGATACACAGCACATGGGCACAGTATAATCCACATCTTTTCCCCTTCCTGCAAGTACAGAGATCCGGTCAAATCCACTTCATTTACCTCAAAAACCAAGGTATCTTGGACCCTTTCCTCTGGTAATGGCGTAGGAATTGTTTCAATCCCCTTTGCTGCACATCTTTTCCTTTGTACACACTTTGCTATCACTCCTCATACCATTTTCCTCCCCCTTAGAATGCAGAAATGTTGGTGCAGATCAATGAGTATGACTTGAACTCCCACATGCAAAGACTGCTGATGCCTTTCTCTAACCAGTCTCTTCACCAACTCATAGTTCAAGGGCAAAACCACTGGACATCTAAACTCATCACTGTCTTCTCTTTGGATAATCCTTGTCCTCACCCTAAGAAGACAATCTTCATCGATAAGCTAGCAAAGAGATTTTAGTTTCAATTTCAAATCTCCATCTTCTTTGAGGATTTCATACTGTACAATCTTCAGAAGCTTCCTTTCATCACCTTCCATTTCTGCTACAAGCAATTCTCCCTCCAATCTGTTGTTTTTCTTCTGGTAGTTTCTGATGAAACATAGCATCCATCCAATCATCCTCAAGATCTGGCAATATCGGAAAAAATGCTGCAGTTACCACTTCTCTTCCATGATAGTACTGAGGAAATATGAAATAACACCCTTTCTTTTCTCCCTCGTGATTTCTACTTCATCAAACTGAACATTGGTGTTAGGCAAATCTTCCTCCTTTTGTTCCAACCAAGAAGGTCACTCCCACCATCTGGAGCTCAACAAGGCCTTTCCAGAACACACACGGGATGGTAGATTGATTGGATTGAGATCATCTGGTACATGTCTCCATCCCTTCTTCATAGTCAGGCTTCAAAATCACCTTCACACAATTATTGACAAATGCCCCCCATTCACTGGACGTAAAAACACAATTGGATCAAAAATTTTGTGGACTGTTAACAAAATTTTCCTTTCTTGTGACAGTCTGATTATGTTCTACCAAAGGTTTCATATCACAGAGTAGGAAATCTTTGTCTTTATCCCACAACAAACCATGGATGAGTATGGGTTCCCTTGATTTATTACCTTTTTGCAGTGTGGAGTGTTCCCAGCCATAAAGATCCAACCAAGCACTGGGTAGCAGCTCCTTAGATTCTTGAATGAACTTAAAGAGTTCTTCCTCACTATGCCTAGAAGTCACATTGTTATCCACGTAAAGAGATCTTCTCAAAACTTCTTAAATCGCCTTGAGTTTGACTGGCTTTTTTCCAAATGTAGACTGAGCATGGGAGCCAACAGAAGTTCACGACAGCCAAGTCTGAAAACCATCCAGTGATGCCATAATATCTTGAGTTTCTCTCTTTGAAATTTCTCCACCATACAAATCTGAGAAAATCATGTCCCTTCTCAGCTACATCAATCTGTAGAAAAACACGTTTTATGTCTTGGACAACTCCAATTCTTTGTACTCAGAATTTCACAATTATTGGGGGAATCTGTTCTAACAGGTTTGGGCCCTTTTGAAGGCAATTATTTAGCAAGGGTGCATTCTTCCCCCTGCATGAAACGTCAAACACAGGTCTAATCTTGGTCATGGAGTTCTTCTTGAACACACCTTGATACAGCAAGTAGTAAGCCAGATTTTTTATCTCTTCTTATGGCACCACCTCTATCATTTTGTCTGTCACCCACTCATCAAACACAGCTTTATAATCGCTATATCTATCTTAAGCTAGCAGTCTAGTTGTGGTGGAGACACATCTTTTTCTTACAACATCAAGATTCTCTTGAAGAGCTTCATCACTTTCAAGCCTAGTTAAATAAACTTCATATCTGTCATTTCAACCTTCCATGAAGATGGAACTGACAGAGTGTTCCAGCATATCAGCACATAAATTTCAGATGCTGAGGAATCACACAAAAAAAAAATGTAACATTCAGAACACAGAAAAAGTTTGAAATTATGAAACTTCATAATGCCCATCTTCATCTGTGATAACAGTTTCTTTGAAATGGTCAAGTGCAGCTTGTTCCAATACATGTCTGGAGAGTGTCTCTACTGGGTCTCCAATCCCCAGTGTATTGTAATTCCATAGCTCAGCAACTGCAGCGTTGTGGAGCAGCAGTGGAGTTACAGCTAGTGTAGACACTCTTTGAATTTTCTTGCCAGGCACTATGCTCATGATCAACCAGCCTAGCCTGGTTTCTACTGCCCCCAGTCCACATTGCAACTTGCACATCTGTCTAGTAAATAGTAGCCCACAAGTGTCTGGCCCTGTTAGTGTCTGTGTTTTGGTACATCCTTCCCCATAGAAAATTGTTGGGACTCTTGGCTATAACGTCTCTTCGGTCCCATGGAACATTTGGTAATGTCCAGTTATGTTCGGGACACTTCATCAAAGCTTCCAGTTTGCAAGCACATGGCCACATGGGGCAAAATGGTAGACAAAGGAAGTCTAGTTCTAACCGCCATGTGGTCAGTGGAGTGACGTGTGTGACTACAAGTTTAGTGTTGGTGCAAAATAACAAGTGGGGTTAACTTGTAGGAGCCGTGCGAACACAACAGTGGTGATGAGGATGGGATGCTGCCTGGACCCTCAAAAGATCACTGCTGTAGCCGACATGCCTGCACCCACCAACATCACTACAGTCTGCTCCTTCCTTGGGCTAGTCAATTACTACCAGCCCCCTAACATGTGCTCTATCCACCAACCCCTTGATGACCTCCCTAAGAAGGACAACGAATGGAAATGGTCAACTTGCTGCCAATAAACGTTTGAGAGCATTAAAGGCATTCGCTGTTTGTACCTCCTCCTCACTCACTACGACCTGTCACTTCAAGTGATCGTCACTGTGGTCACATCAGTACACGGACTGGGCGCCCTCATACAACACCGGTGGCCAGATGTCTCGGTCAAGGCCAGATGGCTCGGTTAAAGCCATTGCTCATAATTCTTGTTCACTGAAACTGGCATAACAGAACTAAAGTTAGATTGAGAAGGAGGGCCTGGCATTAATTTTCGCCATAAAGAAATTACGCAAGTATATTTACGGACGGCATTTCACACTTCTCACGGATCATCGACCCCTTTCATTGATGTTTGGAAACCGCAAGGGTATTCCAGTTCATTCAGCCAATCACCTACAACGCTGGGCAGCAACCCTTCTTGGCTATGTCTTTAGGATCGAGTATAGGAAGTCAACGGATATTGATGAGGCTGACACACTCGTCTTATTTCGTCGCACTTGGCACTGGACGAAGAAGTCGTCGTCGCTGCTCTTCAAGCCGAGTTTGACATGGACATGCTGACCAGTTACCTTCCAGTGACCTTCGATAAACTCAGCTTAATTACCAAGAATGCTGTACTACCACAAACAATGAAGAAATTCATCAAGTCTAATTGGCTGGACCTCAGATTTCTCCACCAGCATGCCGACTTGTCACAGCTCGAAGGGTTCTACTGACACCGAGAGTCCCTCACGATCGAGGATGTGTTCTGTTTAGGGAATGTGTGCTTATTCTGACCGCACTGTGGATCAAAGTTCTCAAACTCCTTCACCAAGGACATCTGGGGATCCAACGAATGATGTCACTCACGCGCAAATACGTGTACTGGCCGGGCATGGACCACGACATTGAAGAAATGGTTTGTTTGTGCAGGCCTTGCACAGCAGCAGCAGCAGCAGCAAAGCAGTCTCTCAAGGCAACATTGCACTCATGGCCTCCAGCAACAAAACCTTGGGAGCACATTCACATAGACTTCGCTGGTCCACATCTGGGATGGCACTTCCTCAACGTCGTGGATGCCTACTCAAAGCATCCTGATGTTATTTCAGTGTCCAGCATGACGTCCCGGCAAACAGTGGCAACACTTCGTAAATGTTGCGCCCAGCATGGTGTTCCAGACACATTCGTCAGCGACAACAGGACACAGTTTACCTCACATGAGTTCAGGGAGTTCTGAAAGGTTAACGCTGTCAGTCACATTCTGTCACCACCATACCACCCCCAATCAAATGGACTGTCCAAACGCTTTGTCAACATCAAGCGTGGTCTCCTCAAACTGAGAGGGGAGGGAGATGTGGATAAAATCTTGGATACATTCCTGCTGGCTCCACTCTTCAACCACAACGTTGTCCTGCTGAACTGTTCTTTGGACATAAGCCCCGGTCAACACTGGATATTCTTCTTCTGACCAAGCAACCAAGAGGGCGTGACATAAAAATGGAACGCCAAGTCAACCGCCGACATGGAACATTCGCGCGCAACTTTGTCAGGGGAGAACCTGTCCATGTTCGATACCACCAATCTCATGATTGGAAGACACGATCAGTCACTAAACAAATTGATGGCCGTCTCTACGATGTGACGCTGGCTGATGGATCAACCCACAGGTTTCATGCCAACCAAATGCACCTGAGATCCACATAACTGATGGAGGATGACTTCACAGCATTTGCAGACTCTTTCAACCTGCCCGCTCGACAGCTGCAAGTTGCCAGTGGAGAAACTGGACACTTGAACAAACATGCAGCAGACCACAACTAACAGACAGCAATCAGGGAACTCCATCTGCAGATGAAGTCAAAAGTCAAGCAAAATATTGTTCGAACCCCACCGTTCTAAATGAGATCACACACCAAAGAAACAATTTGAGTTGGGCCCAAGAAGGAAAACATAAAAGTATCCATAAATTAGTTCCACTGGTACAAGCTCTTTTCCTTGAGTTTTTCTAAAAAGCGGAGGTGTTAGGACCCCTGGTTATAACGTCTTCACGGTCCCATGGAGCGTTCAGTAATGTCCAGTTATGTTCGGGACACTTCGTCAAAACTTTCATTTCGCAAGCACGTGGCCACATGGGGCAAGCTGGTAGACAAAGGGAGTCTGGTTCTAACGGCCATGTGGTCAATGAAGTAATGCATGAGAGTACAAGTTTAATGTTGGTGCGAACTAACAAGTGGATTTAACTTGTAGGAGCCATGCGAACACAACAAAAACCTTATCCCTTATTCTTAAGACTCTCTTGTCCAGGGTTCTCTCTTGAGCCTTGGGATCTTCCTGCAGATGACAGTTTGGTCTAATACCAGTATTTCACAAAGAAATATGCCATCCCTACTGTACACCTCCTCATGTAGAGGGATTTATTTTATTCTCTGGGTTTAGCTCCATGAGTCAACATTTCAGATCTCACCGATTGGTACGCCAGATCTGTCACTGTTTCCTTGAACACATAGGATCACTGGGACCCACTCTGGATTAGAGCCCTTGCTTTCTGCTCATTCCCATTTACTTCACCATCAAAGTTTGCAGAACAACTTCCTGCAAACAGTTCTGATTACTCATGTTGTCCACTCTCTGTTCCTTTTTTCCTGCTTGGCTCTTACAAACATTCTGACTGAGCATTAATTCTGGGCACATGAGTTCAAGATGTTGCTTCCCACACATCACACACTTCTTATTTGACTTGCAGGAATGCGACCAGTGACCTTGCTTAAGACACTGGACACAGCAACTTTCTTTCTTCAAGACATCCTTCTTTTCCATTGAAGTTATTTTTGAGTTCAATAGCAGTCTTTACTGTCATGGTGTTATTTGCAGAACACACCAGTTCTAGTGTATTTCTTCACATTACCTGAAAAGAGATCATTCGCTGTGGGCATATTATCTACGTCAGGCAATTTCATCTTTGGTTGCACACGAAGACAATCTTGGATATGGAACCCATTGTGAATCAATGAGATCCTTTCTTCACCTTCTACTTCATTCTTAAGGAAAAGCAGCAGCTGATATCACTATCGGAATATATAAGTTTAGATGTGTCATCATCAGCTGGTTTCACAGAGGTTCTCAAAAACGCTGTAATCATATCTTCAGGGAGGGATGATTCACTAGGAATGCTGCATATTTGCCACTTGTCATCTCCAGGGACCATAAGTGGGAAGCTGCAGGCAGTGTCATGAGACCTGATTCCTTCTGTCATGGCTTGGATGAGACAGTGGAATTTGTCCTCCTTTTTGATCTCTGAGTCATCATGCATGCATTTGAATTGACTCCAGAATCGTAGCCACTCTCTCACTTCACCACTAAATTTTCTCAGTTTGATCTCTGGCAACTTGAGGCATTCCTTGCCTGCATGGCTGTCTGCTATGAAATTCTCTTTCTCATCTCCTACTGCAGTCATACCACGTATTACATCCTTCACTCTTTCACTAAGTGACATCTAGTTTCTTTCTGTGTTCTTCGGCTGTGAAGTATTCTGCATTGCACGCTTCTCCTTCACCTTCATGTATCAGAATTTCCAGTATCTTCATATCAGCCACCACCCACTTTCATCTTAACCTCTCTAATTTTCTAAATTGCAATAATATTTCTTCGTCTGTAACTTCTTTCTGAAATGCTATCATTATTGCTTTAAAGGTTTTTGAGAATATCAACTAGATCATTTTCCTGGTTTTCATGAGTTTATCCATGTTTGTTGCTGTGTGAGTGGTTGGTGCCCAGTCACAGTTGCCAGAAAATTTGTAAGCATTCTACACTGCTGCCTTCTTCTCTGCCTACACCAGTTACTAGTCTTCAGGGTTGCTATATATATTTGTAGTCTTTCACACTACACAAAACTGTACCTGACACAAAATCATTCATGAGTGTCACTCATCCCTGCATTTCTTTGTTCCACTACTACTTCTCCCATCCTTCATTCCACCTTACAGCATGCTACCAAGGCTCTTCTTGGGCACATGTGCACACCTTGTAAACATGCTTATGACAACAACAGTAACATTTATTGCACAATCCTTTTTATAAGGATTTTACAAATATGTGTGTGTGTTTTTTTACCTTACATATGCGCCATCAGCTAAGTACATCCACCTCTCACCTGCATCATAGTTAATGTTAAATACAGGACGTTTCTTAATGTTCTCCATGATTACAAACATTTATAACAAGAAAAACGAAGGACCTACCTTAATGGAATTTTTCACAGCCACAGGAAAACTGAAAAAGTTTTTCTTAACAACTAGAGATGTTCGATGTGTGCACCACAGGTGACATGGCACACATCGATACAATATTCAAGTTCTTGCTACGTACACGTCAACATGGGTGCATTGATATTCTTCACTGCTGCAATGATCAGTGCCTTTAGGTCAGTGAGGTCACGTAGCAATGGTGGGATGAATACCTGGTCTTTGACATATCCCCTAAGAAAAAACCACAGGGCATAATGTAAGGGGACCTTGGAAGTCATAGCATCAGTGGTTGGTCATTTCCAGATGCATACCCTATCCATCGTCCTGGTAAGACTGTGTTCAGGTACTGACAAACCTCACAGTGGAAGTGGGTGGGACTTCCATCTTGCTGGAATATGAACATTGGTATGTTTTGCAACTGTGGCGTTAGCCACAGTTGCAACATGTCCAGATATATCGTGCCAGTAACGATTTCTTCAGCAACGAAGAATGGACCATACACTTTTTGACTGGAGACTGTACAAAACACATTGACTTTAGGAGAGTCACATTGATGCTCCACATATGCAAGTGGGTTTTTCAGATCCCCATATTCTGACATTGCGGCGATTTACTGCAACGCTGACATATAATGTCGCTTAGTCACTGAACTGCACATTTTCCAGGAAATGATCATCAGAACTCAAGTCTTGTAATTGTAAACAGAAATCAAGCTGGTGCCTGTGATCTTCATCAAACAATCGTTGTACCATTTGGATGTGGTATGGTTTAAACACCAAACACTTACACAGAACCCTCCACACTGTTGTTTTTGACATTGATAACTCCTTAGCTGCAGTTCCCATTGATTTCTTCGGACTATGCAAAAAACTGGTCTGAACCCATTCAACGTCATCTTCAGTGGTTAATGGTGACCACTTGATTTCTGCTTGCACAGACACCCATTTTCAGTAAATTGTTTATACCACACACAACTGGTCTTGTCTGTAGGTGGGTCCTTAGCGTACTTTGCACGAAATACACATTGCACAGTAACCACAGAATTACCTGTGTGATATTCCAACACACAAAATGACTTCTCCCCCGAAGCGGCCATTTTCTCATTACATACATTCGCATCGCCTAGCGGCAGAAGTGTGAACTACGATGAAAAACAACGTACTGGGAAAAAAATTTTGAGTTGTTCATTCTATCTGTACAGGTTTCATAAATACATGTCCTACGGTTTTCCTATAATAAATTTTTGTAATCCCGTAGTACATTATGAAATGCCTTGTATATATACTGAGCGTTCCCTTAAAAAGACTGGAACTATATAAGTAAAAGAAAGGGGCTGATACTGACCTGTAAATTTGATAATGTTTGTCAGTTCCCAGCATAAAAGAGTGTGCAATAAAATTCTTAGTTGGTTTATACCGATTGTTGTTACACACCAAAATACATATGATCACAAATAACCACTAAACAGAGATTTTGGAGTGGAGATTGTTTGTTGCAGAGACGAAGAGTTCTGTGAAATATTCATCTGCTGAGATGGGATTTCCAAAAAAAAAAAAATCCAGACAGGCATAAACTACAAATAATCATATATAATTTAAAGCTTGCACAGCAACTAAATTAAGTAAAACATTTTTGGGCTGGCAGCCACGTCAGATGGTTGAATGGCGAGTAAACTAACGTCACAAGGACCCTGTCTGTCCCCATCATCAGGGAACTGACTAACTCTGAAATCTATCCACGTCATGATATGCCTGCCCATTTTAGCTGGTGGCATGACAGTAGTTTTGGTACGTGGAGTCAAGTATCTGCTGCGCTTGGTACTCCTCCTGTGTTAATTAACATGTTGGTTATATGTGACCTGATGCAGCTGCTAGCCTGAGAATGTTTTATTGTACATATAATCGAAACTGCTAGGTGATCTAACAGTCTTCCTTAGTAATTTTGTAGCATGGTTCCTAGGAGTAGTAATATCCGGTTTTTTTAGTAATATTCTGTCATGTGATGGTTTAAAGTAAAATGGTGGTACAGTCTGTCATCTTCGCTAGGGATGGACCTAAATCTGTTTTATATGCAGGCATTTAACATGTGTTGGTGGTATTTTATGTTGCTTGAGGTGGTGAAAAAAGTACTGTCATCTGGGTTACGACACCACATAGTTTCATATGGCCTATGATACCCATTACTCTACAGTCTTGTTACTCTTACAAAAACACGTAGTATCATTACACACAAGAGTACAGTCTCAAGAACTCTTTTGTGTCACTAGAGAATGTCTACATAGGTTTTTTACTATGGAGCACATCCTTCCTCTGCTAGACTGCTTACAAAAATACATGAAAAACATACCATAAAAAACTCAATGTACACGTACAAGTGGTCTTCCAGATGACGAACACATGATTTTCAAAACATGTAGAAGACATGAAGAATTGAATTGAAACATTAATTTAAAAAATGTGCGTTTTGTTGGTCAACATTACATAATTGGTTGTTAAGTATTCATGAGTCTCAGGTTTATTTGTTATACATGATTGTCAATTTTTTAATCAGGTGGAAATAAACAGTGCATTCAGAAGAAGGAATTTAAGTTTGGTAATAAATATCTTGTTAATTTTTTTAAAGCTCTTGTAATACTGAAAATAAATTGATTGTTGATTTTAAATTGAGCCATCCCCGTTGTGTGTATATAAACAATAGGTGTGGGTATCAGTCAGTGACACAACAATATCTAAGAAGATGTTTAATACAGGATGAAGTAAACTACATGTTTTGGCCTAATGTGGCCATCATCAGGTTTACATCCGAAAGTATGTGGTATTGCTTTATAGGATTGGTATGGATATGTCACATTGGTGATATCTCAGCATCTGTGATGTTTATTATATGCAATTTATAGGGGGGAAGAGGGGGTATCTGTAATGTGCGCTATTCTAGGGGTACAGCTCTAGTATGTCTGCTTGCTGCTGTCCTGTGTGGGTCTCCAGTTACTGTTTTTCCATATCTGATGTCTATTGCTGGTGGGCTCTTGTGTTCTGTGGAGAGGAGAAAAAAACCATAGAATAACAGCTGATGTGTGTTAGTGTGTGTGGGTAGGGGACTCGTGTGACGAGTTGTGATTACGTGGTAAATGAATGTGTGTACTTACGTGTGTGCTCTCTATCCTTTGTATCTATGGTGATCTCTGTGTCCAGACCTTTATGTCCGTGCTTGTATTTGTCTTCCTTCTAGGGGGTGTCGTATTTGGCGCTTAGGTGACCGGGGATCAGATCTGTTTGGTAATTATTGCTTGGCACTGTGATGGTAATTGTGACTGGCAGTGCTATAT
>Ga0136643_10018168_pt1 | contig 10599 bp, 5 predicted proteins | sample TergutLab28metaG_FD_96883 | JGI IMG/M metagenome (GOLD analysis project Ga0136643, IMG submission 96883) | Labiotermes labralis P1 segment gut microbial communities from Petit-Saut dam, French Guiana - Lab288 P1 (version 3) (version 3) | ecosystem: Host-associated > Arthropoda: Insects >... | reverse complement strand
GTCGTACCGCACCGCTAACCTCTAAAGTTGCATTTTATATATTTATTCAACAAATATAGGTACTGAATATTTTAAACATGGTATATACTCTCCATTTTTTTCTCTTCAAAATGCAGTTTGTTTTATATTTCTAACTTATTTGGTTCCTGTATTATTCACATTTTATATACAGGGTGTGCTAAAATTAAAAAAATAATTCCGGCTCCAAAAGGTTAAGATCATGAAAGAAATACGTCAGGAGCTGAAATAGTCAGCAAAGGTTTATCCCATTCCAAACCTTATAATCCTAGTCCCAACGTTTTATTCTTTATTGTCATTGAAACGAAAGGTGGGCCGAAATGTAGTACAGTCTCACTGTTCGTAACCAGTCTGGACAGATGAACCCGGCACGGAAGTCGCAATCTATTTTCGATACATATCATGCACAGTGGGTTATGCTAGAACGAACGTAACTGGTTCTAGAACCTCGTTCGTTATAGCAACTGTTCGTTCTAGCATACATTGAAATATATTTATTTTGGGGTAATCCGTTCCGGGCCCACAGCCTAGAGCAAAGTTACCATTTAACACAATAATTTAAACAAGAAAAATATAATAAAAAATAAAAAATATAAGTGTAAAATTATATAGAAGAATAATTAAAGATTAAAAGAAACTTACGAGAAATGGAGTCTGGACATGAATTTGAATAAAACAAAATACTTATGTATAGGGGAAACGCACAGTAATTTGAAATTAGATAAAGACAGCGAGATTGAATTTTGTCAAGAATATAAATATTTAGGAGTTATTTTTTACACTAGCGGAAAAGACGACAAAGAAATAAGATCAAGCGTAATACATGCAAGAACATGAATAGCATGTTTAAATGGGATACTGTGGAGTAAAGACATAAGAAATGAGAGAAAATTGAACATATGTAATGCATTGATTAAAAGCAGTTTATTGTGTGGTTCCGAAACATGGAGACTCTCAGAAAATAATAAAAGACTGGTCGAAGTTATAGAGATGGATACCCTGAGGAGATCCTCTAGAATATCAAGAAAAGAAAGAATTAGAAATGTAAGTATAAGACAACAAATTGGATTAGAGGAACCAATTATAAAAGAAATTGAACAGAACCAACTTACATGGTACGGCCATGTTCAAAGAATGGCAGAAGGGAGATTACCCAAAATACCATTGAAGTGGATGCCGAAACAAAAGAAAGCACGAGGAAGACCGAAGAGAAACTGGATGGAAGGTATAAGGATGGCCATGAACGAAATAAACCTAAATGAAGGCCAGTGGGAAGATAGGAAGTAGTGGAGTCTAAGTGTCGGACAACGTAGAACATTTTGAAACCGACATACATACATACATACACATAATGAAATATATATACTCGTATTTTCACTGCTAAAAGCGCAAATAAGCAGATAACTGAACTAAACTGATAAGTGAACCTTACAAACGATAACAAAGATGATGACTGACGATCTAATCAAAGCGGAAAGGCCCGACACGTTATGCGCACGCGCGTGCTACGTCGGCTGATAGTATTCCTCCGCTTTCGTTGTAGCATCCTGATTTTATTGATAAAAACTGTTCATGGAAGGATTCGTTCGTTGTAGGATCGTTCGTTGTAGCATACCCAACTGTACTTGATTTCAAGGAATGTTTAAATACATTAAGTAAATTATAAAATAACTTCAGAAAGCTCAAAAAGCCTCATGTTTATTTCCAATAAAAGGCAGACAACTTCCTCACCATAAAATATATCAAACAACCGAAAAAGAGTGTCTTTTAAAGGACACACAAGCAACCAGCCTCTCGCATTGCTCTAATGCAAGACAGGGCATGAATGCAATGAAAGTAATGTGCGCAGTAGCAGAAGAGCAGAAAAAGATGATTCGCCAACCACGTTGTCTCATCCCCATTCCTAGGATCTGTCGCCAAAGATCGAAAAATATTATTAAAATGCATAATCATAAAATGTCCTAAGTCCTGAGTATCGAAGTGCACGAAATTTGAGAGCCTGCTTTATACATTTTGCTAAGTGCACGTGTTTTTAACTAGTAAAGCGTAAATAATTTAGCTGAACAAACGATGTATGTTTCTCAAGCAATTCAACATCTACGCAGGGTAGAGCCCCAAATATTCGGCTTCGGTTATCCGACAGTCCGCTTTATCCGCTTTGCCATACAACTTGCTGTTAACAATACGTATTTGTTGCTCTTGCGTACTCGCAAGTTTAATCAATTTAAAATCAACTTTTCGGTTAACCTCATTGAAATTTATTTAATAAAATAATAGTTCTGTACTCTATTATGATAGTTGTACTTACTTACTTACTGACTGACTGCATGGAGAACAGTCTTTCTTGAGAAGCTAACAGGTTTTCAGTTAGTCAAGAAATTCCCCGAATTTTATGGAACCCGAAGGTTCACTCCCGCATTTACAAGTGCCCGCCATCTGTCCCTATCCTGAGCCAGCTCGATCCAGTCCATACCCCCACATCCCACTTCCCGAAGATCCATCTTAATATTATCCTCTCATGTATGCCTGAGTTTCCCAAGTGGTCTCCTTCACTCAGGTTTCCCAACCAAACATCTGTATACACCTCTCTTCTCCCCATGCGTGCTACATGCCCTGCCTATCTCTTTCTTCTCGATTTTATCACCCCAACAATATTGGATGAGAAATACAGATCATTAAGATCCTTATTATGTAATTTTCTCTACACCCCCGTCTCCTCGTCCCTCTTAGGCCCAAATATTCTCCTCAGCACCCTATTCTGCAACACCCACAGCCTAATTTCCTCCCTCAGTGTGAGCGACCAAGTTACACACCCATACAGAACAGGCATAATTGTAGTTCTCTATATCATAATCTTTAAATTTTTGGATACCAGACTGGAAGTCGAAAGATTCTGCACCGAATGATAGCAAGTTTTCCTTGACTTCACTCTGCTATTAATTTCTTCATTACGCTAGTTGTACTGTAGAATAATTATTAATTAACCAAATATATACCTGTACTGCACTTCGATTCACTTTGTGATTTGCTTGGCATTCTCCGACTTTTCGGTTAGCTAACCACATATCGGTCTCTTTTAGGCCGGATAATCGGAACGCTACGGTAATATGGCGCTAGCATATACCCCACCAATCGCCTAAGTTCCCTTCGTTGCCATTTTGAGTTACGCTAATGGCAGGTAAGGTTAAAGATTTCCTGTGCGTGCCAAGAGCGTACAAATTGGGAGTGGAGGTATAGTTCCACTCATTCTTAATGTCAACATTAGCTGAGGGTAAGTGGTCAGCTTCACGCTTTGGCTCCTTTACTTCCAAGAAGTAAATCCCAAAGACGGCTGGGTGGACCCCATAGAGAGCCTGTACATTTTGAAGGAGAGAAAAATATCTTGTTCTTGAAGGGAATCGAACCATGACACCCCGGTTTTCTAGCCCGTAGTCTAGTGATCATCTCGACTCCTGCTGGTAGCAGGAAAACATGCAGTCAAAGAGTTGACAGCTATTAGAGTGATGTTCCTGATAAATTTTACGAAAATTCTCCATTGGTGTCAATGTTTCTACTGCATGCGTGCAGACATTTTCCAAAAATCTATTAGCCACCTCAAAATTCTAGGCCCCATACAGTGACATGGAGCAAGTTCCATGCTAAGGGCCCAAAAATATCTGGTGCCACCGTCGAAAATTTATTCGCAACAGTGACGTGGTGCCCGCAATTTGTGCATCCCTGTCCTACGGGTCTAACAGATGCGGAACAGACACGCGCGTTTTCTTCAGACAGGTAACGAGTTTAGTCTGAACTTCACGGTTTCTGACGCAGAATTTCTACGTTGTTAACAAGTGTCTTTGTTCCTTGCTCATAAAGTCCTCATTTTCGAACTACAGTAATTTTACAGAAGATTTCGTACCTTTCTCATTTATCCATATCAACGTAGCGGAATGTCACTGCTCTGCAAGTCGAAACCAGTCATCCTTTGCATTGGTACACACCCGTACTTAACTCCATGCCTCACTCCACCACATCCGCGTGGTGACGTCATCGATCGATGACCCAGGCAAACAGCGCACTCTATCCCCACTCCACGGAGAAAAAACCAAATTCATCGTCAGACGGCAACAGCAGCCAGCAAACGCCGATGCTAGTTCCACTGGTTCCACTGATAAGGCACGATCTTTGCCGTCTTGAAGTTGACAGTTAGATGAAGTCTGCTTGTCTGGGTACAAGCCTGACATGTCATAAAACTGACGCAAACTGCATAGCATTGTGCTAGGTAAATTTGTCTTTCGGCTAAATTGAGGCATCAAAGCATATAAAGGAGTGGAGGTACATCTCCACAGATTTTTCCTTGGTGCTAGATGAAGTAAGCGGTCGGCCACACCCACTGGACGCTATAAACCAGGCAGAAGCAACCTCCGATATCCACTTTGCCGGTCTAGACGCTTTGGGGAAGAAATAAATCTCTTCCATACCGGAAAAATATCCACCATTTGCCGGTCTTTCAGACATTACACGGGCTATTCCACCCCGGAAAAATGTGTTTTATGTAACTTAAATGAAACAAAGTGAAAGTTCCTGCGTAGAGATACGTTTTTATAAATTTTGCAGGATTAATTAATTAATTAAATAAAATTATTAGGTCTACGTGATTAGAAGCTCATCGACTGTCCGCTAGAATTTTTTTTTTATATCTTACATCTGCTATTTATCAAATATACCTGTAACAAAGAAAGTTTCGCTTCGTCAATATGATTATAATTTTTACGTAATCATTCGGGGCTATAAAAAGTCTAATTACTTTTATTACCACTGCAACAAATTTAAGTTTGTTTTCCCCATGTAAGTTTAACACGCTTACGTAACCATTTTTATAATCGTGCTAAAGAACGCGATATTAAAATTCTAATAAAATTACAAACAATTTCGAAATTTGATGTCATTCACATGATAGGACGTATTCTAGGCTATGATTCATTTGACTCTCATATTAAATTATCAGTTGATCGAAAACTACCTCAAATAACAAAAATACCTTACTGTTTGCATTTAAGTTTTCTTTAGTAGCATACCGTCTTCGTATTTTAATGGAAAATATATTAGGCCGGACAACTATTGCGATATATACGATCCTGCCAAATTGGCAGGCCTATACTATTATATGTTTGATGTGTGATAATCGAATGCCTACTTTCGTATAAGATCTAATGACATTTTGAGTATGTTATGATGTAGATGAGAATGTTTAAATTCTGATAATTTTGTCACAGTCCTACTGTATACCCAGAATTCCTGATGATCGTCTAACAGCCGAAATATATATTAATATGTACGTAATTATATAAATAAAATACATGTATATAAATAAAAATAACAGTTGTGTTCATAAAAACATGACCTTTATGAGTGATACATTTTAGCAGTTCTTTCACAGATAGAGTTTCAAGAAAATCCATCATTATACCAAAATGAATCAATGGACTGCTTACATACACACTTACACACAACATAACAATACCACGTATCTTGATTATAATATACTGCTGATCAGTAAGAACCACTCTGCTCCCTCGCTTTACCGTTCCTCGCTTAAATATGATGCTATAAGAAATGCTTTTGTCCCTCCCCGCCCGCACTTTGTCAATAGCAATGCCACCCATGGAGGGCGCTCCCCACAACTTGTAGGCACACAAAAGATATTGTGAACAGATGAGAAATGAACTTTCAAATCCAGTAGTTCCTAAACTCGTAATGGCGTCCGAAACTACATCTAGCTTCCTTCTTTAAATTTATGGGGACGAGAGGCAAAATGTATTTACTAATTTTCATATCTTTTCTTTATATATTTTATCCGGCGTGGATTTTTATATTATTTACAAAAATCTGTTGTTGTAAAAGTGAATTACGGTAGACAGGCTAAACTACAAAGGATAGTGCAGTCGGTATAGTGACTAGGCGGCTAAACGCTTGGAGTCCGAGGATTCATAGTTCGATTGCAGGAAGAGATAAGAGACAGGTGGATCGGTGAATGTGGGCCCTGTACTAACGCGGATCCTGTTAATATTTTCAATGTGTAGTACTGCAGTTTTTTTTTTTTGGAAAGCTTTGTGATTTATTCGACTTGTTCACGCTGACGCGTAGGAGAGTCTATTGAGCTGTGACAAGAAGGACGGCATTATTTTCTGTTTGTTGAAAATCGTCCAGTCCAAAATTTCTGCAATGTGAGTGACCACTGGCTATTCTGCTCTTAAGTCTTAAGATTATACAGCAGTTTGAATATCAGTAACAGTGGATACTAGCTCTTTCGCTGGCAACGGGACATTTAAATTTCACCACTATTCTGACAGACCTTTTAAAGAATATAAGCCAAAATGCAGGTCTCATAAATTAATATTTTTACATCAATACAAATAATACACCATTACAGTTTTTTTTAAAAGAAATCAGGCTTCATACGCCTAACTTTCACACGTAAAGTTATGTTGAAGTACTTCCTACTCCTACTCATGAGATGAATACTACAACACTGGGTCATATTTCTCGCGATAAATCTAGCCATCTAAAGGCTGATTTACACATATCATGCCGTGCTTATGCCTCACCTCTGCCGTGCAGTGTAGCTGTGATTCACACATGCCATACACCGAGAGTGACGTGTCCTACGTGAAAGTTCGCGTGGTAGCCGGAAAAAACCGAACTGCTAGTCCGACAATTTAACGGATCCTCTTTTGAACTGTGCTGCTACCATTCTTGGCAGTTTTCATCATGGATAGTTGTGAGGAGCATGCGATAATTGCATGTGAGCTTTAACTTCTTTCAGAAGAAGGAAAGCCAGTAAAACGAAAATACTGGATTCATAACGTGTTTCGAGCATAAGAAGAGTAATGAGAATTTCACACTCTGTTTGGACGTCTGAAAGGCGACAGGCAAAAATTTTCAGATATTTTTAGATTTTCGAAATTTTAAAATTTTAAAGAGGTGTTGTCCACAGACAATCACAAGGAGAATGAACAATAGAGACTTAGCATAAAAACGGAAGAAAGAATGTCTTTAACTTTAAGGTTAGTTCATATTCCGTTTAAACTGCTGTCTCCATCGTCATCAGAACAGTTAAACATATCCCAGATGGCAGCTGCGAATCTTGTTAAGAACCTGTCCGCGTAGCAGCCGGAAAAATCCTATCCTGAGCCAGTCGCCCATAGGCTGTTGAGAGACGGTTGATGTTAATTCACACACACCATGCCGTGCCCGTGCTGTGCTATGCCGTGACATTGAGAAGTCGCTTTCAAAGCTACTTGTTCGGAGAACGGCAGGGGCACGGCATGGCATGTGTGAATCAAACGCCTTCGCACTGTGTCAATGAAATGGGAACGACAGGATCTAACTCGTTAGCGACACGGCAGGAGTGAGGCAAAGGTGCGGCATGGTACGTGTGAATTGGCCTTCATGTTGAACAAGTTGAGCGAATGGTCTCATTCACATCAGGCTACAAAATACAAAACCTGTGTTGAGTCAGCAAGTTGCAAGAGCAGTCAAAAGGGCGGCGAAACCTAAATAGGATTTTTGAAACAGCCGATGATAAGAACTCATCGTACTATTTGTTATTCCAGCGAGCTAAATCATGGCGGCTTCCTAAGTAATAGTTTCATATTCAAGGTTAGACCCTGTTCGATGCGGACTAACAAGTGCGTCATCATGTGTTCATTCATCGCAGGTCAGTCAGTACCTAGTTGATCAAGCAAGAGCCCAACACCGGAAATAGATGTCAGCGCCAGGCAACGGGTGGAATTTCACTACGGACAACTACGTCAATGACAGCGAAAGAGCTAAACTCTAGAAATACGTAACTGACACGTTGGTTTCGGAATATAAATTTGGCAGCCATGATGGAAAAAGATATTAAAAATCATAGTGGACACGACCCACTTGCTCGAATATCACTTTACCCGCTTAATTGTTTTTTCCCCTAATCTTACAAATGTTTCTTTGTAAATAACCAACTTGACGCACAGTTTTTCATGTATATTTATTTCTATTCTCTACGTGTTTCGGGTAGCCATGTGCCCATTATCAGGAGAATTATTGTATCAGTGCGACACCTGGTTTATCTCACTCTCCTGATAATGGGCACATGGCTGCCCGAAACATGTAGAGAATAGAAATAAACATACATGATAAAACTGTGCGTCAATTTGGTTATTTGCAAGGATCATACCAGGATGCACGGTCAACAAAACATAAAATTTTACAAATGTTTCTTTGCTTCTCCATTGTAGCAGATGACCTAAGGGTGTAGCAGACGATTTTATTCGCTATATTTCCAGAATTACAGATCGGTCCAGAAAATTGGCGGAAACGTTAGAAGTAGTTTAATATTAAAGAAGATTCTCACGGAAGATAAATCGCTGAATATTATCTGTTACAGCTAATTTGTCATATATGTGTCATAAAACTCCGATGAACCATTTCCGTTTTTGTCAGATGTTCCAGAAGAAACTGGTGAAATTTGGGACCAGAATAAAATGAATCGTGCTGTTGCCAATGTCAGCAAAAAGGAAACGGAATTTTAAAAGGCTAAAAAAATGCTCAGTTTCCAAGATATCTCTTAGGAGGTAAAAGAAGGTAAAGTTTTCCCGTTACAGACCCGGTGTGGCCCAGACGGTGGGTACAGGTATAACTCTACTCTTCCATGACCGCGGCACTAGAAGGAGGAGAGTTTTCAGCAGCACGCCCCGGCCGCACTTTACCTCCGGCAAAGACCCGGTACTCATTTTACAGGAGGCTAGGTTGGCCCCAGGCCCGGTCTGGATGGGCGGAAAATCTCGTCCCCACAAGGATTCGATCCCAGACCGTCCAACCCTTAGTCAGTCGCTATACTGACTGAGCTACCAAGCCCCACTACCTCTTAGGAGGTATGTCAACATAAATTATAAAACCCCGGAGGAAGCTGTTCTAACAAAATTAGGAAGGGAGGCTGTTTTCTCCAACGACATGGAAAGGAGTTTGATAGAATACCTAATTACGATGGAAGAGTAAGATTTTTGCTTCAAAAGACAAAATGCCACAATGATGACCTCCAATTGGCTGAGAATAATAACTTGAAAAAGAGTTTTTTTCTGAAATAAAATGATGTGCTGGGAAAGATGGTTGAACCGTTTTCTGAACCGACGTAAGAATATAATTTCAATGACCAGGGCAGGGGGATTTAACACTACTGCTGTTAATGGTTTCTTTGACATTCTTGAAGCAGAGTTACAAAAACACAATTGTAATCCCAACAGAATCTTCAATGTTCTCGAAACTGGACTCTAAATTTTTCTGAGAAAACCCACAAGTTATTGTACTAAAAGGAAAAGGTTTGAAGTAATTACTTCAGTAGAAGAAAAAAACTCTTGTTTATAATTATCGCCAGCATGAGTGCTACTAGAACGTACGTTCCTCCGACGATCATTTTTTCCAGGGTAAACGTCAGCAATTCCTAGACAAAGGAGTCCCAACGGGAGATCCTGAAGGACTGCTAGAGAGAAAAGTAGAGGACACATTGTAGCCGAACATCTTTGGTATATTTGTTTATTAGCTTTGCTCGCATCAGTTACGGGCGGTTCATAGCCATGAGTTATAAATTTAAACTGTCAACATATGTTCAAGAACCGTTGGTGATAGGTAGGAGGGGCTGTGTACAGAGAGAGATTTAAACGAGGAAACGGTTAGCAGCAGATAACGGGCACAAGCAGTCCAGTGAGAAAGCAGTGTAGTAAGAGAAGAGTGTGAGTGAGGTAACGCATGTGAAGTGACCGGTATTTTACTATAAAATGATTTAGTTGTTTCACTGGATAACAGCACTCCTTTTATATCAAGAATAAATAAATAAATAAACCAATAAGTAAAAAGAATATAACTAAAACCTTATGTCATTCGATGAACCACACCCGTCTCTCGAAAGATGTTCTCCTATCAGACTGAGCACGTCGGTACATACAAGTTATAAAAGGGTGATCGTGTATAACATCTTCGTGCTAGTGGCCGGTCCATCACACACTACACTTCTAAGCTCTTTGGAAGATTATATTTAAAAGCACAGGCAGTAGATAACTCTGTGAATAGATTTCGAGCAAGTGGAATTTATTTAGCGTAAGAGGTGAGTATTCAGAGACGTAGGTTTATCCCTGGCCACTGAGAAAGCAACAGTCCAAATGGGACCCCCAATAGAAAATCGCTTGGAATCGGCAAATCTAGAAGACGAACAGAAGGAAGTCCTTAAGTATCAGGACAATGCGGCAGATTCTACGCAGTTTCCATAGGACGTACTTCCTCTTACTCCAGCTGCGGAAAAAGTGACTTCACAACGCAGTAGGACCCAGGACGTATTAAATGCCACCTGGAAAGGAATTATTTAAATTAAATAGAAATTACAAATTTGTTGTGTATTGGATCGTCCATCATCTTGATAACTGAAGAATAAACTCCAACTAGATGCCAGTTATTACTTTATTATGCTTATGTTAGGCTCAACATGTTTCGGGCACCATTATGCCCATCATCAGGAGCTCACGACGATAGCGTTGGTTACCACATAGGCCGTCTGGTTCTCGAGTT
>Ga0136643_10018164_pt1 | contig 10600 bp, 8 predicted proteins | sample TergutLab28metaG_FD_96883 | JGI IMG/M metagenome (GOLD analysis project Ga0136643, IMG submission 96883) | Labiotermes labralis P1 segment gut microbial communities from Petit-Saut dam, French Guiana - Lab288 P1 (version 3) (version 3) | ecosystem: Host-associated > Arthropoda: Insects >... | reverse complement strand
CTCTTGCTATGTACTATTGACACACCGTTCCTATGTACTATTGACACAGCGTTGCTATGTACTATTGACACACTGCTGCTATGTACTATTGACACACCGTTGCTATGTATTATTGACACACCGCTGCTATGTACTATTGACACACCGCTGCTATGTACTATTGACACACTCTTGCTATGTACTATTGACACACCGTTCCTATGTACTATTGACACAGCGTTGCTATGTACTATTGACACACTGCTGCTATGTACTATTGACACACCGTTGCTATGTACTATTGACACACCGCTGCTATGTACTATTGACACACTGTTGCTATGTACTATTGACACACCGTTGCTATGTACTATTGACACACCGTTGCTATGTACTATTGACACACTGTTTCTGCACAGTCAGCGCAGATGAAGCCGTCACGAACTTCGGACACTGTTTTCAATTTAAGACGCCGACATCTGACGAAATACCGGTAGGGAACGCTGGGGTCAATCGGGAAAGGAAATTGGATCTGAGACCGTAGGTTGGTGGCTGGAAGGCCACAGTTTGGTGTCTGCCGCTGCTGCGTGTAGTGTCTGAGCCACAGGTGTCTCAGTAGACCGTAGGTTGGTGGCTGGAAGGCCACAATGTGGCGTCTGGCGCTGCTGTGTGTAATGTCTGAGCCACATGTGTCTCAGTAGACATGACGACGCCGGATGTGAGGGTGCAGCACTAATTGCGAACCCTGACAAAACCTTGACTGCTGGAATCGCAGTTGGGCTTTGATAAAACCAACGTTTGTACTCTCTACCCACCAACCAACTTTCCTGTGCCATCGGGCACTGTAAATCAGAAAGTGCGTGTAAGAAAAGCACAGGGAAATGTGTCAGAGTTGGCCGTGAAGGTTAATTGGTGGCGGCAGGACGTACTTTGTATTGGAGGTGGATTAATTCTAAGGCTTGTAACGGACAGTCAGTTATTTTAACCCTAAGGAGAGCAAGTGGCAGCACTTTACATCCATCCTTCCCTTCCTGCTTTTGAACGTTCCGTTTTTCCTTCTGATTAGGCAGCATGTAGACTTCGTCAATATGGGACAGTTACTGCATGGAGCAGAGCCAACCGGTCCTCAGCTAGTCAAGAAATTCCCTGTAATTTGTGGAACCCAAAGGTTCATTACAGCATTCACAAGTGTCCGCCACCTGTCCCTATCCCAAGCCAGCTCGATCCAGTCCATAGCCCCACATCCCGCTTCCTGAAGATCCATCTTAATATTATCCTTCCATCTACGCCTGGGTCTTCCAAGTGGTCTCCTTCCCTCAAGTTTCCCCACCAAAACCCTGTACACGCCTCTCCTCTCCCCGAAACGCGCTACATGCCCCGCCCATCTCGCTCTTCTCGATTCTATCACCCGCACAATGTTTGGTGAGCAGTACAGATCATTAAGCACCTCATTATGTAGTTTTCTACACTCATTTGTTACCTCTTCCCTCTCGAATGTGGGATACTAGTGGCACAATGTGGGCCAGGTAGCTCAGTTGATATAGTGACTGACTACGGGCTGGACGGTCCGGGATCGAATCCCGGTGAGGACGAGATATTCCGCCCGTCCAGACCGGCCCTGGGGCCCACCCAACCTACTGTAAAATGAGTACCGGGTCTTTGCCAGGGGTAGAGTGCAGACGGGGCGTACTGCTTCTAGTGTCGTGGTCATGTAAGAGTAAAGCTATACCTGCACCCACCCTCTGGGCCACACCGGGCCTGTAACGGGATCACTTTACCTTTTTTTAGTGCCACAATACTGACGGTGGAAGGCGATATTCTCGGAGAAACCCCTGTCTGAGCGCAGTTCGTTCACAATAAGCCTCTGAACGAACTCGGACCTCTGCAGACTGCTCTGGATACCCCCTGTCTGACCCACAGCACGTCCGTATAAAGACCAACCAGTGGCAGATCCTCTGACATGCGAGGGATAGTTGCTTTGTTGCAAGGTTTCCGGTCTTCGCTGGCTAGCCCTCTGGAAATGGCAGCAATGGTCATGAGGCGTTTTGGGGTTCGTCCGAGGAAGTCGGACACAAACTTGACCCAGCGCCACTTTTTCCACCACAATGTTGGTTCGGTTTCGAACCCGGCCCTCCGCTCTAAGTGCGGCTACTAACCGCTGTGGCCATGGCACGGTCTTCAAAACACGAATAATGTTCCGAATTTTATTTAAATATTAATTACGTACTGCGCAGTGAACAGCGCCGTCTGGATTGAACAGCCAGTGTGTGGAGCTGCACGGGTACAGACACATTAATACACACTGGCACACTGGGTGGGCAGAACGTGTTAGCTTGGTGGTACGTACACTGACCACTGGAATCGTCTTCTTCGGGGTCAAGCAGAGGGGCATTCTTCTTGGTCTGCAGATGGCGGCAGTGCACTTGTCCGAACTTCTCAGCCAAGAAGACGTGTGACAGCCCTGAAGATTCCGATCTGCAGCAACATCGGACAGACAGACTCAACTGTCATAATCTTACCAGTTTGTTGTCACTCTGTATGTGGCTGTGTTTTGTATGCTTTGGTTTAATTTTATAAGTTATGTATCCTTATTGTTATGTTTATCTATTCTTATTGTTATATGTTCTGTTCTGTATATTATGTTTTCATCGTGCCAACTGGCACTCTTCGGCTACCATGACTGAGGATTTTCTTACCCAGACTGAGGTTTTCTGACACTGACTGAGGTTCTTCTAACACTGACTGAGGTTTTTCTGACTCTGACCGAGGTTTTTCTTACCCTGAATGAGGTCCTTCTTAACTTGACTGAGGGTTTTCTTACACCCAGTTAGGTTCTTCTGACCCTGACTGGGGATTTTATTACCCTGACTGAGGTATTTCCGTGCCTTTTCCTCAGTTGTAAGGCAAATGCCAGGGTGTAACTCGCAAAGACGGGGCATGGCGCGAACTCTTCCTAATTTGGTTGTTAATTGTGTTGTTCTGAGTATTGTCAGTGTAAATGTGAACTGTACTGCACTGCACTGCACTGCACTGTACTGCACTGTACTGCACTGTATTGTACTGTATTGTACTGCACTGCACTGCATTGCACTGTAATGTACTGCACGGCACTGTATTGTACTGTAATGTAATGTAATGTACTGTACTGTACAGAATTGTACTGCACTGTACCGTACTGTACTGCACTGCAATGTACTGTATTCTACTGTACTGTATTGTACTGTACTGTACTGTACTACACTGCACTGTACTTACTGTACTGTACTGTCCTGCACTGCACTGCAATGTACTGAACTGTACTGCAATGCACTGCACTCTATTGTACTGCAATGCACTGTACTGTACTGTAATGTACTGTACTGTACTGTACTATATTGTACTACACTGCACTGTACTGTACTCTACTGTACTTAATGCACTGCACTGCACTATAATTTACTGCACTGCACAGCACTGTATTGTACTGTACTGTAGAGTACTGTACTGTACTGCACTGCACTGCACTGTACTGAACTGTACTGTACTGCAATGCACTGCACTGCACTGCACTGCATTGCACTTTATGTATTGCACTGCACTTTACTGGATTGTACTGTACTGCATTGCACTGTACTCTACTCTACTGTACTGTACTGTACTGTACTACACTGCACTGCATTGTATTATAATGCACTGTACTGCACTGCACTGCACTGTACCGTACTGCACTGCACTGCACTGTACAGTACTGAACTGTACTGTACTGTACTGTAATGTACTGTACTGTACTGCACTGCACTGTACTGCACTGTATTGTACTGCATTGCATTACTCTACTGTACTTTATTGTACTGTACTGTACTGCACTGCACAGTACTGTACTGCACTGCACAGTACTGTACTGCACTGTACTGTACTCTATTGTCCTGTACTGCACTGTACTTTACTGCACTGTATTGTACTGTACTACACCGTACTGTACTGTAATACAATACACTGCACTGCCCTGCATTGCACTGCACTGTACTGTACTGTACTGTATTGTACTGTACTGCACTGCACTTGACTGCACTGTACTCTACTGTAATATACTGTACTGTACTGCACTGCATTGTATTATAATGTACTGTACTGTACTGCACTGCACTGCACTGCACTGTAGAGTACTGTCCTGTACTGTACTGTACTGTACTGTACTCTATTGCACTGTACTCTACTGTTATGTACTGCATTGCATTACTCTACTCCACTTTACTTTACCGTTCTATACTGCACTGCACAGTACTGTACTGCACTGTACTGTACTCTATTGTCCTGTACTGCACTGTACTGCATCGTACTGTACTGTAATTTATTGTACTGCACTGTGCTGTACTGCACTGTACCGTACTGTACTGCACCGTACTGTACTGTACTGCACTGTATTGCACTGTAGTGTACTGCACTGTACTCTACTATACTGTACTGCACTGCACTGTACTTTACTATAATGTATTGTACTGCACTGTATTGTACTGCACTGCACTGCACTGCACTGCACTGTACTGTACTGTACTGTACTGCACTCTATTGTGCTGTACTGTACTCTAATGTACTGTACTGTACTGCACTGCACTGTACTGTACTGTAATGTACTGCACTGCACAGTACTGAACTCTATTGTACTGCACTGCACTCTACTGGACTGCACTGCACTCTACTGTACTGTACTGTACTCTACTGTACATTACTCTACTGCACTGCACTTTATTGTACTGTACTGTACTTCACTGCACTGTACTGTACTGTATTGCACTGCACTGTACTGTACTGCACTGCACTGCACTGCACTGTACTGTAATGTTCTGTACTCTACTATACTGCACTGCAATGCGCTGTACTCTATTGTCCTTTACTGTACTGCACTGCACTGTACTACACTCTACTGCACTGCACCGCACTCTACTGTGCTTTACTGTACAGCAATGCACTGTACTTCATTGTACTGCACTGCACTGTACTGCACTGCACTCTACTGTACTGTACTGTATTCTACTCTACTGCACTGCACTGTACTCTGCCCTATTGTACTGTACTGCACTGCACTCTATTGCACTGTACTGTACTCTATTGTACTGCACTGCACTGTACTGTACTGTACTGCACTCCACTCTACTCTACTGCACTGCACTGCACTGCACTGTAGTGTACTCTACTCTACTCTACTCTACTGCACTGCACTCTACTGTACTGTACTGTACTACACTGCACTGTACTGCACAGCACTGTACTGTACTTAACTGTACTGCACTCTACTTCACTGTACTGCACTGCACTGTACTCTGCTGTACTGTACTGTACTGCACTTCACTGCACTGTACTGTACTTTACTGTACTGTACTCTACTGTGCCTACTGTACTATACTGTACTTTACTTTACTGTACTGCACTTTACTGTACTGTACTCTCGAGTACTGCTCTCTACTCTACTGCACTGTACCCTACTCTACTGTACTATTCTATATTCTACTCTACTTTACTCTACTGTACTGTACCGTACGGTACTGTGCTGTACTGGACTGTACTGCACTGCACTGCACTGTACTGTACTGAACTTTACTGCACTACACTGATCTGCACTCTACTACACTGCACTGTACTGTACTCTATTGCACTGCACTGCACTCTACTCTACACTACTTTACTCTACTCTACTGAATTTTACTCTACTCTGCTGTACTGTGCTGTAATACACTGCACTCTACTCTACTGTACTTTACTGTACTGTACTGTACATTGCTGTACTATACTGCACAATACTGAACTGTACTGTACTGTACTATACTCTTCTGTACTCTACTGCACTGTACTGTACTGTACTGCATTGTACTCTACTGTACTGTAATGCACTGCACTCTACTGTACTCTACTGTACTGTCAACCCAACTGCAGCTAACAGTCTACAGTCTATACCAAACCTAAAAAATTGTTGTTACTTAAAACTGATTTCTACCAAATTTCGAACAGAAATTTACGTCCGTCCGTTCGGGTTGCAGTACTGCCACAATCTTTTTATAATTATGATGTATCGTTAATTTGTGACGGCGCATCCGCATTGCTGTGTGTCCACCGGATGAAGAAGTCGGTGTGTTTCAGCAGCAGCTGACACTTTGTTCAGCCATTGTCTGTGCCACAAGGCACTTTTCCGACAAAATCTGGACGTTTTTGGCTGCACAATCAATTCTGCTGTTTGCCCTTCACTTCCCCCTCTTTGCGCAGAATAGTGCCACTGTACCCAAGGACCGGTAGTCACCCACTCGCTCACATGCTGGAGGATACGATAGATGCAAATGCAGAGACCAGAAGATTAGTGAGATCGCTGGTGTACGTCAGCAGTAATTGTGCAGAGCTGCCTTTGAGTGTCCAGAGACTTAATGTGCGAGTTTGTTGTTGCAACTGACAATATAAATATAAATATAAATATGAACATGAACATGAACATAGATATAGATATAGATATAGGTATAGGTATATATGTAGATGTAGATATGGATATGGATATGGATATAGATGTATATAAATATAAATTATAAATATAAATATAAACATAAATATAAATGTAAATTATAAATATAAATTTAAATATAAATTATAAATATAAATTGTACATAAAAATGACTGGCCAGTATTTCAGATGTTGCCCCGCACAGAAGCCAAAATCTGGAATATCTCCGTCAAATTTACATCACCAATTCTTACTTCGCACATCGGTTCCAGACGCTGCGCTTTCGTTTCAGACCACGTTGGTGCTCTGGTCCATCTGACTGACGTCTTACATCGTTTTTCTCGGTTTATGTGGACTGCAGTAGGACGCGGCTTTCCGATACTTTCAAATACGTGATTAATCATGCAAGTCCTTAAAACAGACTCTTTCTTGAGAAGCTTACGGTTTCCACGCTAGTAGAGAATTTCCCCCAATTTTACAAACCCCAGCTTCTCCACCGTCATTACATCAGCACACCACTTATTCCTGTCCTGAGCCAGATCAATCCAGTTATGCACTATCTACGCATTGTAATGTTACACGCATCAATTTATGTATTCTCCAAGTGACCCTTCTCTCTCAATTCTCCCCATCAATAACCTGCGTGCATTTCTCGTATCCTCCACACGTGCTACGGGCTCTACTTCCCCCATCCTTGATTGGATCACCCAAATAATATTTGGTGCCGGGTGCAAAACATGAATCCTGCCTGCAGGCACAACTTCAAAGCGGTCGGCACTCTATTCCGGCACATAACACCGCATTCGGCCCCCAAATTTCGGTAAATATTCTGCATTACCATGTCTTCCTTCGAGACGTGACGTCACGCAACCTAGTACGCCGGAAGATGTAAATCCTCAAACCCACAGCCGTGGAAACTTTAATAATATCATAATACAAGGCGGATCAATATTAAGGAATGCCTCTAAGCTCTGTGTTCTCTTTGCTTTCCGTACACACGAAGGAAAAGTTTTGATTGTGGCTCTATGTGGGTGCGTAACTTGGTTTCTGATATTAGGGGAAGAACAGAGGCTGAAGTTGTCTGCGGCCTCCGTTGTGTCTTTGGTTACGCACAAATGTGTGAGGGTTTTGTGCGCTGACAGTTTAGGGCGGGGTATTAGAACTGTTGTACACCATAAATCCCAAGTGGACCGCACAGGACATGACAATAGGCATCAGTAGGCAGAATACCGAATTAGTCACAGCCTTGAGATTCCGTTCACAGTGCCTGTTGAACTGCGCATTGCATTCAATGCTGTGTGCCAGTGTGCAGTTATTAGCATTGTAGAGCTGAGTGGCTACTTTGTGTATAATCACATTTCACAAACTATACGTTCTGCCCACACAGTGTGTTTATGTGTTTTGTGTGGATCTGAGAACAAACAGCGATTATTTCCCTACACAGCATTAACTGACTGGTTTGTATAACCGAGACGGAGTGTGTTTACTGCGCGGTACGGACTGAACATTTAACATTCACAAATTCTACGTTCTGCCCACACTGTGTATTTATGTGTTTTATGTGGATCTCAGAACAAACAGCGATTATTTCCCTATACAGCATTAACTGACTGGTTTGTATAACTGAGACGGAGTATGTTTACTGCGCGCTACGGACTGAACATTTAACATTCAACAGTTCTATATTCTGCCCACACAGTGTATTTATGTGTTTTGTGTGGATATGAGAAAAAACAGCGATTATTTCCCTATACAACATTAACTGACTGGTTTGTATAACCGAGACGCAGTGTGTTTACTGCGCGGTACGATCTACGATATTTTTTAATAATGCTTTCATTCGAAACGTCGGCAATGCATTACGTAGTGACGCAGCGTCTTGCCGCGTAGAGAGATTGAATCGTCAACATGGAGAGAGGGGAAGAAGTAGAAGATTTTTATTAGGATCTTAAAGTCGGCGTGTAATTGGCCAAGAATAAAAGCAGGATTAACCACAATACTTGCAACAAACCCTCACACCTGTGGGTCTGAAGGCACTGTTTGTTATTGCCACCGTAATGTTCTTAATTCAAACAACAGAACAATTCAGTAAATGAAATAACAACAGTTGAACCTTTCAATTTTTGGAGCGGAACCACAGACACAATTGCCGCAAGCGGTCTTTCCATTTGTTTGGTGACTATCTTGAATAAGAAAACATTTCGATTCACAATCAGTGGCAGTTGCAACCGGCTCTGTCGCTGCCCCAACTTCCAAACACACCAAAGCAAACAAACGCACTCGCGGGCTTTAAGCGCATGTACAAAATTCGTAATGTTCCGGCAGTGTGCTGGCAAAGTGCTGCCGTGGGCGACTGATGGTTGCCTGGCACTGGCGAGCTGGACCTACACACTGAACCGTGCTTCGTGCGTTACTTTGTGCCGTTCTGTAGCAGCGTCGTTTAACAGACGTTCACACAGTTCTGTGCGATCTTACTGCAGGGCCACCACAGGTCCTTCTCCACAACCACTGCAACCCACGTCCCCGAACTACTGCCATCCTCATTCAAGACCTGATCGATAATATTACCATTGCATTCTACGATCACAACCCATCATCATTATTGCGATAAGTCGGTGTATACTAAAGTTTTTCAAAGAAGTGTATTGTGTGTTTTCGTTGTTACACCGTGCATGTTGTCAAGTCACTCAATTACTTTACCAACCACTGCTCATATATGAAATTTACACATTAAAACATTAAAAACGCTCCGACATGTTTCGGTCCTAGGACCATCATCAGGGAGCTATAACGTCCTTGCTAAAGTTACACTATAAAAAGTCACATTAATTTCGCTGTACCAGTTGGGTATTGTGGCAGCATGCAGTGTTGTGTTGTGTTGCGAAGAGTGCCATGTTATGGATGTGACTTTTTATAGTGTAACTTTAGCAAGGACGATATAGCTCCCTGATGATGGTCCTGGACCGAAATATGTCGGAGCGTTTTTAATGTTTTAATGTGTAAATTGTATATATGTGCAGTGGTTGGTGTAATAATTGAGTGTATTTTGTATTTCCAGCCTCATGTACTGCTTTGTATTGGAGGCTCCCGGAAGATGGAGCCTCGGCAATAAACGTGTTTTTTTGTGTGCACAAATGATTGAATGCCGACCATCACATAACGTCACCTTGTTCACAGACAGTGCCAATAGTGTTCAATATGGCTTCGCTCAGATCTGCCGGTTCAATCCTGTCCGCCGTACTTTCTGTCTTGCACAAATGTTAGGATTGCTAGTGTCAGTGCACAAGTGATATAAACAGTTTTGCTAAGCGGCAGGAAGCAGACGACAGACACTCTGGACGGAACATGAGGGCGCCCTCTGGAGACGTAGACAAGATGGATAAATCTGAAGTTATAGTATGGCGGGGTAATGAATGGGTGAATTTACGTGCTTATTCACTCATTCATTCACTTCATACATAAAGAGAGTGATGTACGAACATGAACAGAATGTGCGGTAAGTTTGGGCTAGCGTTGTCATCGGGGCACAGGCGTTCGAACAGAACTTGACGACAGACGACCCGATGGGCAGACTGGTACAAGACAGCAGCAGCAGGAGACGGCGACGGCAGTGCGGTGCAGCCACACGTGTCTGGACGCGTGGCGTCTGAACGAACAGCTCACCTTGCGGTACAACACTGGGCTGTTACTGCTGTCATTGGCAGTGCCATGCGCCTGGCGGTCGGGCGCGGAGACGCTGCCAAAACGAGGTACTTGATGTGGCCTTTGGATCGAAACAAAGCACGTGGCTGTGTCGGTGATATCGGCTGTCTACTGGCAGTGTCAGTTGACTGACTTGTGGCATAGGGTCTCGGTAATTGTTCAGTGCCACGCCACTGTACAGTGACGGGATCAGTGAGCACAGTATTGGGCAACAGAGCGAGATGTGATAAACCATGTATATCGGTCTGCATGTGCAGTGCCGCTGTTGTGTATCGGTCTGCATGTGCAGTGCCGCTGTTGTGTATCGGTCTGCATGTGCAGTGCTGCAGTTGTGTATCGGTCTGCATGTGCAGTGCCGCTGTTGTGTATCGGTCTGCATGTGCAGTGCCGCTATTGTGTATCGGTCTGCATGTGCAGTGCTGCAGTTGTGTATCGGTCTGCATGTGCAGTGCCGCT
>Ga0136643_10018163_pt1 | contig 10600 bp, 5 predicted proteins | sample TergutLab28metaG_FD_96883 | JGI IMG/M metagenome (GOLD analysis project Ga0136643, IMG submission 96883) | Labiotermes labralis P1 segment gut microbial communities from Petit-Saut dam, French Guiana - Lab288 P1 (version 3) (version 3) | ecosystem: Host-associated > Arthropoda: Insects >... | reverse complement strand
ATTCCGACATGTTTCGATCTTGTCAGATCATCATCAGGGAGCTTTGTTGTTCCTTGGTAAAGTTATATTACAATATTCACAATTTAATTCGTTTTTGCAAACAGAAGAGAGAACAGTTGGCTAGCTGTGCGTCGCACAGCTAGCCAACTGTTCTCTCTACAACACATTCCTACACAACATGACATGCTGCCACAACATCTTGTTTGCAAAAACGAATTAAATTGTGAATATTGTAATATAACTTTACCAAGGAACAACAAAGCTCCCTGATGATGATCTGACAAGATCGAAACATGTCGGAATGATTTTAAGTGTTTTTAAAGTGTTGTATGTGAAAGTTATATAAGTGCAGTTGTTGGTTGATAATAGAAATTGTGAAACGTTACATCTTGTTGGTTGTGCTCTGCGAATAATAAGAGGTTCTCTCCCTGAAGATAAGATGGTGTGTGTGTGTATATATATATATAACACCGAAATATGTATGAGAGATGTGGCAGAAGCATTTATTAAAAATGGAATGTTGAAAAAGTGTGTAACATACAAAATGTAATTCAGAACATACTCTATGATGCCGCCAATTGTAGAACATTTTCACAATATGAATCAGTAACGTAATGAATGATTCCATACATAAACAGCTCATAATTTCTCGAAATTGCTTTGGCGTTGTATCCTGGCTTGGCTACGGGAAAGGTCGAGAGAGATCTTCTCATTTCAAATATCTCCGTATACAACACAAAACTGTGTCGCTGGCAACCCCTTCCCCGCGACCTACTGGTTGAGTGGGCCCGATGTAGGCTACCATACGTTATGTCACACGGTTGTGACAGTGGGTTCACGCGCCAGTTACTGTGAAGTCTACTGTCTTCCATGATGTGATGTCGCGTAATCTGAATAAACGTTTCTCAGGAATTTCATGAAGATGGAAACAGGCAGTCCCTCCGAAAGTTTTGCATCAAATTTACAGCACATTACACAACGTCGCATCTCAGAAGACGGCCACCTTCATATGCAACGGTCATCTCTTGAAGACAGCTATGGCTATGAAATACACTCCATTCGGAGCTCTTGTCCATCCTGGTGCTGTATTTTAGCACGTGTCCGTTCCATTTACAATGCTAAACATGTACCTTAGCTAGGCAACTGACAAGCGTCAGCCGTACGATAGTTTTTCCTTCATCGATACTTTCTCAACAGCACTCAACCCATTCCGAACCTCAAAAACAAAAGTGTCGTGTTTTTTTGTGTCGTTGTACAGAACCAAACTGTTCAGTCTACTTATGAACTTAGAAATTAGAGCAGAAAACGTTTCTCGTACAGAACCTTGTGGCATGTCGAGCGGTATTCTGAACATCTGACGATGGGACAAGAAAGAGAAAACGATGAAACTTAAACTTTTCTTCAAGTTATCTGGAACATCTTGATGAAAAACGAGTCAAGAGTACAAAAATAAGCGACTATCTGTGGATTCTCGCATGCAGGAAGTAATTTTCCGCTCAAATGACTCGTGCAAAGGCAGGACAAACCACTGCCACACTTCGTCGTTCGTCAAACTACCGAGCCGCAGTTCCATCATCTGCACACAGTGCTCAGGACTGGCAGCTGCTATAGCAGGCGAGCTAGAAGAAGAAATATACTTAAAGGCTAGCGCCGGGGGTTTGATCTGCTTGCGTGTTACAACCATAACCTTCGAACGCCACACATTTTGCAGAATAAGACGATGTCGATAACACAACTCACAGTGCCAAACCCCTTCCACGTCAATTATCTCGACCCGCTTACCATAAACGACGCGTCCGACAACTACAAGCGTTCCTGAAGTTATCCTGATCGCGCGATCTGCAACCTTTCCACATCAAATTTCTACTCAGAAGTAACGTTGTAGCCACCAAATACACAGTTCGTCTGCAAGTTGCGCAAGTCCCCAGAGATGCAACAAAATTTCCAAAAGTTAAGAGTATTCGGGTTCTCACGATGGGTATCGTTCATACTTTCGGTCTTCTAAATATTGATACCGTGCAGTCTTGTACGAGGATACAAACGTTTCGGAGAACATACTGTCTCCTTCTTCAGAGTTAAAGGATAAAGTCTAAGTGTAACAAATGTCAACATATTATGTATAAAATTTCTCGTTGTGTCCTTTCTTATGTGTTCTGCGCCAGAGTTCTTCCTCTGTCTTCTGAAATTTATCTATTTTTATAATAATTAAAATAATGAACATTTTTCCTCAAGAATTATATCCTGAATTGCCTTCTACTCATGAAATACGCAAGCAGTGCCACATAACGTCTAGTCATGATATCAAATTAATCAATAGAGCCCGAATATCGAGGAGATTTTTAAAACTTAACTCTTTCACAGTGAAATGAATCATATAATGCGCCACTCAGTACTTCACAGATTGCGCAATCTGCTTCAGCCATAAACGTATAATGAATACAGAAATAGTGGTCGTTTATTGTAACAAACATTCGAAATACATAAATACACGCCGATTAGAGACGCATCTGTTTGTTGCTCCGTTCATTTAACAAATATTCACGTTCAAGACAACGTGAAATGACGATACGTCAACACCCTGAACTAAAATCTTCTTCGTTCCAGAGTAGAGATCGCGCCACTAATAAAATAACACAAAATTCACACGCGATTTTCAAATTGTCTTCTCCACCGTGAATTAAGTCGGGCGAAGACCTCACGGTCGACAACCGCTCCGTACGGACGGATGCATACGTTTTCTACACCAAATGTAATTACAAGTAACTAACAGCCGTAATGCAAGGGAAGAAAATTGCATTACGAGGGTAAACAGCGCTTCGCTTTAACAATGATTTCACAAGTCTGTGAAATAAAGTGAAATGCCAACTTGATGCAACTAGGCAATTTTATTGATGTATTCTTGGCTCGACATGTTTTGGGTGCATACGCCCATCATCAGGAGCATTAGATGTTGAGTTGCAGCATATGGTTTTCTGGACCGAGTTTTCGGATGGGTGGTGGTCTTGAGAGCCACTGCCCTAGGTCGTGTTTACGGTGCGGATGGTGCAGTGCACGGCACCATCCAAATCGCACACACGACGTACGCAGTGGCTCTCAAGACCACCACCCATCCAAAAACTCGGTGCAGAAAACCATATGCTGCAACTCAACATCTAATGATCCTGATGATGGGCGTATGCACCCAAAACATGTCGAGCTAAGAATACATCAATAAAATTACCTAGTTCCATCAAGTTGGCATTTCACTTTATTTCATGAGGAAGATGCACGGTCAAACAACCCTCAAGGTCACAAGTCTGTGACTACATGGGTGCAACATTTAATGGATGTGTCAGTGATATGCAATCTAGCAAAAAATCTAGAATTCTAACTCAACTAATAAGACTTGTGTCTAGATATACGTTCTGCTTCCACGTGTAAGTATAAGCTGCTTCATAAAAATCTGAACTGGGTCATGAGAAATGTAAAAACAGAGACACAGCCGACGCCAAGCTTCACCTAAGCAAATTTACCACAATAACCACGACCTCTCTGAAGGCCTAGTCGTCAGCGTATTGGCCTACTATTCGAAAGGTCCTTAGTTCACAACTAATACCAAAAGGAACAAGAAATAACAAACATATCAGCCATCACTGGAAAGTTGAGATTAGGGTCAATGCACGAAACGTCGTGATTATCAGATATACTTCAAACAATCGGCAATTTACAACATAATTCGCTGAGAAAGGGGACTCAAGAAGGTTACGGTGGACTGGGTATGTGGCATGATGGGTTAGACAAGGAATGCGTATAGAATTCCTGTCGGTACATCTTTATAAATTAAATCTGGGCAGTAAGTAGATGGAATGGTAACAGCAAGATGGGTCTCGGGAAGACAGGTTGTACGGGTCGGAGGAATGGGGACTAGACTGCCTTAAAACGAAGCCCAATGGAGGATTTTGGAATTCGCGCTACCGAACCTTCGGGTTGTGCTACAGCAGTTCTGATAATTGTAAACGGTCTCATACACACACATTTGCATCTAAGTAACGGAAATAGCCACTGCCCATCATTTCTCTCTTATTGTATGTTGAAAGCAGACGTAATTACATTACGACATCTTAAGCGGACAGACTACAGTTAGCTCCACCGAAAACTGAACTGTATATTCCAAGCACATAACATATTACTGTACTGAAACTGTCCCAGTTATGATATACGTAAAAAAATTGCTTCTGCCCCAATGACCCATGACAAGGGGTTATTATTTCCCACCAACACAGCAAGGCTCTGGAATAAACAGTTAACACCGCCAATCGTGTGGCTCTGCAATAGACAGTTAATATCACCAGCCGTGAGGCTCTGGATAAACAGTTAACGACTTATAAGGCTCTCGAATAAACAGTTGACATCGCCAGCCATGGGACTCTGGAAGAAGACAGTTAACATCACGAGCCGTGAGGCTCTGGAATAGACATCACGAGCCGTGAGTCTCTGGAATAGACATCGCCAGCCATGGGACTCTGGAAGAAGACAGTTAACGTCACGAGCCGTGAGGCTCTGGCATAGACATCACGAGCCGTGAGGCTCTGGAATAGACATCGCCAGCCATGAGACTCTGGAATAAGACAGTTAACATCACGAGCAGTGAGACTCTGGAATAGATATTTACCATCCTACGCCATATCTTCTGTCAGAAGATACTGATTTTAAAACACACAGCAAAAAATGTTACATTACTTTCGAAATCACAAAAGAAAGCTTTCACAGATTCAGTACAGTTATGCGCCTAAAATGAAAACTAAGTTTTAAATCCCTACACGAAGTGAAGTACCCGAAAGACTTGAACAATGCACACAGGCCTATTCAGAGAAAGCAGTGATTTCTGTTACCGCTTCAGCAAGCTGTATAACGGGGGATCGCCTTTATTCAACTGCTGAAATTTAATACGAGTGAACAGAACACGGTCCATTCAAGACATAAATAGGCCATTAGTTTAAACTGTGTAAATAATGACGTAATATAAAATAGATGATAAATGAAGATGGTAAAGAAACGGGCTGCGTCTATTTGAGAATTATATTGCATGTACGTCAATACCTAAAACCAACGAGATTACGCACTTAATGAAATGGCCTTAAAGCAGTTTTAAATAACCTGCTACAAGGTTTTCATTTCCAATTAAGAGACATGAAAGTGAACGACATTTAAAATCGCGAAGCAGGTACGTGCACCCCTGTCCACACTTGGCTGTTAAATATTCTGGACAGGCCTTACTCCATCACAGCGTAGCCAAGCACCACACCACACTGAAATGAGAGATTTTCGAAACGGCGAAGATTCATAGGGTGGCCTTCTGGTTTATGCAGCAGCGTAGTGGGGTATCACGCTATTCACTGGCGGCTGATCGTCTTCGATTATTCTGAGCGAGTACCCTGCTCACTCACGACTGTCGGCGGATATCGTCGGAGTCCCAGACATCACGCTTCACCCATCACCTGCAGATTGAGATCTACTGTCCGTTACCGAGGAGAACGCCGTTGGGCTGCTTACCGTGGGCAGAGACCTTAAATATTCGCGACGACGTCGGTGGAAAGCATATGTATCAGGTCACTGTACGAAATAGCTCTTTTACAAATACTTGCCACCATTTGTAAGGCGTCCCGTTTATAATAAGCCTAAAGCCAAATTTATGTACCAACTCTAACCACACACAAAGGTAAAGGTAAAGGTAAAGGTAAAGTTCACCCTAGAACAGACCTCGAAGGCACGGAGGGGGAGAAGTATAGCCCTACTCTTTCTTTAACCTCGGCGCTAGATGGGGTGGGTGGTCAACGCCACGCCCCGGCCGCTTTACCCCCGGAAAAGACCCGGTACCCATTGTAGAGGAGACTGGGTGGGCCCCAAGGCCGGTCTTGACGGGTGCGGAAAATCTCGCCTCCACCGGGATTTGATCCCCGGACCGTCTAATTACACACAACACTACGGAAAAGAAACTATTATCTCATATGCACAAAACACGACTGCACTCACTTCAGATCAATGTAATTTTACCTGGAATACATCGTTTGCAGGTCACATGAACGGGGGGAGGGGGGGATCGGCTTTCCACACCGCGAACTGCCAAGGTCAAGTGCATACTCCTCAGTCAGTGTCTGCTCTGTTGGATGTATGCAGGAACATTCCCCACTTCTTGTACGTGGGTGCACACGATGGCTGGAAACAGCTGCAGCAGCCGACCGATCGCCGAAATCAATAACGTTACAACCCACATAAAGCGGAATTATAACATTACCGGAAAGTTTCTCGTTCCTGATAATGTGCAGGGAAAACACGTCTCTACTAATCGGAAACAGAATGATGCCGAAATATAATGGAAAGCCATGAATTTTGGAGCCAATTTAACTACCGTGTTTCCTGTTCATAAAATACTGTCCCCAATTTTTATTCGTACGTATTAGTCTAGAAGGAATATTTATTTCACAAAGTGGGTAGGAACGATGGCGGCTAGCACAGGACAGTGCAGAATAACATAAAGAGTAAAGGTAAAGGTAAAGCAGTCCCGTTACAGGCCCGGAGTGACCCAGAGGGTTCCAGGAAGTTAAGGTTCCAAGATTTCGTGACAACGGCACAGGACAGAAGTAGGTTGTCAGCCTTAGGTACCGGCCGCCTTTACCCCCCAGGAAATACTCCTGGTACTCATTTCTGTTAGAGGCTGAGTCGACCCCAGAGCAAGAGTGCGATCGGAAGGATTTTATGTCAATGAAATATCCACTGACACCAGCTGGGATCGAACCAGCGACCTTCCGATTTGTAGCACAGCACCTTAACCACTGCGCTACCGCGGAACCTAAGAGTACAGTGGGAAACTATGAAAATAAGTTGGAAAGAGAAGAAAACTGGAAACGAGTAATGCCTGATTAAACACCGTGTACATATTTCTGACCAGCGATGAAGGATCATAAAAACAAACAGACGGTATTGTACCGTAAAAATATATTTTGTCTACGAGTTATTACTTGAGCTAAACGGAATCTTATCTAACACGATAACATACATTAACCCAGTAGGATTCCTTTTCAACGCAGCATTTACTGCATTCGTCAATACTACCAGTGCTACTCCGCATTACACAGGAAGATTTATGTATGAGCGTTATGGAAGTCGATGAGCCACTCACGCAGTCTCTACAGATTTGAGTAGAACAACGGAAATATCCACGTACAACCCGTTCAGACGTTACAAATTAAAAGAAGCTAGTATACACATGCTATGAGCGTGCAGTAGCATGACCATGTATGCACCTCCCACACTAAATGACACTTAGGGAGTCGGTACTATACAGGAGTGCTGATAAGTCCTTAGCCCGAATTGATCATTCTTACGTGAAAATTAAACATATACGTTGCCTTTCATCCCTCTAAAGGTCCTGGAGAGTCTTCAGCAAGCATATATTATTTGATCTGACCAGTAGATTAGCTTCCAACGACACTATCGATTCCGTCCTACGACATCGGGAAGTAGGCCGGGCTAAGGACTTATCAGCACCCCGGTACCAATACTAAGAACCAACTATCTGCATACAGCAGACGAAGAAGATGGAAATGAAAAAAATGAGGAGGAGAAGCAGAAGGATAAGGAGGAATAGGAAGAAGAGTAGGAGGAGATGGAAGAGAAAAGCCCCGTTTTGTAACGAACCGCAAGTTGAACCATCGGCCCGCCATTCGTCTATCCTTAGCCACATTAAACAAGTCCACAACGTTACACGTTATTTTTCCGTCCACCCATAAGCTCCCCCCCCCTCTCTCTCTCTCTCTCTCTCTCAAGTTGGTCTTTCTCATCGGGTTTTCCAACACAGACTCATGCACGGATTTCCCATCTCTCCCTTTTACGAGTCAACTAATGAATTCACCGCCATTTCAATTACTGACCGGCGCACAACTTACGATAATTCTACACTGCGATACTTATTTATTGAATTACAGCTAAGTAAAGCCGTAAGGATTCATAGCCAGATGGACTGAGCAAATAAGCACAAGAGGAACTTAATTCCAAGACTGGCAGCAAGAAACACAAACACGTAAGTTCACCTTAGTCTTCGTAATTAACCAACTTAATGCACAAATTCTTGTTTTGTAATAAGTTTATCATATGCCTCTACATGTTTCGAGCACTATGTGCTCATCATGAGGAGGTCAAAATTGTCTTATATAGCATCTGGTATCATCACACCTGTAGGTGGCCGTCCCGTGCATTAAGTTCGTTAATTACTAAGATTATACTGAGAAGCACGGTCAGCAAAACATCAAAACATTAAGTTCACGACAATACACGATATTTAACCCAGAGTATCTCCGCCAGGGTCTTTATTACATCATATATACAGTACACAGGAAGTTGCGTGTGCTCTAGTTACTGCAAACATGCCACAGCACGGACAGTCAGCTCATGTTGTATTTTCAGCACGCAGTTTTCACACTGTGTAACTTCACTGATCGTAAACAGAAGTAAACATACCAAAGGCCAGTCATTCAGTCAGTCAGCTATCTCTCTCACATCGCACAACTACATAACGTATACAAAGTCTATTACCAACTTACTGCACAAAACTTTTACTTGTTACTAATTACTGCTCCGACATGTTTCGGTCACAATTCCTGGCCATCATCAGATATATAAGTCGACAAAGTTGATTGCTCCTTGAAGACGGCCACATGAATTGTGGGCGAAGCATGTCGGAGCAATAATTAATAACAAAAAAAAAACAAAACGCAATAAGCTGGCAATAAAAACTGTACATATAAAATAAAGATTGACGTATTCTGAGACGATTTGCCATGTAGGCTGCTACACAGAGAAATTTCGGAAGAGCGCAGTGCTTCCCAAAGCAAAGCCACACAGTTCCACAATAGTAAGCAGACTGCAATCTTTAGATGCATCATCCCTGTTGTGTTTTATGCAATTAGGAAGGGGTAGGTACGTCAAAACACAACTGTCTTTGTATCCTGTTTATTATGCCGAAACATATCGTCGTCCTCGTAATAAATAGGATACAAAGACGGTTGTTTTTTGACGTACCTGCCCCTTCCTATAAGCAGACTGCAAATTATTGTTATTACAGACGTGTTTATTTACAATATTAAAATTTACGCCTTTAACACATATTGCTAGTTTCGACTAGTTAATAGCGATCTGCGTGTGACTTTTCTTATGCAGGGTTAAGCAAACTGATTGTCGGGGTTACACAATACACATGAGACAGGAGTATGTAGTTGCACCGATGGATCTAGAAATTCACATAGTTTTCTTTTATGATGTGCGGTGTGCAGTAGTTATGCATTTCTCCGCTTGGAGCGTAGTTTACTAAGATGGCGGCGAAAGGCAGCGAGAAGGCGTTTTGTGTGCTCACATTTCACTATCGTGTTGATGTTTGCAGAATCACAAAGGGTGCACATATAGAGCACCTGTAAGGCATGTAACAAAAACTCGGAGTGTTGTTCTATTAAGTAAAAAAAACACATATACTCATCTCAAGAGTGCTGTGTATGACAAGTTGTTAAAACCCCGACAATCATTTTGAATAACTCTACATATTGTTTGTATGCGCTTCTGCGAGATATCAGGCCAGAGGCAGCTAAAAGTGTGAGAAGTTCACCTCCATCGCTACTGGCTTTGTAGAGATTGATGCTGTGAGAGATATATAGGCAGGTGCGCTGGTTTTATTGATCCACGAGACCCCGAGTTCGCTTATTACGCGGGAAGGTAAAACCTAAATAATATCAACCTTGTTGGTTCAAACGGTACAATGGCATGCGGTATATGTTACCAGTAATGATACCCGAGTACCGTGAGTAACAAAACACCGCTTTCAAACTCATTAACATGAGGAACTTAAAGGAACGCGATAATGTTCCCAAAAGCATACCTGACAGACACTGATTCCGAAACTTGTTAATTAAACAGCGCCCACGAACATGGCCGGAGGATCAGGGACTCCTGTCTTTACTCGCGATAAACACAGCGAAATTTGTACTGCTAGACTAAAGCAATATTCGGAATATGTAATACGGAAGGATGGATAAGATGAACTCCGTCCTGCACGGTAAGGGTCAAGTTGCTACGGCACTTACAGCAGCAAGAGGGGGCAGTGTGGAGAGACTACTTAACTGTCATACGGTACGTCGACGTGTGGAGCGATAAACTCTATTATCTTATGCTACACTGAGGCGTGGCTAGATAAACTTTATCATCACACACTACACTGAGATGTGGAGAGATAAACTTCATTAGCATACGCTATACACAGGTGTGAGGACATAAAACTTTATTATCATACGCTGTACACAGGTGTGAGGAGATAAATCTTTATTATCATATGCTATACACATGTGTGAGGAGATAAAACTTTATTGTCCTACGCTATACACAGGTGTGAGGAGATAAATCTTTATTATCCTACGCTATACACAGGTGTGAGGAGATAAAACTTCATTATCATACGCTATAAACAGGTGTGAGGAGATAAATCTTTATTATCCTACGCTATACACAGTTGTGAGGAGATAAAACTTCATTATCAGACGCTATAAACAGGTGTGAGGAGATAAAACTTTATTATCAT
>Ga0136643_10018161_pt1 | contig 10600 bp, 6 predicted proteins | sample TergutLab28metaG_FD_96883 | JGI IMG/M metagenome (GOLD analysis project Ga0136643, IMG submission 96883) | Labiotermes labralis P1 segment gut microbial communities from Petit-Saut dam, French Guiana - Lab288 P1 (version 3) (version 3) | ecosystem: Host-associated > Arthropoda: Insects >... | reverse complement strand
GCACCATCCGCACCGTACACACGACCTACGCAGCGGCTCTCAAGACCACCACCCATCCACAAACTCGGTGCAGAAAACCATATGCTGCAACTCAACATCTAATGCTCCTGATGATGGGCGTATTTACCCGAAACATGTTGAGCTAAGAATACATAAATAAATATACTTAGTTGCATCAAGTTGGCATTTCACTTTATTTCATGAGGAAGATGCATGGTCAAACAATCCTCAAGACATAATGGGAGGTTTAATAATTTATGCTGTTCATCAAACAGCATTAGAGTGAACAAATGGATGAAGAGTAAGCGGACGAAGCACGCATGTGGATCAGAAATTCGTGTATCATTTTAGTCAGAACAGCTGAGTCAGTAAATCTAGTCGTGGATGGCTACGATACTACTAGAGGAGCTCTCAGTTGACCAAGGTGTATCATATCTTAGGGCATCCGTCTGACGTAGAACAGGGCCTAGTCGCAGGCGGTTGTGGACACGGCGTTGTTCTTTGGGTTGCATAAACACGGGAAATTAATTTCTTCCCTAGCTCAGTTACCGTCGACTCTTTAAGGTGTACCGTGAAGTCAGTTATGGGCGTAAGAGCAAATTTTTAAACAGGTAACAAAAGACAATAACAAAGGTGATCAATAACAGAAGCGCATTCCGCGTTACGGACGTTGCGTTACAATATGCGTGGTTTTAGGCTTCCGCCATGGGTTTCTTGTTCCTTCTCGACTGGTCCCGAAACGTCGGTCGGAAATTACCATTCTACGCTGCGTTTTATCCCAGAAGAGCGCAGAGCTCTTCTACATTACATTACATTACAAAACATTACTGCAAGTCTATAGTTATTTGTATCAGAGGGAAAGGAAAGTCGATAATAAATCTGCCGAAATCACGAATACTTGATTTCGAAACTGCGCAACAGGTTTATTATCATACACGTGATTATAATAGTGACAGTGGTTGCTGTATATCGAAATAAATATTGCGTAGAAGAAAATACCATAGTTTATACATTTGGTGTCGGGTAGGGGAGGGGCGGCGTTAGCTAACACTCAGGTGTTCCTTCTGCATGTTGTGAAACAAATGCCTTGTATATGAGCACCGGACCGACACTGAGGCGACGGACTGATTCCATACAGTGGGGAAATACCGAATCGAAAGTTCGGGGGTTCAAGTGCCGTGCTGTGCTTAAGGCCGTTGGGCTGAGGGCTGCAGCCGCACACATTGTCCTAAGTTCTGTATCAGGGCAGTGCACCTGGTGGTAGTAAATAGAAACAGTTAACACGAATTTATTTTGGGTAATTTTTACAGCACCATGTTTCGAAACTAAAGAGTCACTATCAGGCTAATACTTGGTAAAACAGTTAAAGTAGATATACAGCTGCATTTGGTAAAATTAGATCTCATTCTTCAAGTATGTTACATAACAAAATAATTACGTAGTAAGAACCAACAAAATGCGCAATTTTACAGTAACCCTTTAAACGCCGAGTTAAATCCCATCTGCCAACTGGTGGTATTTTTAGGAGCTCACCATATTCTCCACGTTAGCAGGATAAGGGTTAATGTTTTAATTTAATTATAGTGTCTTCGAAGTGTTTCGAACATCCAAGTGTTCATCCACAGGAAGACTTGTATATGCAGTTTTATGGTATTTATTTCATGCTGAAATTATAATAGAAGGCTACATGAGTTTTCTAACTATAAAGTATTAAGTTCATAGAATATCAATAAAAGTATAAATAGTTTTGGTTTGTGGTAACATTTTGTGAAATGTGACAACATAGAATTCTAAAGTGTTACATTAAAGTTTTTTACCTGACAGAATAGAGCAATATAGCATTCTGAAACATTACATTAAAAATATTTTAAAAATGCAATATCATATCTCGCAAAGTAATTAATATATTGTACAATACAGTACAGTACAGTACAGTACAGTGCCTATTGCTGTGTGCACGGTGCTAAACTGCTGATGATGGACAGAGAAGCTGTCCGAAACATGTAGAGTTCTATTCCAAAAATAAACTTGAGAAATTAGTGCATCTCGTTGGTTTTATCATAAGAATATATTTTATGAACTTAACATTTTACACTTAGAAAATTTGTAGAGCCTTTTATTATAATTTCAGCATGAAATAAATACCATAAAACTGCGTGTACCAGTTGTAGCCGAACAGTCTTGGTATATTTGTTTGTTAGGTTTGCCGGCATCAGTTACGGACGGTTTATAGCCGTACGTTATAAGTTTAAAACTGTCAACGTATGTTCAAGAACTGTTGGTGATAAGTAGGAGGGGTTGTGTACAGAGAGAGGTTTAAGTGAGGAAACGGTTGTCTGCAGATAACGGACACAAACAGTCCAGTGAAAGTGCAGTCCGGTAAGAGAGCAGTGTAGTAAAGAGAAGAGTGTAAGTGGGGGAGTGCAAGTGAAGTGACTGGTATTTTACTGCAAAATGATTTGTTTGTTTGACTGGATAACAGCACGCCTTTTATATCAAGAATAAATGAATCAAGAAGTAAAAAAGAAAATTAGCTAAAACTATATGTGATCCGGTGAACCACACTCATCTGCACAAAGAAGTTCTACCAGACTGAGCACGTCGGGACATGGAAGTTATAAAAGGGCGATCGTCTATAGTCTTCCTGAGGATGAACACTTGGATGTTCGAAACATGTCGAAGACAGTATAATTGAATCAAAATATTAGAGTAAAATGTGTGCATTTTTTTGGTTCTTATTACACAGGTATATCATAAAGCACGGTTCGAAAAACGTAAAGTTAACATAAAGTAATCTTACTTTGTACAGTTTTGGTACGTAACATAACATAATTGTAAAATTATTTCTATAGTAAAACCAACCAGATGCACCAATGTATCAAATTTATTTTATTTTGGAATGACACTCTGCATGTTTCGGACGGTCTTTCCGTCCATCAACAGGAGTTCAAGACTGTACATACAGCAACAGGCATTTGTCAAACAGATACTGCTGTCTGCTTGCTAGCGGGTACCCGTTCTGTTTGACAAATGCCTGTTGCTGTATGTACAGTCTTGAACTCCCGATGATGGACGGAAAGACCGTCCGAAACATGTAGAGTGTCATTCCCAAAAAAAAAATTAATTTTATACGCTGGTTCATCTGGTTGGTTTTACTATAGAAATAATTTTACGATGCACGCTCTATGAACGTCAAATTTATAATTGTAAAAATCTGATATCTCATTTCAGCAAATCTTTATAGATTTTTTCAAGCATTAGCCTGATTATGGCCCTTTAGGGTCGAAACGTGTTGCTGTAATAATTAACAGAAATAAAGTTGTGTTAACTGTTCTGACTGATTGACTAATTACACGAAAACACAACAGGGTGTCCAACTTCAAAACTGTACGTGGTACTGTTGGTAGGCACCAAACTGCACGTGGTACTGTTGGTAGGCATACCGACTACGGGATTGAGTCTTGGCCATTGCGACAAGAGGCTCGCATCTACTGTCCGTTACTATAAAAATGCCCTCTTTGAAAAAAGCCCATTCAACACCTTGGTTACTGCTAAAAGGTAAAGTTTGAAGGCATATCATGTAAGTACAGGTACACCTCCGCTGATAATCCCAGCACCAGTTGGAGGTGAGTGACCAACTTTACGCTCCAGCCGATTTACCGCCACGAAAGAACCCCCCGTACCCAACGGATACAGGCTGGGTGGAGCTCTGGGCCAGTCTGGACGTTTTGCGGAAGAGGACAATTTCTTGCCCTTGGCGGGATACGAATACCAAGTCCTTCAGCCTGTAGTCTAGTCACTAAGCCAACTGAGCTATCCCGGCTCCTAAGTGCTACACCGAATATTTTTATTCCACGTCTTAACCTAAGACGACCGAGCTGTAACATGTTCGATTCGGAAGGCACAGACGGACGAAACCAGATTTTGTGTAATTCTTTCGGCTGCACTTTGAGTGTACTGACGGAGGTTGACTTACCGCTTTATTTGCCAAGTATTGTGCATGCACTACAGTCAGCCAGCTCCGTTTGACGGCACTTTATGAATCGTCTGTCTGCGAAGCTCTGTGTCTTATTTCATGTTTATTCTCACTCGCTTACGCTCAAGTTGAGAAAATCGCCTCTTAGCTTCTCCACGTCTTGTTTTTCCGTCCGTATGTCTGTCTGCTTGGCTCCCACTGGACAGATTTTGGTGAAATTTTAATTTTGAAGATTTTTAAAAACTCTTTCGAGAAAATCCAAATTCAGGTAATATTGGGACGACAATAATGGGTGCTTTACATGAAGATCTGAGTTTAGTTCCATTGTTGCGGGCGATATGAAATCGCTATAAAGTCGATGTTGACGGTTATATGTGGCAGAACAATGCAGAAGAACCGCAATGCGGATTTTCCATTATTGGCATTAACATATATATATATATATACATATATATCGACAGTACTAAGACAACGCATTGTTGCCGCTGGAGTTACAAACAAGAGCAACGCTTTACACTGACAACGTTTGTGTGCCTGCTTGTGCATTCGAACATTCAAGCGAACTCGCCCCTGTCAATTAATTTTAAAATATCAGTCGATGGACGCAGTCCAAACACATAACAATCTTAAATGTAACACGCCATCGCCAGCTAGCTCAGTCGGTATAGCGAATCGCTACGGGCTGGAAGGTCCGGGGATCGAATTCTGGGAAAGGCGAGATTTTTCGCTCCGTCCAGACCGGGCTCATTCCTCGAAGGTAAAGTGGCCGGGGCGTGACCTTAACCACCCACCTCCATCTAGCGCCGAGGTTAGAGAAAGAGCGGAGCTATACTTCTACTCCACCTCTGGGTCTTCGTGGCCTGTTATAGGGTGAGATTTACTCTTTTAACTTTTTTGTCATTGTCAGAATCTCATATAAATATGTTGCTACTGGTATTCGCCTCGCGTTGTGAAATTCCACCGGCGTAAAGAAAGAATCGCACAATCATCGCGTTGAATAACAACCGAATCTGAAATGTTTCTAGTAAAAGCTACGGATAAACACTTCTCTACACGACTAAGCTTTCACAGTCGCACTAGTATAGTTTCCAAATCCGTCCGATGGCAGTGTTATGAAACACACGGATTGCCGCTTCGCAGCGGCAAGCCTCACGTCCCGATTATCAACAGTTGCCGTAACGGACGGTGGGTCGTAAATTATAAGTTTATTAATAAAGGATTTAGGCTGTCATTTTGACTTCCATAAGGAAACTAATACAAGTTTCTGTGAAAGTCCGTCTGTTGGTTCATTAGTTGTTAGTAAGGGACATAACAAGCACGGATATTATAGGTTAACTTCCTGGACGTCGTACTGTTTGTCGCGCGTCCGGAGAAACTTCTGCTGTCCAGCGACGCGTGTTAGTGTAGGAAGCATTGCCTCATTGCTTCGGAGCAGCAACGAAATTATGTAGCTTCCTTACGTTTAACAAATCCTTCTTACGACTAAATCAACAATGTATAACATACCACAGTCTAATACATTGATTTCAAAACAAATATAAATAAATACATCTGTTTACTGTTAAAACAAAAATTAATTAAATGAAATCATCATCATTTTTGCATGCACATGATATAACTGAGAAATTTTATTGAGACAAATTAAAGTTTGGTGTAGGATGAGTGGGAGAGTAGATACTTTTTTAATGCTGCCTTAAATACTTTTATATCATGGTTTCAATTTTTGATGGAAGGTGGTTCATTATTTATTAACTTCAATCCTGTGTAGCACCCACTAAATTCTTTGCGGACCAACCCACCCTCGCCCCCCCCCCCCCCATTTACAATGACAGGGCTACGGGCTGGACAACTGAGGAACCCGAGGAAACTTATTTCGATTCCCGGCAGGTAAATACATTTTCCTCTTTTTCAAAAGCATCCATAACGGCCCTGAGGCCCACTCAGCCTCCTGTTCAATGGTTACTGTGGATAAAGCGGCCAGAGTGTGAAGCAGGTCACTCACCTCCATCTATCACCGAGGTTAATGGGTAGATCTATGCCACCAGTCCACCTCCAAACCTCATGACGTGCACTGGGACAGCTTTATGTTGTATCCCAACATATTTGATATATTTGTTTCTTAGGTTTGCTACGGTCAGTTACGGACGGTTCATAGCCCCACGTTTTGGGTTTAATCTGTCAACGTATGTTCAGAACCGTTGGTGAGCCGATTCACATTACGCGTCACGTTTCCGTTCCGTCACCGTTCCATCTTCGTTCCGTCAGAATGGTCTCTGTTCACACTGTCCGTCGTGTTCAGTCACCTTCCAGAACAGCACACAGTAGGAGGCCTGTGATTATTTCCATCAAATATTTAGCCCACTGCAACGGAATGCGTTTTCCGTTGTTTGTTAATTATTAGAACTTCGGTGATAATAGAATGATAGTAACTTCAAAATGCGCAATAAAAAACTTTGAAACTTAGCTGATTTTTTCAGCTCTTCTCCTATTTGTCTCCAAAATTTTTCTTTCCACACACTGTCCCTATACTTCTTATGTGACATGTCATAATTCCTCACATTTACGCACCAATTCTATTAATTTTTCGTCCATTTCTGAAGACAAAAACAGGCAGCACTCGTTGCAAGCAAACACTCGAAGTGTAATGGAGGAGAATTAAGACTGCTCACATTATCGGAATCAAGCAGTTTCAGACCGTTTCGGACCCGTTCCGTCACGTCAAACGTTCTTGCTCGGCAACGTCGACGGAACGGAACTGAGACGTGACGGAGACGTTCCTGTCAGTGTGAACATCTCCGTTTAATTACGCATGAGAAAATTTTATTGAACGGCGACTTTCCGCGACGGAACAGAAAGGTGACGTGTAGTGTGAATCGGTCCTTAAACGGCGAAACGGTTGGGAGTAGACAACGGACACTAGCAGTGTAGTGCGAAAGCAGTCACCTACGAGAGGTGTGAGTGAGGGAGTACAAGTGGCTGTGTTATTTTAATAAAATATGATTTAGTTGTTTAACTTGATAGAGCACGCCCTTTCTTTATGCAAAGAATAAATTGAGTAAATAAAACAACTAGACTAAAAAAAATGACTAAAACTATATGTGATTCGGTGAACCACACCCGTTTCCCGAAAGAGGATCACCTACCAGACTGAGAGCGTCGGGACAACCAAGTTAAAAAGGGTGATCGTGGAGAATGTTTTGCCATTAATAACACCAGTGTAAGGGGACCGCGGTAGCACAGTGGTCAAGGTGCTGTGCTACAAATCGGAAGTATGCTGGTTCGATCCCAGCTGGTATCAGTGGATTTTTCATTGACATAATCCTTCCGATCGCACTATGACCCTGGGGTCGACTCAGCCTCTAACATAAATGAGTACCAGGAGTATTTTCTGGGGGTAAAGGCGGCCGGTGCGTAAGGCTGACAACCTTACCACCATCCTGTGCCGTTGTCATGTAATCTGGGAACCATAACTTCCTGAAACCCTCTGGGCCACTCCGGGCCTGTAACGGGACTGCATAAAACAGAAAAACACCAGTGTAGAGTGCAAGCAAATATCTGAGGTGGCAGCAAGACTGGTGTCACTAAATACTGCTGCAGTAATAACACACTGTGTGGTAATAGCTTCAACAAACACTAGGAGGGATGACACCTCTGTTAAGGCAAATTTCTTGTCGACTGTAAACAGCAGAGTGGTCTTGGGCGATCTGTATTTATTTTGCGTTTTGGCACCGAAAAGTACGACAAACATTCGCAGCTGGGAATTTGAAATTCAGACATAGTTCGCAAACATTCACATGAATTATGTACAAATAATTTTTGCACGCCGTCAAAGAATCACATACGTAATTTTACATATTTTGTGAGCTGTCGGCGACTTTGTTTAATTTTATGACATTTGCGAATAACAAGCGCTCTTGATTGATTGGTTGATTCTTTCATTCTTGGCGTGGTTGGTTTATAACATTGCAGGGCCCAGTGCAAAAATAAATTTGCAGGCCCTACTTACCCGTCATCCTGAACCGACAATGCCGGTACAGTCATCCCTTTGCGTTATCAAACCCAAGTACTTGATGGGAGGCCGATCTCCGCATACAGCACAACACGGAATCAATGGGATTATTTGCCCCTACAGAATTTCTACTCCATTGTCGGACTCTCATATATTTGGTGGAAAAGTAATGTGGTATATCAAAGAGCCTAGGTTATTTCATAATTTTTGCAGTGCATGCACAGTTTACAAACGTGACCGCAGGCTGCATTACACAAACTGGCGGACCGTGCGTGGGAAACCCGTGATCTAGAGGTAACATTTATAGGCAAATTTCGTGGCTGCAATACCGACCACAGCGTGGATTAGAGACACGCCATGCGTGACATACGGATATAAAAGCACACAACGTATATATTAATATACGCGTATATTTATTTATAGATATTTATAGTAATACCTGAAAACTACATAATGAGGAGCGTAATGATCTGCATTCCTCAGCAAATATTATTCGGGGATCAAATCGAGAATGATATGGGTGGAACATGTAGCACGTATGAGGGAGAGAGGTACATGTAGGGTTTTGGTGGGGAAGCCCGAGGGAAAGAGACCGCTTGGAAGACCTAGGCATAGATGGGACGCTAATACTAAAATGGATCTTGTAGCCGATCATTTTTAGTATAGTTGTTTCTTAGGATTGCTGGTGTCAGTTACGGACGGTTCATGGCCATGCGTTGTAAGTTAATCTGTCAACGTATATTCAGGACCGTTGGTGATAGGTAGGAGGGGAGAGATTTAAATGGCGAAACGGTTAGGAGCCGATAACGGACGCTAGCAGTCCAGTAAGGGAGTCAGTCGCGTACGGGTGTGGTGTAAGGTGGAGTAGAGAGAAGTGACTGTGTTAGTTACATAGAAATGATCTGGTTGTTTAACTGGATATAGCGCTCCATTATTGTGTATCAAGAATAAATGGAGCAAATAAAACAACAAATAAAAAAAATAATTAAAACTATATGTGATTCGGTGAACCACACCTGTTTCCCATAAACCTACCAGACTGAGCGCGTCGGGACGACAAAGTTACGAAGGGTGATCGTGTAGAATCTTAAAGAAATTGGTTGGGAGGGCGTGGAATGGACTAATCTGGCTAAGGATAGGAATAAGTGGTGGACTGTTTTCAATGCGGTAATGAACCTTCGGGTTCCACAAAATGCGGGGAATTTCCTGTCTAGATGAGGAACTGTTAGCTTCTCAAGAAGGACTCTGCTCCATATACGAGTGAAGTGTGTTCTCAAGGGAACAAGATCTGCGATTTGGCTGTGTGTTCGGTGAGGTTCAGTAGTTGTATCTTATTTGAGGTTCTCAGGACAGTGACACTTTAATCTGCTAGTTTTGGCGTAATGGCACTCTGCAGTCTGGTAGTAGATGCCGACGTTCAGAAGTAACCTTCCACCTCCATCGTCCGTCCAGAAAGAGTTTTAGGGCGTCACTTTTCTGACGATGGCACCGTGACGACAGAACGTGTCTTGCATAATATCCATTTGCGCAGTACGTTACCTCATAACATGGCAATTAATATAAGTCTCTGTGAGACGAGTAGCTTGTGCATTCCACAGAGCCTAGGGCAAGGCTAACGGAACTTTCTGAGGGCGAATGGCCAAACTGTGCATAAATTTCGAAGAAATCCTTCAGTATGCCCATGGGAATTTTGAAGCACAAAATAAGGTCTTAGAGTCTTCCACAGTTATTATTAATTATTGAATTATTATTATTAATTATTGAATTATTATTATTATTATTAAAAAGGTAAAGTGATCCCGTTACAGGCCCGGTGTGGCCCAGAAGGTGCGTAAAAGTATAGCTTTACTCTTCCATGACCGTGGCACTAGAAGAGGGTGAGAGGTCAGCAGCACGCCCCGGCCGCACTTTACCCCCGGGAAAGAACCGGTACCCATTTTACAGGAGGCTGGGTTGGCCCCATGGCCGGTCTGAACGGGCGGAAAATCTCGTCCCCAACAGCATTCGATCCCCGGACCGTCCAGCCCGTAGTCAGTCACCATACCGACTGGGCTACCCGGCCCACATTATTATTAGTGTATATTATAATTATAATTAATGCGCAGTATAATTATTATATTGTGGGCCGAGTAGCTCAGTCGGTATAGTGACTGACTACGGGCTGGACGATCCGGGATCGAATCCCGGTGGGGACGAGATTTTCCGCCCCTCCAGACCGCTTCTGGGGCCCACCCAGCCTACTGTACAACGGGTACCGGGTCTTTCCGGGGGTTAAAGTGCGGCCGGGGCGTGCTGCTGACCACTCACCCCCTTCTAGTGCCGCAGGCATGGAAGAGTAGAGCTATACCTCTACCCACCCTCTGGGCCACACCGGGCCTGTAACGGGATCACTTTACCTTTACTTTTTTAAAATAATTATTATATTGCAAATAAAGGCCTCCTCGAGGAATTAGATAAGGAAGAAAATGAGGCAGTAAGTGTAGCTGCTGCTACTGCTTCCTGTTACAAAATGTGGCAGTAAATGTAGCTGCTGCTACTGCTTCCTGTTACAAAATGCGGCAGTAACTGTAGCTGCTGCTGCTGCTTCCTGTTACAAAATGTGGCAGTAAATGTAG
>Ga0136643_10018159_pt1 | contig 10601 bp, 4 predicted proteins | sample TergutLab28metaG_FD_96883 | JGI IMG/M metagenome (GOLD analysis project Ga0136643, IMG submission 96883) | Labiotermes labralis P1 segment gut microbial communities from Petit-Saut dam, French Guiana - Lab288 P1 (version 3) (version 3) | ecosystem: Host-associated > Arthropoda: Insects >... | reverse complement strand
GTCCAAAATCGGACACATGTTTATATGAACTTTTTTGATCACAAAGACCTAGGAAATTACCTCCTGCAGTTATGCCCTAAAGTCGTGAAACACCCTGTATATGGCGTGGCGTTGACCACTAACCCCCGTCTATGGCCGAGGTTAAAGATAGAGTAGAGCTGTACTTCTGTTCCCTCTCTGGACCTTCGTGGCCTGTTCTAGGGTGAACTTTTACTATATATATAATACATACACACACATATATACATACATGCATACATACATATATACATTCATTCATTCATACATTAATTAGTTAGTTAATTCATTCATACATTCATTCATTCATTCATTCATTCATACATACATACATTCATTCATTCATTAATTCAACATACATACATACACTCATTAATTCATTCATACATACATTCATTCATTCTAATAGTTATTACTCATGTTGTTTTTGGAAGTAAAACGTTTTCTTCGTCGGCATAGGGAATTTACTGTAACGAGTGTAATCTCCTAAAACGAGAAACTGAAATTGGTATTGTGGACATACTAGAGAATTTTGAGTTTCCGAAAGGGTCGGCAAGAACAAGAGGAAGCTGACAGAAGATTCTGTATGCCGAGGATGAATTGTTTGTGTTTCGCAGTCGTCATGTTTGAATAGGCTACTTACTGGATACTGATGCAAGAGACAATGACAGACGCTGAAACTTCACGTGAATATCATCAGTACACCATTTTATGATGGCCAGCGAAGTATTTATGTGTTATCTGACACACCGCTCTGATACTATAATGGCCGTTTTTTTCAGTAAATAATGCAACGGTTCAGTTTGGTCCTCTATCCTTTGAAGTTTCGTCATGTTCACAAAATTGTGCAGATGTTGGAGGTGTGGATCATTTGATGTTCTAAGAATTATTACTGTGGTACTGGAAGCTCTGCCTGTCGGTAATGTGGCTCGTTATAGGTTCAATAGTATGCCGTATCTTTATAATTAGTTGCGTTTCTTCTTTCGGTGTGTATCGGCACTGTATTTTGAGTGGTTGTGTAAACGCAGATAGTCGGTACGAATTCGAATGATTTAAGAAATGCCGCTCCCAGTGGCCGCGCGGTCTATGTCGTGGGTCTGCGGCCAGTCGGTTGCTGGGATTGCGGTTTCGAATACCTCCGGAAGCATGGACGTGTGTCTGTTGTGATTGTTGCGAGGTAGAGGTCTCTGCGATGGGCAGATCGCTCGGCCGTAGTAGTCCTCCTGAGTGTGGTGTGTCGGAGTGTGCTTGTGAAGCGTCGATAACGAGGAGGCCCTGACCCACTAAGGGCTATTGCGTCATGAGGGGGGGGGGAGGAAGAAGACTAAGAGATATTTCCAGTTTTCCTGCCACAAGATTTGTTTGTTATATATAGGCCTACATGAAACCTGTTGCTTGACAGTACCGGATGCATTCTTCCTTAGTAACAAATGGATGTTCGGGAATACATGTGTCCGTTGATTCTTAATTATTTTCTCTTTTATTGCAAAATTTCCAAAGTGATTTGAAGTGTTGAAGTGAGTGTTTGTACGAGTGTGTTTGATATTCCCAGTATATAATAGAGTTTGGTTAAAATGGAATTTTGCCCATGGAGTCTGTTGGTTACCACTGGAATTGTGTTTTGTTGGTATCGATTTAGATACAATAACTGGAAGCTTTGGTTTAATAAGTATTGTATTTGCCAGTAATGGTTGACTCCTACTTATTCTTGAGGTTTCCGACTTACGTCTTTACTTGGATTTTAACGAACTTAACAAGTTTGTGCGGCACGCAGTAGTGCAGTTGGTTGAGGCACTGCGCTATAAGCCGGAAGGTCGTGGGTGTCATTAGAATTTTTCATTGACATAATCCTTCCGGCCGCACTATGGTCCTAGGGTCGTTTCAGCCTCTAACAGAAGTGAATACCAGGAATATTTCCTGGGGAATGAAGGCGGCCGTTGCTTAGGGCTAACACCCTTACTGCCTTCATGTGCCGATTGTCTCAAAATCTGAAGGCCTCAACCTCCTGGAACCCTCAGGGCCTGTCCAGGCCTGTATAGGGATTGCTTTACCTTTTAACAAGTTTGTACCCACCCATCTAAGCAAATTGCCATATTAGCTAATAATATTCCGTGACTCATTCCACTTCCTTTACACATGTTATTACCAACATTTTTTAATCGCTCTTACTTAAAATATTCGTTACAGTAACAAAATTAATATAAAAAATTCTTTGAATTAAGCAAGGTCGCATTATGACTCATCAGTCTTTTCATCAGGAAAACGCTGTTTGGAGTTCTGAATGTTGACCCTGTATGTCGGCAAACGTTCTTCCAGTCACGTTCGGCTCTGACGGTCGACCATGTGTCACACCGCAGTACTATTCTGGGAAACGGTTACAGTTCTTGGAGCAGATGAACACCAGTTCTGTTCGTCACTATTCTCCGTTGACAGTTTCAGATAAATTCCATAAGATATACGGCGTGATTCCAGTAATGCTGCAGTAACCGTTGAATTAGAAATTCTGGTGGCGATACACAGTCTGATTTAACTTTGGATTTTACCGCAGAGTGTTTTATGGGTTTTATATATATATATATATATATATATATATATGCACACACAAACACACACACACTCAGAACAATCAGACGTTTTCTGAATGTCGATGGCCAGTTTATTTTTGTATTTGAGGCGCAATATGTATAATGTGACGCAGGACCAGAATTCACAAATGTTACGTAAGTGTTATAAGTTCTTGCCTCCTGCCATTTCTTTCCGACGTGAGAGGACACACGTACCTTGTGTAAATACTAGGCCTTTGTGCTTTTGTTGAAACAGTAGGACAAACGTTGTTTCGACACAGAACACAAGTAAATGACTTTTCTTTTGTCTCCCGGGGAATGTTTAGCAACACAGTGTGGGAAGTGTATGAAAGAGCGTAGCATGTTCTTCCTTACAATATGTTGGCCATTAAAAACAGATACTGGTATGTGCTGTTGTAGCATATGAGGGAAGATTGCGTTCGTTATATGCAAATTGGATGTAGTTTGAGAAGACAATAATGCAGCCCTTCTTATTCGTCTCACCGGCCATTGCTGTATTTTAAGTGTGTTATAGTTGCTAGTAAGTAGAATGGACTAGAAGTAAATGCTGATAAAACTAAGTACGTGGTCGTGTATCGAGATCACAATGCAGGACGAAGTCACAGTACAAAGAGTGATAATAGTTTTTGTGAAAGGATGGAAGAGTTAAAATATTTGGGAAAAACTTGAACAAATCAAAATTCTAGTCAGGAAGAAATTAAGAGCAGGTTGAAGCCAGGGAATGCTTGCTATCGTTTGATGCAGAATCTTTTGTTTCCCACTTTACTATCCAAAAATATGAAGATTAACATATACAGGACTGTAACGTTGCATGTTGTGTATGGTCGAACAAATTGAGGGTGGAGTGTAGGCTGAGGGTGACTGAGAATAGGGTGTTGAGGAGGATGTTTGGACATAAGAAAGACGAAGTAACAGAGGAGTGGAGAAAACTACATATTGAGGAGCTTAGTGGTCTATAATCCTTACCAAATATTTTTCGGGTGATCAGATCGAGGTGGGCGAATCTCGTAGCGCGTATGGGGCCGAGGAGAGGTTTATACAGGGTTTTGGTTGGGAAATCTGAAGGAAAGAGACCACTTGGAAGACCCAGGTGTAGATGGGAGGATAATATTAAGATGGATCTTCAGGAAGTGGGATGTGGGGATATGGACTGGATCGATCAGCTCAGGATAGGGACATGTGGCGGGCACTTCTGAGTGCAGTAATGAACCTTCGGGTCATAAAATGCGGGAAATTTCTTGACTAGCTGAAAAACCGGTTAGTTTCTCTAGAAGGACTCTGCTGCATGGAGTAAGTAAATAAGTAAGTACGTAGCCTAATAATGATCACCCGATGGGAGTAAAATCAATTCCCGAATTGTGTCGTTTACTCTTCCGACAGCATACGATTTCCGAAATTGCCATTTGTGTAATGATTCAGCCATTGTCACAGGCGTTCACAGGATGAGTAAATGTTGGCTTCGTCTTTGTCCTACTGACAGCAGTTTAGTTCTGCCCATCCCTTTTCATAGTCAGTGACACAGTAGCGTCGGTAACGGGTTCCTCCCCCCCACCGTACTTATTAGAGAAGTTACTCCGAGATGTAACAGGGTCCACAATACTGCCTTCTACCAGAAGAATGGAATCCGGTCCGACAGAACCCTCAAGACGTGTTAGTATTCTGTACGTTTTTGGGCCTCTTTGACCCACGGGCCACAGGCGAGTCGCAGGGTCTGCAGGGACCTTATCTACGCCGCCACTGATGACATTACATCGTCAGCTCAGGAAGAATCGGGTGTTTTACCGATAAGTTCAGGTTATTGTTGAAGAATATGAATCAGAGGAACGATTAGCGGACGGATATTCCCTAACCAGTACGCTGTTACCTTGTGATTTTCGTGTGAAGAACTCGTAATAGTAGGTGTAGGCCTGTAAAGCATACTGTGTGTATTATCTGAGGCCTGAATTGAATTACTCGGCTGTGGTTAACGCGTACGTTACTTTCAGAGGAGGTGGGAACGGACGTCTTCTTTGTATTGGTCACGTCGTGTTTTGAAATGAATTTCTATTGCTGCACATAATCTCCACGTTTGGTTGGTTCTGAAATGTGGCGTGGTTGCCAGAGACGTGGTACTTAAAGGTGCAGTGATCGTTTGTTTTCGTGTATGACGTTTAGCGAGAAGTAAAGTAGATATTCTGTTATTTATGAGGTAATCTGAGAAACCAAGATCAGCAAGGTCACATCCTTTTTTCTTTATTTTAGATGGTTCACTCTAGAACAGGCCATGAAGGCCCAGAAGGGGAGTAGAGGTATAGCTCTACTCTTTCTTTAACCTCGATGCTAGATTGGGTGGGTGGTCAACGCCTCGCCCCGGCCACTTTACCCCCGGAAAGAACCGGTACCCATTGTATAGGAGGCTGGGTAGGCCCGAAGGCCGGTCTGGACCGGTGCGGAATATCTCTTAACAGGGATTCGATCCCCGGACCGTCCAGCCCGTAGCGAGTCGCTATACCGACTGAGCCGTCCATTCCCGTATTTTAGATGATACGAGTTCTAACTTTAAGACGGTTTCAAATATCTTTCTGGCCTGAAAGCAAAACTGTAAACATAATCGTATATTATTTTCGTGCTTGATATTCGGCTGAAAGAATTCTAAACTAGTGATTCCACGATTGATGCGATAATAACCAATTTTGCAGCCCTTCATAGACGAAATTAACGCGTGGCTCTGAGGATAAGGAAACGATTGGTGAATGTCTGTGGAACAGCGCGTGAATATAGCGGCACTTCAATATATGGGCAAGCGGCTAGTTAGATATTACTGCTACATGCGCGCGCGCACACAGTGCATTTCATGATACTTCCTCACATGAACACTGTCTGCGTTACTTTATGAATGACGTAAGTGAAACTTAATATTGGTGCTTGTAAACTCTTGCGGGACAGAAAGGGGGTGGCAGAATAACAGTATTGAGTTGACGGAGTAGTACTGTATTTTCCCGTTTCAGGACTTCACTTCTTTGCTCTGAATTGTATTTTTTTTAGTAGTCTTATTAAAGCGAATTGTGATTTGAGTATAGAATGTTTTAACTAAATGTACCTAAGCAATACACCTTCGTATTTTAGTGTAACTTGTTTTTACAGGTTTCTTTTCTTGTAATGCATTTGCATTGTTACAAGGAGAAATAAATGATTTTCCTCCAAGCAGTCGTGTATTCCACAAACTCCAGCATTCATCTTCCGCGGCTAGTTTGGCCGTCATATATAATTACACGCCTTCAAAACTTACCTAATGCAAAATATCATTTGCCGGTGTGTTGACAGTGAGTAGGATGATTAATGGCAGCGAAACTTTACTCAAATATACCTACCATGAGTGCTGTTCAAACACAGAACGTTACTCTTGTAACGGCCAAGCCCACAGTTACAGGCATGTGGAGTGATTCAGTACACCTAGAACGCACATCACATTCTGTGCAGCCATGTAATTATGTTTCTGTTCTTCTTACAGGTAAGCTGAAAGCTGCTGTACCTACCACCGAGGTGAAGCGTAAGTTAGTTTCTGCTTCATTATTGCTTTATTATTTTATTTAAGTTAGTAGCCATGAGTAACGATATTTTACTTATTTTGGGCAGACAAGCATATCATTTTTCGTATCTATAGCGACGAACAACCGCAAAAATACGTGGATATAATCGTAAGTAGGAATTATTTAGTCACCTCTTGCGTAGTAACTGCCTTCTGAAACACGTTATTGAGAAAATATAGAGGGAAGGATAGAAGTGTGGGGAAAACGAGGAAGAAGAAGGGAGCGGCTACTGGATGAACTTAATTAAAATTTGTCCCGAAACGACGGTAACCGTCTGGCAACCTACACCGCGGCGTAACGTCTCAGAAGAACGAAGACCTCAAACACGGCGGAGGTAGCCTGGAATCTCGTACATTTCGTAGGCTGTCTGAACCATAGAACTGGCCTTTCGCTATTGACAGGGTGGGCTCAAAGTTACTGGTAGTAGCTCTGCTGTAGTGTGGGGAAAGGGTAAATGAAAAGTACGTACAGTAGGTACATTTACTGTCTTGGCATTGTGGATGGCATGAAATTACACGGTACGTTGATCGTTCATAAAAATCCTTGTCATTCAAAAGACGCTTAAGGCGCGTTCGCAAAATTGTGGAAAGCGACTGTTAGCTTCGTCATGTCTCTCCGTCTGTCCGCGTGGAACAACTAGACTCCCAGTAGATGGATTTTGATGAAATATGATATTTGAATAATTTTCGATAATCTGTCGAGAAAATTCAAATTTCTTTAAAATCTGACAAGAATAACGAGTGCTTTACAGAAAGACCGTTGTATATATTTTTTTAATCGTATCGCTCTCAGTTCTTCTTAGGATGGGAACTTTTCTAACAGTAAGTTGTAAAGAAAATCAAAACACACATTTTATTACTTTATTTATTTATTAAAAATCTTTCCGTTTATGAGACAGTGTGGAAGAATGTTGTAGAGCCAGTTAGGCCATAGGTAACAGTGTGGCGCATGCGCATTGCATGCTTGATATATGAGTCTACAAACATATACTCAGGGTATGTAATGTCTAGTGCTTTTCCACTGCAAGGATGGTTGCACGAACGCACCCCACTGTTGCGTTGTACGTGTTTTGCCTGTCTTTTTGGGGATGTATAACACAGGGCAGGAATTGAACCTACCGTAAGCCTACCTGAAACGCTTAACTGCGCCTATCTGTAGTCCGTTTCGTCTTACATTTCCCATACACCACCGTTTTCCGTATGGAAATTCTTATTACCGCGCTGGACAGATGTGATAAGTTTCTGAATGTTCAGTGCCATCTGTGCAATCCACAGATGGCTGTGCCAAATGGAAGGGAATTGGAAGTAGAAATTAATAAATGAAATCGTCATGCATTACTTGATTCCCACTCAGGTGATAAACCAGAACTGAAGGCGTATTGTAGCCGGTCTTTCGTCTGCTTCTGTTTTGTGGTTCAGATTGCACCACGTTGTGTCTGCCTCTGTTGAACTTACGAACCGATTGTGATGCAATTGGAGACCTGTTTTCGGTGTCTCAAGGCCGATCAGCGAGCATTGCGCGTCGGAGCAAGCTCTTTGTTATTTAGCTGCATCTTGTACTGCGATTGTTTAAGCCACTGAACACAGAACTAATGGTGAAAATAAGAAGAGGGTGAAACGAGATTTTGAACTCAGGCGGTAGCGTGTCTGTCTTAAGGTCGTAACATATAAGGTGCGTCTGTCAAGCGGTTTTCTGTGGCTGTCATCAGTTCCTGAATGTAAATCCCAGAGTAGAGAGAACCTTGGAATTTGTCACAGTCATTTTCAGGCTGGCATTAATTTTTCATCGTGTCTTTCGATTCCAAAAATCCCAGCGGATGGTACGTGGATATAAACCAAGCATTCGACTGACTGTCTTGACTTGGACATTATGATTCTCTCAGTAGCCTGCTGCTCTCGCAACGTTCTTTCTTGATCGACGTGCCTAAGTTTATGACCGTATTGAGTCAAGAATTTCGTCTGAATCAATTAACGAAAATGGACTGTTGGAATGGCCTTGAGAAACTGTGGTCCAGTGTCACACATGTCACGTGCAGTCAGGGGTTTTCCGAACGTCTGCACATTTCTTGAGATGTGTAGGCGTGTGTATTAACTACTATTTCAACTGTGTGATACATCAGTCAGGTCCTGTGTCATTTTGTAGTGTTTTTGTGGTTTGTAATAATCGTCGAAAGCGAACGTTTTGATACAGTGTAAAATACACAACGTGTTGATCTTTCTCGGTGAAAAGCAATTTCCAGTCATTGGATTTGCTTAGCAGTCTTCTGCATTTGCACCAAAATGGAATGTTCTAAAAATGAACACTTTTTGCGGGAGGGTACCTAAGTCCCGTTTTAAACAGAATAAGTTCACCTGGATTTTGAATGTAGGGACGTAAAACACGCGCCCATGTCAAAAATCCAGCCTGTCCAGAACCCTATGTGTTGTAGAAATCCAAGCAAATGGCGTAGGCACCACTCTGCACAATAGTGTCTTGTTGACTGGCCGCACGGCTGCCAAGACGTTGAACTGAGAAGTTGATTTGTCCAGAAAGCAATCAGAATCATTACGCATCCTGACAGCATGGTAACCGTAGATGTCGATTAAATGCGAAACGCCCAACTGCCACGAGCTGTTGTACGTGAGCTGTTTTAGGCCATTGGTTGAGGAAGACACTGAAGATCGTAGTAGCACAGTGCGAGTAGGCATTGTACAGCAGAGATTAGTGAAAATGTTTGAAAGAACGATAAAAGGTGTTTATCTAAAAAATGCCCAAAATCTCTGTTTCTTTTGATTATTTCTTACTCTTATACTGTCGTTCATACAGCTTATAACTTAAGTGCAGGGTAAGCAAAATCACAACAATCACTGTACTTGAATTTGACGTTCAGGTGACCGTGCATCGTAATAAATTCTTATAATGAAACCAACTAGATGCTCTAATTTCTCAAATTTATTTGTATATGTCATACAGCTTGCTAGCAGGATCAGGACGGAACTAGTTCCGTCCTGATCCTGCTCACAAGCTGTCAGCAAACCTGTATGACATATACCATTGCTGTGTGTACAGTGAAAAACTCCTGATGATGGACAGAGGAACTGTCCGAAACATGTAGAGTTTTATTCTAAAAATACATTTGAGAAATTAAGAGCATCTAGTTGGTTTTATTATAGGAACACTGTACTTGACTGTATCTGTAGACATCTGTTTAAAGGAAAGGTTTTTTGCTGTATTCTTTCTTTTGGGTGATTCCTCGGCGTCTGAATTTTATGTGCTGACGTTTCGGAACACTCTGTCTTCATAGGTCGTGTGAACAAGAAGAATGACTGTTGCGGGAAGGGCCGTAAATATGCATATTTTATTTATTTCCAGCTTCCATCCTTTCCTTACGATGCACGTAGCGAAGGAACTAAGACCAGACGCAAAACAGGTATGGGCAGGAACTTTATCGTAGTCTTGTCCTTCTTAAGGAAACATATTCTTTCCAAATGTTGACGTTTTGCTGACCGTGCATCTCAGTATATTTATCCCAGTATTTAACAAACTTATGCACAAAATTTGTTTCACAATAAGTTTTATTTCATGCCTCTACATGTTTCGAGCATATGTGCTGAGATGAAGATTCTTTCCAGTTCTTCTTAAAAGTTTGCTAGAAGTGAATGAGGTGCCTTTTGGGCAAAAATACATTCAGTCGTAAAATTATACTTGTAAATTTAACTTAAACTGTTTGTAGGTATAGTGTCGTCTCTCAGCCCTTCCAGTACCCCATGATCCGGCAGTACTATTTAAGACTTCCCGCATATCAATCAATTAGGCCAGCTACATTGGCAGAAATTTTATTTCTGGCTGGTTAATAGCCTGTAGCAGAGGGCAGCACGGTCATTTGTGACTAGTATATAGTATGATCATCATTCCTGGTCTGGTCATATTAGTCGATTGGGGCAAATGTGTTTTGGATTTAACATTATGTTCAAGTTTATTGTTTTATGCTGACCGTTGGCGAGCTTGCGCGACGGAAGGAGTATAGGTGCGAGGGGTTGGGGGTTGAGGAAGAAGAGATATAGCAGGTTTCAACATTATCTTTACCTCCACCAAAGACCCAGTGGTTGTTACTGTGTGTAACATCCAGTTTAACATGAAGTGCACATTCTGTAACAGTTGATGGTCTGTTAAGACCGAAACATGTAGCTATTCATAAACAAAAGATACGTAGTTGTATTGGGAGCAATATTAAAGTATTTGTTACCAAACCTTCCAGAAACACAACGGGATTGTCTCATTAGAATTGTACGTTCTGCCCACAGAGTGCATTTATGTGTTGTTTATGAACCTCAGAACAAACAGCCATTATTTCCCTCTCCAGGACGTAGTTACAGACTTTGTAACTGGGGGGGGGGGGTTTTTTCTACCCCTTTTCACCCAACAATATTGAAACCAAAAAACAAAAAAG
>Ga0136643_10018153_pt1 | contig 10603 bp, 8 predicted proteins | sample TergutLab28metaG_FD_96883 | JGI IMG/M metagenome (GOLD analysis project Ga0136643, IMG submission 96883) | Labiotermes labralis P1 segment gut microbial communities from Petit-Saut dam, French Guiana - Lab288 P1 (version 3) (version 3) | ecosystem: Host-associated > Arthropoda: Insects >... | reverse complement strand
AAGTGTCTGTAGCTGGCTAAAAATAGCGACCCGCCACCTGATAGACGCGGTTCACACGAGGGCGTGTACGGGAATTAAAAAACGGTCATAACTTCGTAACCGTCCAAAATCGGACACATGTTTATATGAACTTTTTTGATCACAAAGGCCTAGGAAATCACCTCCTGCAGTTATGTCCTAAAGTCGTGAAACACCCTGTATATACATGTATACACGATGAAGGTATCTGTGTGTCCGTCTTTGGCAGGTGGGATATATTCATTCAGCGGAAGTAGCTGCTTCATATTTTGGCCTTAGCTTTAACATGAACAAGAGAGGTGTCTTAACGAAAGTAACAAAAATCTCTAGATAGAACTGTGAGGTGGGGGTGGGGTGGGGGGTAGGAACAGTACGCAGTTGCATCGAGTGTCATGTAGAGTAGAACAACACAGAAACAATCCAATACGTGACACTAAGGCTGGATTTGCTTTAAGAATAAAGAAATGACAGAGGAACATGACGCTGGAGCAGCGCGTGGCTTTATTAATCGATACTATTAGCTCAACCGTGAAGCATTTCGTGGGTAATTAATCGAATGTAATTTATTTTTATCTTTAAATGATTTCGGATTTGTTAGAATCTGTAATTGTACGTGCCTGACAGACGATCGCGAACTTGGTCAGTAGTTAATGAGTATATTCTAAGAGTTTGAGTATATATGGTTGTAATTGGCATAAATCCACAAATCCCCATAACTGTAATAATTATACGCTGTAATATACATTCATTAAGAGATCCGGGATACTTTAAGACGTGTCTTGGATTGCAGACGACAGATAGTGATAATAAAGCTCATAGAACTGAAAAGCCTTTCGCTTTAAACAAATACACAACTAAATAGCCCGTTCTTCTGGGATTTTACGTCGTGTCCCTAGTTAATTGTATTCCAGTATATCGAGATGCAGTGTTGGTTTCAAATGCAAGGGTGGAATTGTAAAAGAAAAATAATATCGACTTGTGAATCAAAAATCTTCTTCGACTCTCAACTGTAAGACACTCCGCTTTTATGTTGTCTTTGTTGTTGTTTTCAATAATTATTTTTAGTTACATTGTTATTATTTTAGATAATTTAAAGTAATTCGCATGGTGTTAACAGGGTCAGTCTTTTCCAAAATTGGGCTCTCATAGTAACTAAATAAATGTAATGTAAATAAATAAGGTTTTACTGCGTAGTGTGCGCGACAAGGACATAAAGTTTTTTTGAATAGATGTCACATTTTTCAGGAAAGTCCCAATCAACATAATTTACCGTAACTTACCTGTAAGATCTGAGGAAACGAACAACTAATACGATTTGTGCAAAAATAAGTCGACGGGGCAGACAGTACACTGAGAAATGTAAAACAGATATTAACACCGCGCGTTTTGACGACAATCTAAACGTTATGAGAAGGAAATTATGAGCAAAAAAAATTATTGTGAAGTTTAAATAAAACAACAGAAGCAACCGCACAAATATGAAAAAGCGGAAGTTGCAAGAATAAAAAATCAAGAAATGAGACGATGGTACACTGCATGAATGGAGACACATTGGATCGAGGGGAAGCGGTAGGGTAACACAATTGGTGTGACAGAAAAGAATTGGCCAATAGAAGGACATTGACACTGATGGAACGAATGCAGCCACAGACATTCCAATAGACGGAAGGGCGGATGGACTGACATGCATTCGAACAGACACAGATTAACAACAATCTGATTTCTAACAGCAAATACAAACGGTGCTTTGCTGCACCCACAGCACTGGAAGCTGGAGAACATGCATCCTATTTGTGAGCTATTAGGATGCGGCTACAGGACTGGCGAGATGTCAACCCTTGTTCCACTGTACATAACCAGAGATATTCTTGCACGTACGTATAGCCTAGGCGTTCATAGTAAATACAAGTTGCGACGTCACACACGCCAGTCGTACTTTACATTAGACGCCAGATCACTGTAGCTGAATACAGACGTGAATGGAGTCAAATATACACATTAAGTGGCCGCACAACTTTTGTCATACACAGATTACTTTAATAATTCAAATTTATACCTTAGTGTAGAGATGGACACTACGGTAGAATTTTCCCAACAAAATGAACCAGTGTTATTATTTTAACACTCTTATATACACAATACACATAAGCAGGTTCAAAGTATTGATCTAATCCAAAACTAATTTAACTCCGTGCAGTTTATTTTGAAGGCAGAAAACAATTATGTGAATCTGTAAGTATGACTAGTCTAAAAGGCGAGTAGATGGCTGGTGTGCAGTTTTATATTCAAGGGAGAAGAGGGTCAATGACTGAGTGTGCTGGGCGGGGGGAGGGTGGACGAATTAAGGGCGGAATGTTTGTGTGACTGAACGTGTCAATTATGACGTGATGTAAGAAAGCGGTTGGTGTGAATGACGGGGTTTGTAGAGAAGTGGGTGTCAGATGCATGAGTGACGTAGTAGGTACAACAGTCAATCAGGCTGACAGACATTAATAAGGTCAGAAACCCCCAATAATTTATCCAACACTACCAGGCTAATACCTTGGAATTTTCATTTTTTAATTTCTTTTATATTATATCAGGAAAAGAAAAAAAACCTTGCGATATACCTGCAATTACTACTTTTCTGAGAACAATAACACTACCAGTAACGACATTATAAGAGGCACTTTTGTCTGAAGGAGTGTTCTTAAATATAAGCACAAAATAAAAAAAATGTAACACAGAAACATGCAGTGCGGAATTCTACTGATAAAGACTGCATTTTAAAACCCTTGCTAAGGCTAGATTAAGTTAGATCCTTCGCGAAGTGTTTTTGAAGAAACGTGATACTAAAACCAGCTGAAGTAAATACCTTTTTTCAGTGCCAGAGTTAATGAAGACATTTAATTTAACATTAGCGGAGCCGACTGTATGCATATTACCTGATAGGTAATTAACTAAATTCACCCGTAGGAAATGGAACTTGAGAAGGACAGTCGTAGTTTTCTTACCTCAACTCGAAAACTGACGATTTAACTTGAAGTTTTCCTTTATCGGTCTCCGTATGTTACACAAGTATTGATACCATCGACACAAATTACTTTTTATGTTGATGGCATAAGTATTGTGCAATTGATTTTTTACTTCCAGAAAATGAGGGGTGGATACTTCAAGTCCAGGAAAATTATCTTCTATTCATTTCCCTTCATTTCATTACATACACATAACTATATCTCCGTACTCTTAATATCATGCTCAGACATCCCAATAATGAAGCGACGATTTGAGTTGAACACACGACCCATTAATTAAGTCAAAAACTAGTAATTTCTCATACATATGCTTGCAAAAGTTATCTTCTCGTGCAAAGTAGTAAAAAGTCTCATTTATTATTCAGGCACTATAGGAATCGTACGGGGGCAAAATGGAGATTTGGTCATAGAAGTTGAATTCGAGTTACATCAATGTCAAGAAATCTTCTGCCGAAAAGAAATAAATCTATTATCAAATTCTACACTTCAGTAAGTATGCATACAGGACACATTCGATTTAGAGACTCGAATTTCATATACTAGTATTTTTGTAAGTTTTCAGTCATCCGTTCATATCCGAAGTCGAATTCGGAACAGACAACTATCACTTTGCGTGCTTCCAGAAATTTACCGCTACATTACGTCTTCGCGAGCTCCGCAGATTTTCTCAGCATTCAGCCCGTACCCGATCATCAATGTATTCCTGTATGTTCTGTCAGCAACTTTCAAAGATCAGAATTCTCTTACTTTCTTTCATTTTCCTTCCATTCATGTTGCCCAAATTGAAGTTCAGAATGTAACAGAATATACAAAGTGTACACAGGCGAATAACAGATACATGATCTTGTAACTGAAACCAAATTGGTGCACAATATTCTCAGTATATTTCGTCAATTTTATTTATAAGCTCTACATGTTTCGGACTTCTCCAATTCCATTATCAGGAAGAATAACTGTATTTATATGACACTTCGTATTTTATTATTCTGAATAGCTAGCTGGCTGGTGTGTAGGATGGATCCTGCATACAAGATAGAATAACAAAATACCAAGTGTCGTATAAATACAGTTAATCCTCCTGATGATAGAACTGGAGAGGTCCGAAACATGTAGAGGTTATAAATAAAATAGACGAAATATCCTGTTAATACTGTGCACCAAGTTGGTTTCAATTACAAGACTACATGGAGCTGCACCGTCAACAGAATATTAAAAAAGATAAAACGCTTTCTTGAAAGAAAAACCTACGTATTTTTTTAGAGCCTTGATCCTTTTCACAACTCGTCTACACCCTGTGAATAAGGTAGTATTCTTTCCGCACTTTAAAATAAAAAAATGTTACAAAAACAAAAATTATTTTAAGGTGGATACTGTTCCACAGACTCTGTGCTCGCATGCACCGTCAGGTTTCTCTGCAGTGTTCGCTCCTTTAAATTAATGCACAGTTTAAACTTACGTAGAGTTTAAACTGATATTTATTGCTACAATACACTAATTATACCCCATTCATTTAAATGGTTGTATTTCACCCTCAATTTAATTAAATTAAACACATTTTCCTTTCCTTATTCCTTGTTAGTCTTGGTTACATAAAACTCTTCACTATTCGGTTCTTGTTAATTTTATCCGTTGAAACTTTCTTCATAAAACTTGTGGAATACCGTAGGCATACAATTTTAAAGTTTATTCGAAGTTTTACTGCTCCAAGTAATCATCGATATAAACTTGGAGCTCCAAACAAGTTGCAAGGCTACTGCTAAACGACAACATGCAATACATGAACCATACCTTGCTGAAACATTTCAAGACATTATTATTTCATGGGAAGTTTTTGCCACATAGCGGAGTACATTTACTTCAAAGGCTGTAATTCAATTTTCAGTGTTACCGTCTTGAAGCAAGGGATCAAATTTGATTAATTTAATAAATTTTGCCCAATTATAATTATTATGGAATATTGCAGATTTTATGGAGGGAATAAATATTGTATAGGTTTATCGGGATTTTATTATACGTTTTCATGTGCGACATCCCCTTTGTGTATTTTTCAGCGATTAATAGAAGTACAATTTTAATCTAACACAACTTTATTGTATAAACAATTTAGGAGAACATAACTACATGTTTCAGCTTACTTGAAGCCTTCTTCAGGCTTTGACTTAAATAGAACTAAATATAGAGTTAAGAAAGCCTTAAGATGACGATATATCGTTTACATTCAAACGTTAATACAATATAATAAAATATAAAAAATAAAATAAAAGAGACATGTAAAATGTAGCTTAGATATCACAGATGGGGTTGTAGGAATTTTATATTTTGGGCAGCTGTTCTCTTTAATTGTTTATATAATAAAAGACGTATTAGACTAAAACTATACTTCTATTAATCATTTCTTATACATAATACAGAACGTCAGACACCTTACAAAAAGTACAATTTCAATAAACAACACGTTTCAAGCAACAAAATATTAGACAGAATCCAAGACTCCACAGCGTGGTAACGTTCCTAAATCTCTTTTATGTCAAAGAAAAATGTGGACAACAGAGAATAAAAGCTTAATATTTCCTCCAGAGTGACAACTTTAAAATGAAACTGATCACATTTAGAATAAAACTTTGTGACAATTACTTTCCTAGTCTGTGACACTGCGCAGTCCTTTAAAAATATACCAGCGTTTCGGAGAAAATTATTGCATCTATCTTAGTGTAGAAAAGCCTGAAAATGGAGACATACTTATCTGCAGGAAGTGTGTAAGGCTCTGTCAGTCCACAAGGCGCCACATCTACGAAGAATGTAATCATAAGTTAACAATTAGGATTCTGTAGATAAAAGTGCCTGCTTAATGAAATGAGCCACGAACAACATATTATCACAGCCTGTGTACAACACATATAACGTTTCAACCTGGACTGTACACCTGAAGAAAAACTGGGTCTTACATTATTATACACAAGCCTTAGGTGGAATGATAAAACTGTGGGCGTGGGTACATTAAAGGGCACACCGTACCTAGAGTGGCCTTCTGTCTCGTGAAGAAGAAAGAGAATGAAAGAGAGAAAAACAGATGGAAACGATGGTATAAAGGAAAAAGCACAAAAAAGGGAAGCTGGGGAAATGGCAAAGAAACAGTTTCGTTTCTGGACTAATATAAAGTACTGCGTTCCATGCCAGCACGTTAATTTCATTAGTTACAGAGAAGCATCTTCTGGGCGCAGGAAGTGAAGCCGAGTGGCCTGCAGTAGCCCCAAACTGACCGAGACGCGAACTAACCAACCTTTTGAGCTACTATCAATTCGGGAAAGCGAATTGCAGCTTGAACATTTCGAGCACAATTGTAACTTAATTTCATACGCAAAATTTCTGCATTCTGCCCACACTATATATTTATGTATTCCGTATTATTCATTCCGAAGGAATGTTATTTTCTGAACGGCATCAACCGACAGGTCTTTGTAAGCGACAGGCAATGTGTTTTCTGTAAGTAAAGGAACAAATTTTAAAATAAATTAATGCTGCAAAGTTCTAATGTGATTTTTAAGTTCTACTTCCATAAAAAACAGGAATGAGCAATGAATTTAATTTTACACATTCAAGTACAAATTACCAGAAACGTATACGTGTATGTCTGTCTGTCACCTTCTCAGCCAAAATACAAGCAACTCAAATTATGGATCCTTAAAAATGAAGCCCATTTAAATTTTTTTAAAGCAACCGGTACTGAATACAACAAAAACATTAGAAATAAAAGGAGAATGGCTCCTTCCTGGACTGCTTGACCATTGAAGATGGGACCGATACGTTTTCCCGAAACGTCGGTAAAAACTACCAATCTACGCAGCGCAAAGTCCCAGAATAGCACAGATATCAAGGGCCACATTGATTTCTTATGCAAATATTTGTGCCTAACAAACACACGTATACTTATTTAATCTACTTATTTATGACTTGTTAAAATACCCATTAATAATGAAACTATGATCAGAGATAGCATAGATAAAACATAGCATTCAATAAGCGATTACAGTACACAATTCGTAATATTAACCCTGATAACCTTTTACCCTTATTTTATAAACGGAAGCTGATATGGTTCGCTTCCTTGCCATTACCGAACAGGATGTCACAGTAAAAGATCGGTGGTCCTAACCGTGGTGATCTTACCGTTCATGACCGTTTAGTGTCGCAGGCGTCTATTGATGCTCCGCAGAAACATGTTGCCTCTGCTCGGATTAGGACGTAGCAGGACCCACCGAACCGTCAGTACATTTGTATCGGAGTAAATTGCCTTATATTTCAAGACGGTGATTTTCAGTGTCATTCTAATTGCTCCGGAACCTAACAGATACAGCAAAACAGTGCAAGCTGCGGGCGTTTTAGGCGGAAGGCTTGGAACGAGTGGCTTGTCAAAACAATGGTTTGCCTTTTACCTCCAGAGAGTACAGGCTGGGTAACGAAAGGTGGGCCTGAAGTATGCTGCCGATAGCATATGCATGTTTAATGTAAATTAACTAATCGATTGTTTAAAAAATGACATGCAAGTAACAATGATCATCGTCTAAGTCTTCTGTTACTGGCGGTGATCCTTCACATTAAACAAATACACTGACTGTTGCTTCTCATCACATTCCTCTCATTATTTCAATCAGTGTTATTTTTTTATTACGGATCTTCAAGAAGTGGGGTGAGGAGGCATGGACTGGATTGATCTGGCACAGGATAGGGACAGATGGCAGGCATCTGTAAATGCGGTAATGAACCTTCGGGCCCCACAGCATGCGGGGAATTCTGGACCAGCTGAGGAGCAGTTAGCTTATCAGAAAGGACTCTGCTTCTTGGAGTTATTCTCCATTATTATACACTCCCGTACACAGTACTGTTTGTATACTCACAGGACGGACAAACATAAAAATTTAAGCCTTCTCGAAGACTACGTCGTACAGACTGCTAAGTAGTAACTGAGGGCAGTCATAGTAGCGTAGTTCTGCGTTTCTCTACTCAAACTGCTTGAAGTGAAGAATATGACTACTCCCAAACTTTGCTAACTTCTGCAGTCGGCACGCTAAAGCATCCCAGAAGGCTTCGGTCTCCATCATCATCATTCTTGGAATCTCAGTATCACAGATCGATTTATTTTCTCCAGTTTCTTAAAATCTCTGCTAGCAAAAATCTTAGAACGCCTCTTACACGCTCTTCAGCACTTTCACAGACTGTCTTCTGTAATGTTTAAACTTAGAATTTCACACCTGCTGATCGGCTTTTGAGTTTATGCTACTCAAATAAATAAAGATTTTCTAAGTTTTCAACGAAGGTTTCAACTGCCACTTTCAGGATGAATGAATCTAGGGGTTATCGAGGTCTTTATACAGATGTGTCAACAGATGGTGTGTAGAAGAGAAACCAATATGACCCTTATTCTTTTTTACTCACAACCAGCCGCAATATCTATAAAAGAGACCCCCTGTGCACCCAGAAGATAACAACAATGATTTGCCGGATCGTAGGGATATATTCGTTTCTCTACGGGAACCGACCAAGAAAACAGATCCACCATATTTTTTGCTGTAATATTCCCTGATAATACTTTGCCTGTTACAATTCTTAGTAAACATGCGTGCAGTCGGAATAATTTTCCCCTTTCGCCCCCTTTTCGTGCAAGAACCCGATTACGAATACGTTGTCATAAATTACACTAAATGAATTTCACTATGCTGTTTTGACATCAGTCTCTTTGTTAATACATGCTGACAGCAAATCTGAAGACAAGTGCTGCACAGTACACTCGTCCTTGCCATCTCGCCTATACAGATGAAGACTAACCGCATGTGTTGTGCTCTGCACTGGCCGAAAACGTTTGCTACCAGAGTACTTAAAACAATGGAGTGAAAGCTAAGCGATGCTCTAATTTCCAGAATGAGTTAATTTAATTTTAAGTACAGTATACAATTGTATCGTCGTTTTTAATGACTACTGGAGGCAACATATTAACAAACCATATCTCTATCGTGCCGACCACAGCCTCATCTCCTTGTACTGAGGCTGTAAGCATAAAATATGGTCATATGCTAATGACTCTGTGAGACAAGCCTGATCAAATGTGCAGTTTCGAATTACACTGATTTTAGCACCCCCACCACCCTCCCCTTGGAGAGTGGGGTGGCCAGGCATGGGTCCTGCTCATTTGACAGTAACAATCTAAAGGATAATAAAGAGAGACTGCGTTCACTTTGTCGGACATGTTTTTCGTTTAAAAATAGGAATCGAATTAGAAGGCTGTAACGTAATAATGATCTGATTCTATTGAAGCCAATCGAAAACAATAAAGGCTTTGATGTGGGAATGATGGGGAAATACATTCTGTTAATAATCGGATCTTGCTTTATAGGCTGTAAAAGAAATAAGTGAAAATAATTAGAGCAAATTTTGTGAGCAACAAATTGGAATGAAATATTTTGTGTCTGTCACTGTATTCTCTACAGCTGAAAACTAGTCAGAAACGTGCAGTTGCTGGAAATGTAAAAAAACTCCCCGGAGCAAAATTGTTATTTTTATATAACACGAGGTTTAGCTTTTAAAAAATTCTTCATTCTGTCCACAGAACATATTTCTGCGATGCATATATTTATCGTAATAAATAAAATTAGCGTACAGGCCCTAATATAAGAAACTTTCTTTTCCCAATGTGGTACTTGGAGCAAAAACTCGGGAAATTTAGAAAGTGTAATAAAAAGTTTCAGAACGGAAGATATAAAACTAACAACAATATATATATATAACTGGGATACAGAATACAGAAAAACGGTATTTTACCACGCCGTATTAGTCATTATGTACTAGAAAATGACGCGTTTCTCTCGTGATACTGTGAACGTCTGTCACACCTCGTTCATAAGGCAACCCACTTGCCTGTGATGAGAGTGCTGAATAATCTCGTCTTATATTTTCTAAGAATGGATGCAGCATGAATTCCTAAGATCGCCTTCGAATTTCATTCCAAGGTACAAGGGATGTGGGAGGTCCAAGAAACAGATAGGCCTTGTGAAGTCGAAGAGGCCAAAGCCTTAACCCTTTTAAAGAAGATGACGATAGTGATTTTTGGCCTTATACTGTATTTAGTTAAACAACATCAAGTGACTAGTTTTATAATCGATATAGACAGAGTTTGCTGCTTCGCACGAAATGAATCCGTAATATACATTGGTTATTCAGGAAGTACCGTCTGCGCATATCTCTCGCGCATCCTCGAGACTGTCATTTTGCGCATGTGCTATGACTTCCTCTATCAATTGAGAAGCCACAGACGCCATTTCGTGAAATTCGTGTTATGTTTATGTTTGTTCCTGTACGTTAAACTTGTTTAAGACAATTGAAGGGGCCGTCGACTGTGAAATACAGTGTAACTCGTTTTTTGAACGCTAGGAATGTGCTACCGAGTGAGATTCATCACCAGATCTGTCAAATGTATGGTGACAAGGCGATGAGTGGTGGCGTGGTTAGGAAATGGGTTCGGATGTTCAATGAAGGACGAGAGAACGTGCACGATGAGGCGCGAAGTGGGCGTCCATCTT
>Ga0136643_10018152_pt1 | contig 10603 bp, 10 predicted proteins | sample TergutLab28metaG_FD_96883 | JGI IMG/M metagenome (GOLD analysis project Ga0136643, IMG submission 96883) | Labiotermes labralis P1 segment gut microbial communities from Petit-Saut dam, French Guiana - Lab288 P1 (version 3) (version 3) | ecosystem: Host-associated > Arthropoda: Insects >... | reverse complement strand
GTATCAAGTGTCGTCATGATCTGTATTATGTGTCACTGCGTACCTTACATGACCTGTGACAAGTGACTGTGTACCTTACATGATCGATATCAAGTGTCGTCATGATCTGTATCATGTGTCACTGCGTACCTTACATGACCTGTGACAAGTGACTGTGTACCTTACATGATCGATATCAAGTGTCGTCATGATCTGTATCATGTGTCACTGTGTACCTTACATGATCTATGACAAGTGACTGTATACCTTACATGATCGGTATCCAATGTCGTCATGATCTGTATCATGTGTCACTGTGTACCTTACATGATCTGTGACAAGTGACTGTATACCTTACATGATCTGTGACAAGTGACTGTGTACCTTACATGATCGGTAGCAAATGTTGTTACATATTTTACGTGCTGTATATAGAATGTCATTATGTGTTACATTATTGGTGTAATTTATATTAATATCTCAGATGGCTTGTATTATGTGTTTTCATATATCTAACATGAATGATATAAGTAACATATATGTATATAAAAGTCGTGATCGGTAAAAGCGGAAGTGTTATCATAGGTCAAGAATTAGGTGTGTGAAGTAGTTAAGCAGGACGATTAAATTAATCAAAATCTAAGGTAAATCCCTCAATAAGAGAAAATAACACATACCTGTCTAGAACCATTTTGTGGTTTGTTGACTACATATTGTTTCAAAATAGAGAAATATGAGCACGAAGTTTCGGAAACTGGATGTGTTTCAAAATCTCCCAGTGCCAGAGAAAAAAGAATGAAAATGTTTATTATTATCATCATTATTACTATAACGATCTAAGTGGCAAGGCTGGATGTTTTGGGCATTTACAATGAATGGGCAATAATGAAATACCCAGAAGTATAATGTATTTCAAAATCGGAGGGAGAAGAATAATGGGGAGATCGAAACTTCAATGGAAGAGGTAATGGTGTAGTTGAAGGTTTGAGGACGTTGGAGATCAAAAGGTGGTGAATGGTTACTAGGGATAGGGGAGTCGCAGAAGAAAGTTGTACGGGGTGCCGAGGCTTATAGGGGTTGATGATGACGAGATATGCTGCCTCAGCTGTGTTAGAGCAACACGGGTTCCTCAGCTTGAGGATTTCGTGGGACTTTTCTTTCTTATTTAAATTTATAAGAAACAGTGGGAGGTTCTCCTGGAGGTTTTCTTCCTTAGGGTATGCCCACGTGGAAGTCATCTGCTTTGGACTGGCGGTGTCGAAGTCGAGCGTTTCTAAGCCTTTGGAGATGGGTTCCATTGTGTGTGCTACAGAACTGTAAATTTTCTTTTACGATGTCCTGTAATTCTATGTCAATAAATGTCCAACAAGATGCAACTATACATAATTTATTCTTTCTCTAAACTCTTCTATATGTTTCGGGTGGTCTCTCGACCCATCATCACGAGCACAAATAACTCTATCTACAGCATCTGGTATTATTCAACCGTTGTTGCTAACTGTCGCTTTCACGGAGAAGTTGAGACTTGTCTCAACTCCCCCACGATAGCGACAGGTAGCAACAACGGTTGACTAGTACCATATGTTGTAGATACAGTTACTGGTGCTCCTGATGATGGGTGTAGAAACCACCCGAAATATGTAGAGCAGTTTACAGATAGAAGAAATTGTGCATAGTTGCATCTTGTTGGATTTTTATTGACACAGATTGCGATGCACGGTCCCATGAATATAAAATTCCTGTAATTCTTGTTGAAGATCAAGCAGGTTGGTTGTTTGGCTGCTGATGTTTGCAATATAGAAGATGATCTGCCTGACTTGGTAGAGGGCTTCTACTCCTGTTGTTGTGGGCAGGGTAGCGTAGTTGTGTTGCGAAGGGCTAGGGGCTGGACAGTCGGGGGTTCGAAACCTACAACGAGCAGGCAAGGAGAAAGTTTGTCGGTGCGTGTTTTAGTGTTTACGTTGCTAAGTGCAGTGAAAGTAATAGCTGAGTCAGTCGAGTGTTTACAAAGTGTGGTGTAGTGCTTAAACAGGGCAAGGTTTGTAAGATCGACCATGGCAGAAGGACAACATACAACGGTATGTATTTTTGACCCCACTAGTCAACGTATTTCAGCTTATGCAATACATGAATGTATTCATGACCAGTCACAGGCATCGGAACAATCGTTAACTATGACACAGATTGATGGGATAAAATAATACAGACATGTGACAGGGGAAATAACAATAGTACGTCTAGAGGTCGCCGGCATGGGAATGCGGCTTAGACGGATCGCCAACCTGCCCGCACAAGTAACTGAAAGTTCCACTAGAGCAGCATTAGCATCATATGGGGAAATTTTCTCGATCCAGGATGAAATATGGCCTAAGGCGTACCGCTACGAGGTAGCTAACGGGGTTAAAGTGATCACGATGAAACTGGCCAAACACCTTCCGTCCCAAACGAATATTGCAGGGCATAGAGCATTGCCGTCTTATGACGCCCACAACCGGCACGGTACTGTTGACAGTCGAATCGAGGTGGCCCCCCAGAGCGCATCGCATGACCAGGCATCGGAAGTTTCCCCCACTGTCGACGACCTGAAGCCCACAAAAGCCCTGCTAGGTATTGGTGAGGAACAACACGAACCCACTCACACACGAACCCACTCACACACGAACCCACTCACACACGAACCCACTCACACACGAACCCACTCACACACGAACCCACTCACAAACGAAGGCATGATCTGACGCCACAGGACGAGGACGTAAACCCGGTGAACTTCACAACCTGTACTGACCCCCAAGAAGTGATAACCGTGGACGAAGAAATGACGGCATTTGACAATAGGCCAACCAGACAGACTGCGCTACCCCTGCATGCAAACACGCAGGAAGAAGGCACCAGACTGGAAATGGTGACAATCGTCGGAAGTACAGACGGGCTGGACAACGAGGACGCATTGCCCGCGGAAGGCGCCACCAACCCTCCGGATGAAAACCCTAAAACGGACGATCCGGGACACACCCCATCCCGAAATAAAAAATAAAATTGAAAAAAAAAGCTCTGAAATACGACGGAAACGGACGAGGAGTAGAACGAGAGTAGCGCAAACTAATAAGGACAAAGTATAGAAACCCTCGTCGAACCTTCGCCCACTACCCTCCTCAGTTCGACCTGATGGCCTTAACCAAATTTGCCACTTTAAACTTAAATGACATGAAAGCTCCAACGATAATAGCGATGGTCGACGCATTACTCAGGCGCCAAGAAATAGACATCCTACTAGTACAAGAGGTCACCTACAACGTCCTCAATGACTTCCAGGGATACACCACACAATATAACATCGGCGCCAATAGAAGGGCTACGGCCATCGTCGCGAAGGATGGAATTAATCTAGGGAACATCATTATGAGTCCATCTGGACGCGCTATGGCAGCCAAATTCAGGGAGATCTGGATAATTAATTTGTACGACCGATCTGGCACGGCGATGAAGCAAGAACGCGAGCGTTTCTTCAATAGTCAACTGCCTTCTTTGATGACTGGTGAAACGGGCCATATATTACTGGGTGGGGATTTCAATTGTATATTGGAGGCTTCGGACACTACCGGCGGCTTCACCTACAGCCGAGCATTAGCGGAATTGGTGCATGGCCCAGCATTAAAAGACACTTGGCAGGGCAAACCCACATGCAAAGTTTACAACCACTATTTCGCATCCGGAGCAACCAGGATTGACCGAATGTACGCCACACGATAACTGCTCGAAAGGAAACTGTCTGAGGAGGTCATTGTAACACCGTTTACTGATCACCTCGCCGTACATCTACGAATATCTCTTGATTTACCAATTATACGGAGGGGACGCGGGCTATGGAAAATGGACGGCGCTGTAATAACTGAGAACACGTGCACTGAGAAGTTGAGAACTATATAGGGACAACTACAGCGGCAGAAAGGGTACTTTCCTAACTTAACAGTGTGGTGGGACCGCCTCTGTAAAAGGAGAATACGATAACTACACCAACGTGAACAAGCCGAGCGCCGAAGGGACCGCTCTGTAATGGAGAACCATTTATACGAATGCGTGTATGATGTATCGCAGAGACCGGGCCACAGTGACCAAACGCTACCTGCTTTGAACCATCTAAAAACAAAAATTGTGCGACTGCACAGCAGAAGGCTACAGAAAATTCTTGATGCCAATAACGATGCTGATAGACCAGATGGAGACCAGCTGACGATATAGCAGATCTTTCAGACGAAACGGTGGGGTGCAGAGCGGACCATATATTCCTTGATAGATGGAACAGGGCACCGAGCGAAATAACACAGACTTTTACTACTTTTCTACGGAACATGTACTACACAATAGAGTTGAACGATGCAAGCGTGTAAAAATTGACGGAGATAGTTCGCTGCGAGCAGCATACTTCGTAAGAGGGAATTCTCGATCAGCCATTCGAGCCACCTGAGATATACCTGGTCATACAAGTGGGAGGGCGGAAATAGACACCTGGGAAAGATGGACTAGGGCGCGAATTCTTTCACACAACAGGGCAATCATGAAAGGCGATCTGTGTGAGGTCATCAACCAAATGTTCTGGGTAGGAAGCATATCGCAGCAACAAAAACGAGGTGTCATAGTTTGCCTGCCGAAAGCGCAAGGGAACCAAACACCAGAAGACTACCGCCCTATTACATTCCTCAACTCTGACTACAAGATTCTTGCCCGTATTATTGCACAACGCCTGCGTCCAGTGCTGGCAATTCACCTAACGGAGACCCAATTCTCTCGGGTCCCTGGAAATACGATCATTGGCGCGGTGGCAACGGTACGTGATACCATCGCGTATGCGGAAAGCAGGAGGATCCCGTTATGCGTCCTTTCCCTTGATTTTAAAAATGGCCGATAGGATCGCCCACAAATTTCTGTTTCAAACACTCCAGGGATACGGCATTGGAAACGTCTTTATCTCCGCTATCAAGAGGATATATGAAGTGCTGCGTCCTCAGTTCAAATAAATGGCCATCAGTACGGACCCATACCAATTCGCTGCGTAGTGTGGCAGGGGTGTCCGATTAGCATGGTCCTCTGTGCTCTGTGTCTCCACACATTCCTTCGCCTTCTGGACCTAAAACTACCAGGTAGAAGTATAGGACGCCGCACAGGCCCTACATCGGTGGTGGCTTATGCCAATGACGTGACCATTTTTGTGACCTCTGCTGCTGACTTCGTCATTACAGAGGAAGCCTTCCTCCTGAATGAACGAGCATCAGGTGCCAGCCTCAACCCTCGAAAATCTAAGACCCTCGCGGTAGGAAGCTGGTGTACACAGTAGACCGTCTTGGGGATAGCATATCATCCCCATGTGACCATATCAGTCATCACTTTCTGGGGCACAATTGGGCAAACGATGAAAGACACCTGGACACGTTTAACAGGGAAGGTACGAGCGCTGGCAAAGCGAGCCTACACTCGGAGCCGTTGCCTGGCAACACGGATGCGTTATATCAACAATTTTCTCCTTTCCAAAATCTGGTATACCGCCCAAATCTTGCCGGCCCCAAACATATACACACAACTAACAACCGCCATTAAGTGGTATATCTGGAGAGGAACAGTCTTCCGATTGTCTTTATCAACACTACAGATGAGAGGATGGGAGATGCCGGCTATTGAGGCGAATGTACGGCACTTCTCCTATACCGCATGTACCTGCAAGGCCAACGGAATGGAATGGTGACTGCAGCATGGTTACAGACCTGGAACCTCACTGGCAGGCAGGCGAACCCACCGCATGCCACAAAGTTTCCCATGAAACTAGCTTACCTGTAATTGTACGTCGTCAACATGGCCTACATTACGCCTCCTGAACAAGATTAGGCCCCCGATGCTTCCGCTGACATATCTACGCCTCACTACACAGTATTGACATTTGCACTAAGGGACAAGGGACGTACGGATCATGACACAACACCCAACCACACCGTGGCCTAAGGTGTGGGGGAACCTACACGCAGTACGATCATCGGAGGAACTTAAAGCAGCCTGGTTTATGGTTATTCATGATCTCGTACCGACCACCGACCGACTAGCCAAGATACAACGAAGTACCACGAACAATTGCCAACATTGCGGTCGAGTAGACACTCTGATTTACAGGCTAACTGAGTGTAGAGAAGGGGCCGACATTTGGAGGTGAACCCATTCCAGATTAGCGATCATCCTTCGCAAGGACCCGAAATATATTCTACCGGAGTGGACCGTCCGTCCGAGTTTTCCCTTTTGACCACCACAGAGGCACCGGGCAATTTTGTGTATCCTCGCCCACATGATATATTACCGTAAACAACACTGGCACCGAGTGGCGACCATCGACTACGCTGATTTCATGAGGCGTGCCCAATGGAAAGCATATCGAGCAACTCGCAGGCGCGAAAAGTTTGGGAATTACTTGGAGATTCTATAATCTCCGACACACATCACTTGGAGAAACTGTATTCCCTCTAGCTGCAGGATAATTAAGTCACAGTACCATACCTGCAAGGACTCCTCCGAACTATGACGTCGCCACCATAACGGCGTTCTCCTAAGGCCCCAGAGTAACAAAGGAACAATGCACTTCGAACAAAAGGACAATAGTCCATTAACAATACAGTACTGCGATATCTTCTATACAACCATTGTATTTGTGTACTGAAGGGTCAATAAAGTTGTAATTTAAACAAATCCAGGTGGGGGGTGAGATTTTCCACACCTGTCCAGACCGGCCCCGGGGCCCACCCAATGTCCAGTACAATGGGTACCAGGTCTTTCCCGGAGGTAAAGAGTGGCCGGGGTGTGACGCTGACCCCTCACCCCTTCTAGTGCCGTGGTCAAGAAAGAGTAGAGCTATACATCTACTCCCCCTATGGGTCCTACGTCCTATACAGACCCTCAGTGCTTGTACAGTGCAGCTATACCTCTACTCCCCCTATGGGTCCTACGACCTGTACAGAGCCTCAGTGCCTGTACAGTAGAGCTATACCTCTACTCCCCCTATGGGCCGTACGGCCTGTACAGAGCCTCAGTGCTTGTACAGTGCAGCTATACCTCTACTCCCCCTATGGGTCCTACGACCTGTACAGAGCCTCAGTGCCTGTACAGTAGAGCTATACCTCTACTCCCCTCAGTGCCTGTACAGTATAGCTATACCTCTACTCCCCCTATGGGTCCTACGAACTGTACAGAGCCTCAGTGCCTGTACAGTAGAGCTATACCTCTACTCCCCTCAGTGCCTGTACAGTATAGCTATACCTCTACTCCCCCTATGGGCCGTACGGCCTGTACAGAGTCTCAGTGCCTGTACAGTACCGTTATACCTCTACTCCCCTCAGTGCCTGTACAGTACAGCTATACCTCTACTCCCCTCAGTGCCTGTACAGTAGAGCTATACCTCTACTCCCCCTATGGGTCGTACGGCCTGTACAGAGCCTCAGTGCCTGTACAGTACAGCTATACCTCTACTCCCCTCAGTGCCTGTACAGTAGAGCTATACCTCTACTCCCCCTATGGGTCGTACGGCCTGTACAGAGCCTCAGTGCCTGTACAAAGGTGCACTGTACCTTTTACCTTACTCCTTTTGATACTGTTCGTGTGGCGTTACATTCTGTTCTTTTGTGCTTCCATGTTTATTGTTGTCAACGGGGCCATAATTTATTGTCGTAACTGGATGGTTGCTCTTGTTGATGAGAATCTCTCTCATTGTTCATTGCCTGGCTATCACGCGATGAATTATTCGGTTTTTTCCTTTTTTGTTCTCGGAATCTTTCGTTAGATGTTTGCACTTGGGATGTTTCATGTGCTCTCGAAGAGCCACTTTTTCCTGTACACGATTGTATGACTGTACTTAATTTTTTCGGGTGAAAAGTAGGGACGGTGTACAGCACTGAGCAGACTATTGCATTTAAGAATATTTCACGGGTGGCTCCTGTCCTACATTACACCCTCCAACATATTTTCCTATTAAATATTTCCTTCTGTGCTTGTTGATGTACGGAATGTTTTGTTGACCTTATTATGTAACACCTTGCATATCATTTTAGCCCCTTTCCTAAATTTGTGAAAAGCGACCATTAGCTTCGACATATGTGTCCGACCGACCGTCCGTCCGTCCGTCCGTCCGTCCGTCCGTGGGCATTGAGCAATTCGGCTTCCACTTTACGAATTTTCATGAAATGTGATATTTGATGATTTTTCGAAAATCTGTAGACAAAATAAAAATTTTATTAATATATGGCAAGCAATTAGCAAGAATAGCCGGTAATTTACATGAACACCCATGCGTATTTGTGATAATATCTGGCTGAATTCTTCTTTGAATGAGAAACGTGTCGAACAAATAATAAAGGGAAAATAAAAACCAATATTTTATATCCAAAAAAATTTTATATGAAAATCTTGCCGCTTGAGGATAATGTGGAAAATTGTGGTAGATAAAGACATTCATGGGCTTCGCGCGCCGGTTGACTAAGACGAGAATACAGAAACACACTCAGAATATTTAATACTTATTGTAGTTCAAATATAAAATGTTAAACAGACCCTCCTGTACGTACCTTATACATACATCGCATTGTCTTCTTAAGCGTTTAGTCTGCTAAATGGGCAGTGAACTTCACCATACTCCTGTGTAGTACGATTATAAACTGTCAGACTCCTACCACCGGTATTTTTCCTAATATGGTGGCTGTAGTGTTGCCATTAACTACAAGAGGGCAAATTTACCATAACTGTCCACACTATAACTCAGTACTATACACACACTGCCACACTGACATGTTTCCCCCTAACATCGGGCGCTGGATCATTTTGCCGATAACTTCACCATTAGAATCTGCGCCAGGTCATAACAAAATACCAATCACTCAGGAATTAATCATTACTGCTTTCACAAAATATAATCCAAATACCGCATCGATTAATCCCCCAAAATTAATTTCGGATTATTCCAAATTTTTTGCAAAGATTAATGTTCGTACCGTTAAGTAACGGCAATGTTTATCAGCCATAAAAATTGTTGTATGTTGAAATAATCTTTGTTTATTGTGAGAGCTATTCTAAATAAGTAAATACACATTGTAGGGAATAAATACCCCGTATTTATATTTTGTGTTAGACAGTGTGTTATATGGTGTAACCATTAAACTTTAAAGGGCTAATTGCAGCTACTGGAATTATGTTTGTGTTGCTCAGCTGTTTAAGATGGGAGATCTTGCGCTCAGTAGTGACAAGGACAATGTGTGCAAATAATTGTATGAGGAATCAACATAATTAACTTTCCAAAGTCCACCGGTCACGTGATGCACCGTCAGTTTAACATTCAACAACTGTACGCTCTGCCCACACTGTATTTATGTGTTTTGTATTTATTTGAGAACAAACAGCGACTTGTGTCACTTACAGCATAAACTGTTTGGTTTTTATAACCGAGATGAAAAGTGTTTACAGCGCGGTACGGACTGGGGCTTTAAATAAAGCAGTCTGCGCTTCGTGTTTAAAGGGTTAATTGAACTGTTGGAACGCATAATTAGGATTTAGTGCCTTCGTTCTCTATGTTACAATGTGATACCTTTCAAAAGACAGGTTAAAATTGCAAATTAAATTTAAAAAATATATAAATAACCAACATGCGCACTCCAATTTTTTAGGACACATTATATTCACAATGCTATCACCAATACATTTCTGCCGATATTCCTCCCATCTTCAGTTTCATGTCTTATTACAAGTATGTAAATACGGTGCACAATATAAACCGAGATTACACAATTTATAAATTAATGTTTTAATTTATGCCTTCTACATGCCTCGAACCCGAGGGATAAACTTAAGGTAAACGGTTGTACCTACAGGCATGATAATTACCGCACCTGCACGCACAACCGTCTTTCTGAAGATGAACCCTCAATTCGAAACTTGTAGAAGACATCGTAAATTAATTTCTTATAATAAAACGAACTAGATGCACTGATTTCTCAAATTTATTTTTGGAATAAAACTCTACATGTTTCGTACAGTTACTCTGTCCATCATCAGGAGTTTTTCACTGTACACACAGCAATGGTATGTGTCATACAGGTTTTCTGACAGCTTGTGAGCAAGATCAGGACGGAGTTCCGTCCTGATCCTGCTCGCAAGCAGTCAGCAAACCTGTACGACATACACCATTGCTGTGTGTACAGTGAAAAACTCCTGATGATGGACAGAGGAACTGTACGAAACACGTAGAGTTTTATTCCAAAAATAAATTTGAGAAATCAGTGCATCTAGTTGGTTTTATTATAAGAATTAATTAACGATGCACGGTCACCTAAACGTCAAAATCACAAATTAAAATATTAATTTAGAAAAGGTGCACTTTTTGTTCAAATTCTACAGTTGTAGTAAAAGGTACAGTGCAAAGGACAGAAAATACTATCGTGGTTAATTGTGTCACCAACTAACTAACTAAACTCCGTGGCCGTAGTCCGCACGCGAACTATACCGACAGAGCGGCCGCCGCCGGTCGGCGAAGTTAGTGCCAACTTTTGCGGATAGAGGGGTGTCACGTGGTCAGCGCAACGGGTGCCCACAGCCGTTAATCTCT
>Ga0136643_10018151_pt1 | contig 10604 bp, 9 predicted proteins | sample TergutLab28metaG_FD_96883 | JGI IMG/M metagenome (GOLD analysis project Ga0136643, IMG submission 96883) | Labiotermes labralis P1 segment gut microbial communities from Petit-Saut dam, French Guiana - Lab288 P1 (version 3) (version 3) | ecosystem: Host-associated > Arthropoda: Insects >... | reverse complement strand
GGCAGGCTATGAAATCCTTTATATTATCTTATTGTGCAATTCTTTTTGACTCCTGCAACACACCAACTGTTGATATTCTCATACATTTCGCTCTTTCGTTAACACCCAAATATACAGTTTTTATTTCTATGGTTGGCCACAAGCACCTTCTAAACCGCATAGCGCGTTTCCTCTTATGCAAACTTTTCAGCACTGTTTCAGCCTTTCGCCATTCCCGAACATTACTTTCTCCAACATTAAACACTACTTTCTCCAACATTAAACAGTCTACCATCTTCACGATTCCCTTTCTCCTTTGCAACTTCTACGACTTCAAGTTTAAACTGAGCTGTGTATGATTTTCTCCGGGATATACTTCCGCCTTCCATGGGTTATTCGGAAGCTAATTTTTGAAAAGGAGAATCGAAAATCACGACTTACTTAGGAAGAAATCTAATAGCAAAGCGTAACAAATAATTATTTACTCTATGAAATATTTTAAAACAAGATTTACAGAATGATGTAACTTCATTAAATACAAATATATATATAACTACCTTTCAAGCGGGGGACCGCGGTAGCACAGTGGTTAAGGTGCTGTGCTACAAATCGGAAGGTCGCTGTTTCGATCCCAGCTGGTGTCAGTGGATTCTTCATTGACACAACTTCCTTCCGACGCACTACGGTCCTGGGGTCGACTCAACCTCTAACAGAAATGTATACCAGGAATATTTCCTGGGGGTAAATGCGGCCGGTGCTTAAGGCTGACAACCTACCACCAGCCTGTGCCGTTTTCACGAAATCTGGGAGCCTTAACTTACTGGAACCCTCTGGGCTTGTCCAGGCCTGTAATGGGATTGCTTTACCTTTTTACCTTTCAAGCAATTCGGTACAAGAGAATGATGCAACCCACCCAAGTTACCTTTCAGGGCGAATGGTCACACAAAAAGTCAAGGTAGAGTCTCCCCAGTAGTATGAAAAAAGGTAAAAATGTGGAAAGGTTAATCACTGCTACTAGCCAGGCAAGTTTTAAGAATAACTCCTGTGTCCTCTGTCAGTAACGGTTTGTACTTCCTAACTCTACCGCTAGTTAGCGTCATGCGCATTATCTATACGTCACAAGGAATGTCGAAAAGTTTAGGGTGCGCGTTATAAATTAGGTACGCGTTATCTATCGAAAAATACGGTAATTTGATTTTCAGGATTAAAGGACCTGTTTTCTGCAGGAATAGTTTAAAGACAAATATGATTGTAACAGTTGCTTAAATGTATGTCTTAGGAGTATTATTTTTTGCAAAAAAAAAATTATATGTGAATATTAAACGTAATTATCATGTACATAAATACGATACCAGAGGTAGTCATGACCTTCAAGTGTAAGGTTGTACCACATCTTTGTATTAATACAGTATTACATTTGTAGGCATATTATATATGTATAGATATATAAAATATATATTATATAATAAGTTGCCTGTAAAAATAAAAAGTTTTCACACACTTAATAATTAAAAAAAAAAAAGAAAACCTGAAATCAAAACTTTTGCAAAACGCTTTTTATACTGTAAAAAAAATATTTAGAGCCAGCATGGTAGTAGCTGTATGAATTGGGAACTGGAGTAAATGACATTAATTACCCATCAGCTAATAATTTTGTTTGTTGTTTGAATCATTTTGTGGCCTTTGACAGTGGAATTTTCATGTTGATGTGTACATTTTATTTGTGTTGTTGACATGGTATGTATATTGTTGTGACTTGTCCATTGTCATGTAATGTGACTCGTAGGATGCAAATAAATACAATACAATAAAAAACCTCTTTCACTGATGGTCTCTCAGCCACGTGTAGTATGTGAGACAATTTCGATAAATCCCTTTGTAGTCTACCAAATTCCATACCCTTCGATGATCCCCTTAATAACTCATTACCATATAAACACGGCAATTCTTCATTTGTAACATTAATACTCTGACAAAACTTATTAATTTCTATGAGCAATGGACACAGCAACTCTCACTGTGATGCTGTCTTGTAATCTGCATGTATCATGGCTAAACAGAACCATTTTGGTAATATACCAGTTCAGCTAGATGTTTTCTGGCCCTGAAAACGTGCATTGCTTGTTGAAGCACATAAATAACTCTTATCTACCAACGAAGTAACAAGTGTTCGTACATTTTACTTCAAATTAAAAAGTTTCTCACTTAGGCTTCAGAACAGGCGATGTGTCATGTTTGGTAATAGTTAGTGGTCTACACATCAATCAGATGTGCAGAGGGAGATTGTAATAATGGGCAGTTTAGATGAAGAGGTGTGGGCGTCTGTAATGCAGCTATTGAAGTATTTAGTGGAACAAAATTAATGGGATAGAAGTTGTGCAGTTAGCAGCAGAACCTGAAGCACAACCGCCTTGTTGACCACAGTACAATTCTACAATGTACATCATATATTTTAACACTATGATTATACAGCACACACACTTTTTAAACTATAGGTGACACTTCAACATGTAAATTGATTCAGTTTTGTCTGAACATTATATTTCAATGAACCATTTGGCAGATATGTGTAAGGATTCCGAAATATATGCACAATGTCCAAGAATTGGAACTTACAATTCAGCACTGTTCTTTGTTTTCCTTCTGTTTTTCAGCTAATTTTACTGTGTTCAAAAGATTAGGTTTCTTTTCTATATGATGTACAGCTGCATCCTGGCCATCATCATTCATTACCTCTGCATACAGCATTAGTGAACATGATGAGGAGAACATTTAGAACTTGAGGGTGGTCCTGTTGTCTGACCCATAAGACTTAGTAATTGACTAGTGGTCAGTTACAGATTCCTGTAATAAAAACATTAATTTGTTTGCTGTAGTTAACACACACCAAGTTTCATATTATTTAGCAGTCCTAAGTGGAATTTTTTTTTGTGTTCCTGGCACATTTTAACACTTTCTTGCAACCATTGTTATATTTTCTCCATAAGTTTCAGCACTGTCTGTCCAGTGAATATTGTTTAAGAGAACAGTTAAACTGTATACATCTGTGCCATTTTTAATTGGATTTGTGGACTATATCAGATTAGAAATTTGCACTTGAAATTACTTTGAGAAAAAAGAGGCAATAAGTCCAAAATAATTTCTTGATGTTTGACATGCAAGGTTTTGTACATTTCGAGATTTAATATTGTCAAGAAAGACCTAGTGATGGCCATCCCATGGCATAGGCAGTTATTTGCTGACTTCTGTTTGTGGCAGCCAAGTTTAGATCATGGAACTGTCCACATAGGTTTTATGGTGAGACAGTGACATGGGAACAGATTTTAGTCACAATAGCTCTGTGTCACCTCTCACATTCCACCATTGTTCCATGCTTGCACACTGACACTACTTGATCTTATCATTTGTTGAGGTTGGTAATGTAATTAAAAAGTCACTAATATTGTTTTAAATGCTGAAAACCTGAAACATTGATGTACATTCCTTTGAAAATGTGAAAGTTTTGTGACCTTCTTTTGTTGATAGAATTTGTCACATATAATGATATGCTGTTGAATGTAGTATTAGCTGTTTGATATGGACGTTATATCTACTTGTCTCCAATTTTGCCTATATCTTCCTCTGTTCCTTCTGCTTGTGAATGATATGGCACTGTAATGCAGTATGACATATTGTTTCAGGACTTTCTGCTGTGCAGTGTTTGTGTAGGATGAGTAGAGCTATACAACAAGGTAGGCCACCAGAAATACTTAATGTACATAAAATGTGTCAAGCGGATAGCAGAAAATCGTTCCAGTGATCCCTACAAAGACACTATCATTATATCAATGTGCTGTTAGCTGATGAAGCCAGGCTGAACAGGTTTGTGTTTCCTGTATCATACAAAGACCGTGGCCCTGAGTCGTACCTTGCTTTGTAAGATTATATTTGACAGGGTTTTAGATTAATGGCAGCAGTTTGGATTGATAGAACTAAAACCACACTGAGGGCTAGAGTAGTATATTAGTACAGTAATGCTAGCCTATTGTGCAGAGGGACCTTGGTTTCATGTTAATGATCATTTTTTATCAGAAACTAATCTTTACTGAGAAGTCATGATTACTGATATTTTTTAATAGTAAGTGAGCTTAGGATCACCTGAATGAATTCTAGGCTTGTTTGCTAGTATATGAACCTCTTGCATAGCACTCTAATGGTCTTGGTTCATTAACATCATCATCATCATCAGTATTCTTTAAATTTGATGGAATGAAGAGTATAAATTGAATGTAAGTCAGTCTGATGAGTTGCCCTTTGGGTAGTTTGTGGGGGTTTCTGACAACCCGTGCTATGAGAAGAATGTAACATAGGAAGTAGGAATTGTGGGATGAAATAGACTGGACTTGCAGCACAGATGACATAAAAAGTTCATAAAATGTTGGTTGGAGATACAGGGTAGTATCAAAAGTGTATCTCAGAGAGTTATTGTGTGGTGTTATGTGCCTTCAGGCTTCATAAATGGCAATCATTATCCAACTAGCCAAGCACCTGTTAGCATTACGAGGAGGACTTTGCAGCATGGACTTCACAGAAATCTGTTTCTAAGTATATAATGCAACTTTCTCATGCTTTAGTCGACAATTGACTGGTTCTGGAGTAAAAATTTATGCAGAAGTTAACCTAACATTAAAATATTCTGAAGGGCACATCAGTGATAACATTTTGTTTTACAGCTGTTTCAGTCTGTTTGAACATCATGGGACAAAATTCAGAAGATGGAGCAGCAAGCGCAGAACAAAGTGACATTTTAAATATAAATAACCGTGTAATTGGCACCATGAACTGCAGTCAAGCATTCACTGTGTTCATAATGGCTCCTTTCGTAGGTGGCAGATGAAAATTTCACAGACGCCTTTTGAGGGTTATTGTTTTTTTTTTTGAGTATTAAGAAACATTAAGTTTTGTTAATGTAGTTTTGTAAGTAGGATTCATCTCGCACCTCTGTAAATTCTTTCTTTCAGCAAATTATAGGCAAGACGTGTATATTGATTGCAGTGCAAATGTGTTCAATGTTTCCTGCATACAGCAAGGTGATGCTAGTAAACACGAATTACAAGAATGGCGAAGCAGAAACAGGTGTGAACGAATATGAGTGTGTGTGTGTGTGTGTGTGTGTTTGAAATTCAGCAGTGTCATCAGATTTTTTTTTAATTACAAAAGATATTTTAGTGTGTACAAAAGATAATTATTCCTTATAAGTGTTGAAAGAACATTTGTTTTAGTATTTGGCGATGTAAATTTGACACAGATCTGGTGAGAAGCAGCCCAGTATATGTAATGTATTATTTTGCAATGCCTGTGGGAGCAGAAGATGTTGATTATTATAGATCTTTCCTATAAGACCTACACTCACTGATTCCTCTTTCTTTTGTTTTCTTTTTTTACTTGTGTTGTGTAAAGCAGATTATGTTTTATATATATATATATATATATATATATGTATGCAGAGTTTATCTTTCATCAAAACATAATTCTGTAATGTGTAAAGTTGACACTATCTTGTTACATTTCACAGAATTTTCAAATAAATAATAATATCTTTTCTCAATTTCATGTTGAGTCTTTTACCTTATAGAATCGATATTAATAGTAGTGTTATGTTTACAGAAGGTCACCCCATTGTAACCTTTCTATGATATGGTTGTGATGTCTGGGTTTCGGAGTTAGTTATGTGTGCAAGATATCAGTCTTTATGGTCAAGTGATCAGAAGTGAATGTGGCTTGTGCGGTTCGTCTGTGTTGTGTGTTGAAGCTGTTTGAATATTCCAGTGTACATTGTAGTGTATGCCCAAATCTTGGAACAGCTTTTACATTTAATGAGAAAAACAAATATCTTTGACTTACAGGTGCTGCACTCAAGCCATATAAAGCCTGAGATAACAATGATCAGAGAAACTTAAGATATCAGATCGTGTCTCCTTGACATGAATTATTCATCATGTTGGCTTGAGCATTAACAATTATGACATGCACTTTTGAGGCTACAAGTTTGAATTTTAGAGAGGATGCCATCAGATCTGATTGATTTTTTTGTGATTCTCCTCATTATCTCCAGATAAATACCCTAAAATATATCATGACAGCTTTATGCCATGTTCCTTAAACCACCTTCTGGGATACAGTTCAGTGATACCGTGTTTACTCAAATATAAGACAAAGTTTTTCCCTAAGTATGATGCTTGAATATGAGAGGTTACCAGAAATTCATGTATGAAGTGCCATACCAGACCAAACCATCTGGATCATGCTGAGCATAACCAAGACCTGCATTGGCAAATCGTCATGTAGACGGGATCAAAACCAGAGCATGATATGGCATTTTTAGTTCCAATCATGAATGTTGTAAATTAATTGCTAGTCTCTTAATATAACAAGTTATGTAGAGAAAAGATTTACTAGTGTGACCTGCAGTTTGAATAGAACTGGGCAAAGTTATGAGCATAATTTAAGCCAATGATCAACTACACTGAAAAAACAAATAATTGTGATGTATCAAGAAAGTTCCTCGTTTTGAAGGGAAATGTATGACAGTGGAGGAAACGTGCAGAAGCTAATAAACTCAAAAATCTTTCAGTTGAATAGCATTTACTTGTGAGACAATAAAATTGAAGCATGGGAACTTGTCAAGTGGCACAACATCACTTGGCATCATTTCATGACCAGTGTGAGTGGTGTGTGCATATGTCACAGGGGAATGGATTGTGTCTTCATAGAAGAATTTCACTGTGCTCTAAATTGCCAGCAGAATTAAAGGAGAAGCTTGTTGCTTTTCTGCCACATATGATAGGACATAGTAAAAAGAAATATTACCTGTGTAACTGTTATTTTGCTGGTGTTAGCAGATGGTAACATGTTTCCTACACATGTGATCCTGAATCACAAAAATGTGCCTGAGGAGCAAATGCATAGAATATCTGTTGTCAAATGCCAGATGCCAGATGGTTGTTGGTGGTGTGGAACAGAAGACCAGGGGATGCCATTCTTCGATGGATTTCAGGGATATGTAACACCAGAAATTAAAGTCACAATTACTGGTAGGTCCATGAACACAGACGTTATATTCATACCTGGGTGGATGACCTCACAACTGTAGGTGTTAAAAATAGGGGTGAAGAAACCATTCAAAACCACTGAGAACAGCTGTATGGTGAGTGGCTCTTGACAAGAGGCCATGCTGTTACCCCAGCTGGAAGAATCAAGAAGCCCACTGGGACCATTTCTTTGTCAGTGGATCATAACAGCATTGCAGAGCGTCTCACCAGAAGTGACTGTGAAGACATTTCAAGAGTGCAGTGGATGAAACTGATGATAATTTGTTATGGAATGGCATTAAAGAGGATGGACATGTGAGGAGTGAGTGTGAGGAAGATGAAGGCACTGACTGTGAAGATGGAGACTGTGACACTGATTGGTAAATGTAGATACAATCTGACATGTTTTGTTTTTTAAGTTTATGTATTTAATAGTAAAATATATTTCTTAGAAAAAAATTTTATTTTGGAGGGGGTTTGGTGTTGTCTTGCATTCATCTAAATATGGTAATAGACTGTACTATTGACAGCTCTGTTGCATGAACCATGACAGTCAATTGGCATGAATTTATTATATGGTAGAATGATGGAGATGAATTCAGTAACACTGCAAAATAAATTTTTAACATTCCTCCTCACCAACATGTGAAAAACAGGTTTTGTCCAAATTGGGTGTGCAAATTGAAAACTTACTATCAGCAGATTGTAAAAACTGTGTTTGTTCTTTTAAGTTATGTATTGCTGAATTCGAAATAATGATGTTATTTAAGTGCAGGTAAAATTTCGGTCACTACTAACACCTCATATTCTCAAATTATTGGAATATGAAGTTAAAAAATATGTATTGCTGTTTTTCCTCATAGTTCAATACATGGAACACAAAATTGTGATGTACTGTGAAAGAATCATGCCTGGACTTAGAATCAGCATATCAGAATTAGATTTGAATGTTTTATTTCATGGCAGTATAAACTTGTTGACTGGTATATGTAATAAATATGTATCATAATAGTGCAAGCAGTCCATTTTTGAAGGCATAACTTTGAAAACGTTTCAATATAAATCTGAGAAATGTGAAAATATTATGAAGTTATATGTTTATTGGGTACTTCAACATGAATTTGTGCTGAGGCAGCTGATACAAAGAGTACATTGAATAGTGTGGTGTTGGTACTAGACATCATGAAATTTGAATAAGCCTCTCTTACATTCACGTTTTTGTCGTTCTGTGTCAGGTTTTATACATGTACTTGGATTTCTTTCTTGAAGTGTGCCTATAAATTTAAGCAGTTTTGTTCTATGTGCTTCCTGTTGCAGGTTTTAGGATAGAAGATAATCCTTTATAATTTTTAGGCAAGGTATACCCATTGTGTTCTGATCCAGTAATTAAATAAGGTGATAACATGTGGTCTGACATAACTGTATTTATTTTCAGTTTAAAAATTTACAGCAACATGTTTTCACTCTTAGAATCCATCTTCAGACTGAATGTAAAAGCGAGAGACAGAGTGTGTGTGTGTGTGTGCGTGTGTATACAGGTGTCCCAGGAGGAATGTGCCAGACTTCGGGAGGGTGTTCCTTATGTTAAAGTATACCGATATAACCCAAAACACCTATGTCCAAAGTTGAATATTTACGTAGATAATGGCCAGAGAAATTTGAAACTTTGACAGCTGTTACTCACTTATTGATTACCAAATACATATTAAAACTGACAGGAATATGTGGTTTCTGTAATGTTAATATCTGTACTTAACATCAAACTAACTTGTGAGTGACATAAAGCCATTAAATTAACTACAAAAACACTCGCTCTCATGTCATAGTTGTCCTTAGGCTTCCAAGCACTATACATGAGAATGCCCAGCTGTGACGTAACATGGCTGACTGCACATTCCGGTATAAGCCTACTACATAACTGTACTAAAATAAGTACTTGCTTTACAGTAATTGTTCAAAGTGTCCTCCACCAGATGCAATGCAGTTTTCAGCACGCATCAAGAGGGATTGAGTAGCGGAAGCAATGTTGTTTGGATGGTTGCGCATGTGTTCTGCCGCTGCAAAAATACGATCGCGCAGTGCTGCTCGTGAATCGACCTTAGTTTCGTACACTAACGTCTTTATGTGGCCCCAGAGGAAAAAATCAAGAGGCGTAAGATCTGGCGACCTCGGTGGCCATGAAATGGGCCCACCACGACCTAACCAGCGGTTAGGGAAGGATACAATCAAGTATTCTCTCATGTGCCGAGTGTAATGTGGGGGAGCCCCATCATGTTGGAAGTACATTTGGCTCCGTATCATTAACGGGATGTCTTCCAACAAACCTGGTAACTCATTCCGCAGGAACACTTCGTATGCATTTCCCGTTAAATTGTTGTCATAGACTGTTGCATTTTAATTGAATTGTCTTGATACAGTGGTCCTTGCACACCCATTCTGAGGACTGGCAACATTGCCAGTCTGTTTTAACTGTCCTTAGCTTTTGGACAAATAGAGCCGCTTCCATGGGTGCAAAATGGTCCAGTTGGACTTAAAAAAACATAGAATACACAAAAAGCAATGTAAGTGCTGAATGATGATTATCTTACATCAGTGGGACTTCAGTAAACAAATAGAAAAATTGGTAAGACTCTTACTCTTTACCAGCTAGAATTGTTCAAGAAAATTCCAGCCTGGGTACATTTTGTACCCAGTCAGTAAGTGAAGGGTTAATACCCAATATGTCTGAAATATGTTCATTACTGATGTCATTTTTGAACAGTGTCTTACTTGGTGATGTGTTTTTAAAACTCATTGAGGCTTCCTTACTTCTATTATGGCTTCAGAATAAAATGTGTGAATCCAATCTGATACCGATGATTCTTGAATGTAGCAGTCTTTCTCTGGACCCCAAGTAGGAAGCCCAAACTCTTCATGTGTGTCCATTAATTCTTCATTTGACAGCTTTCTTTTGCTCTCAGAACTGCACTATTTTCACCTCCTCAGGTTAATCAAAGCTACATTGTTCAGCCAGTACCATAAATTGTTCTTTCAGTTCTTTGATTTCTTCTCCCAACTCAGAGCACTGAAAATCTTGAATGAAATGACAGCATAACTTTTTCAAAATCCAATGTTCTAGAACTGAGAAATTTGAGCCCATGCTTCTGCCATGATATTCTACAATATGTTGGATACTGAGGGATTTAAAAAATTCCTTCACAGTGAATTTGTTTTTACCATCGGACACTTGCATATATTTGGCAAATGACTCTCAGATATAAAAACCTTAAACGTAGCAATTAATACACTTTTCTGTTGGCTGGAGAAGTGATATCACTTATCCAACATAACAAGGAACTTGGAGTCGTTATTTTCGGTTGCGTAAAATGATTTTAGTTCATGCTGCATTTCAGTTTTGAGCCATTCAATGAACACTTGGCCTGATACCCATGACTTGTGGGTAGACCACTCTTACACAGGAAGCTGAATTTTGAGGAATACCGTCAATGATACAAATTCTCAGCAGGTAAACGACAACTTGCTTCATGTAAAAAATTTTTTTAACATTGCCACTTC
>Ga0136643_10018150_pt1 | contig 10604 bp, 6 predicted proteins | sample TergutLab28metaG_FD_96883 | JGI IMG/M metagenome (GOLD analysis project Ga0136643, IMG submission 96883) | Labiotermes labralis P1 segment gut microbial communities from Petit-Saut dam, French Guiana - Lab288 P1 (version 3) (version 3) | ecosystem: Host-associated > Arthropoda: Insects >... | reverse complement strand
GGGAAAGAGAGCACTGGGGAGACCTAGGCGTAGATGGGTGGATAGTATTAGGATGGATCTCCAGGAGGTGGGATGTGGGTATATGGACTGGATTGGGCTGGCCCAGGATAGGGACAGGTGACAGACGCTTGTGAGTGCGGTAATGAATCTTTGGGTTCCGTGAAATGTGGGGAATTTCTTGACTAGCTGCAAACCAGGACTCTGCACCATGGAGTAAGTAAGTAAGTAAGTATAACTTACCAGACTAAGTATGTAAGTCCAGATACAGAAATATTCAATTAAGAAAATTCTTCACTTCTGTTGCCTGTCATTTCTCCTACTTCCACGATTGTTGTATGTTTTTCTGCATCCTTTCCTCCTCTGTTTTTATTTCTGCTCTTTACATATTATTCATTACTGCAGAATGATAACAGTTCGGACTCAAAGTATCATATTTTTCCTCCGATTGCATTTATACATTGCAATTTGAGACTTTTGTAATGATAGTACAAATACTGATTTCAAAAGAGGGACAACAGACATGTAAGTGTAATTAATTATAGCAGGAAATGTTTGAAAACACTGATGTGTTCCTGTTATGGTTCTCATGTCCAGGCTGCTTTAATGTGTCTTGAATAAGACTATGAAGTACTGAAATAAGTTCCTTTGCTTGCCAACAGATACTGATTGCTGTGACTGTGGCACTGGCCCTCTTCTTGTGTGGTCTTATGCTGTATTTTTGGAAGAAGACGCAACGTCTAGAGTACAAATACATGAAACTGGTGCAGTCAGCTGGAGGTCGTGATGGTGAAAATGAGGCAGAACTTGCTCCTGCTGAGAGTTGTGCTCTTGATGATGGAGAAGAGGAGGAAATTCAGTTCAGCCAGCCCCTTACTGCTGGGATTTTGAACCGTATCAAGGCCATGACAGGCAAGGTAGGTAAACTTCAGAAGTGTGTAAATGTTAATACAGTCATTTCCATGTTAATAAAAATCCAACCAGATGCAACAGTATGCAGATATTTATGCACTGCAAAGTCACTCTACATGTTTCGGGTGTCACAGCACCCATCATCAGGAGTACTAAAAACTGTAACAGCAGCCTTCAGTACAGGTCATAATACTGGTACAGCTATTTCCCTCCAATGTGGCCTGATTGGGAAAAATCATTTCCATATTGTGCTCCATGCAAGGTTTCCAAAGAATCCATGGAAACCTTGTTTTTGATTAAATTTATTGTTAACAGAACTTTTGAAGAAGCAGGACTATATATCTGCCCCTATCTAGAGGCTTAAGAAAACAGTGCATGGTTTGTAACTATGTTTTATTGAAGTATTACCACCAAAAGGCATGAATAGTTTACTTCAAAGTCAGTCATTCACTGTTCCTTCAGTTTTCAAGTTGAATAAAATGTCATTTAAAAATGTTGGGAGGTTGGGCGTCCACGGTGTCAGAAGTGTCCTCCATGTCAAGTTAACCAACTCATGTCTGGTGTGTTCTCTCTTCTGGAGTGTTGAACTGCGTGCACTCTGTGGGTTGGGAGTTGGTTACTGACTTTTTTGGGACAATATATAACATAAACAAGTTCAACCAATATTAACTTAATCTAACCCAACTGAACTCTAACCTGACTTACACCGAGTTAAATCCCCCATCTGTCATCTGCTGGCATTATTAGCTCACCATATTCTCCATGTTAGCAGGGTAGGGGTTAACTGTACCCTAAACTAATTAATCTGAGTGAAATCTCACCTATCCTAACCTAACACCAATAAATTTATTCTTGACAAAGAAAATGAGCACCTCAGCATTGTCAGTAGTGACATAATACAGAAAATTTTGTCCCCATTACCAGCAAGATCATCGAAATGGTAAACATCACTGCTATATTTTCTAGTTGATTTTAGTGCATTCATTGTGAGACTGAATAAAGCTGCCTATTTAGCTATATAAGAGGTGTGTGATTACAACAAACTGAACTTAATTTCAATACAGCTTACCTGCCACTTTTATTTTTATTCATTTTTAGATATATTAAATGTGTATTATTGGATGAGTATCTAACTATTCCAGATTATGTGAGTTGCTGTGTATTTAGTAAAGCAGTTGGCTGCCAAGGTACGACTTGGGGTGACCCTAGCTTTAATTTCTCCCAGTTAAGTACCATCAGTAACCAGAAATATAGAGCAGTGTTAAAAAAATACATTTAATTTCCCTGATAAACGTGTAACAGCATGCAGCATGTGAAACTTCCCCGCATGTAATTCTGTTCACACAGAAAAATGACAAGCAGTAATTGAGCCAAAGTACAACACATTCTCCCAGTGTTGTCATGAAGAGAAAAGTGATGTTTTAATTCTGAAGTTTCACTGTTCCCAGTAAAGCATATTTAACCCTTATCCTGCTAACGTGGAGAATATGGTGAGTTCCTAATAATGCCAGCAGATGGCAGATGGGATTTAACTCGGCGTTTAAAGGGTTAATAACCCCATTGTAGATTAAAAATGACAATGAAAAGAAATTACTGAAATTGTCACATACCATATCGAGTCTCACTTCAGACCAATGAATTCAGTTCAGTTCCGTATGTTTCACTGTGTGTAATTAGATGCACTTTGATTTTAGACTAACTCAAATCATATTGTCACATTCCATTTCTAATGAATGAATTTTCTTGGTCTAAGAGTCAACCATATTTCTCAAAACAGAAATGGTTCTGCAGCATGAGAAGACTCTGTTCATGAAACGGGTTGTGCCAGGGTACAAAACTGTTTCAATTTTACTGTCTTGAGGAACTTCCTTACAAAGAGATTTTTTCTGATACCTGCTATTGTTTTATTTACATTAAATTGTCTGAAACATGTTTCTTCTTCAGAGTGAAACAGGAAATCCATTTGAGGCTATTCAGCTAACAAAATAAGATGCCATATCATCTGATTATTTCATTAGAATTCCACTTGTTACTTGAGGGACCACAGCAAGGAAGAGATGGAAACATGACACTGACGTGGTGAAGAGACCGGTTTGCTTCACAGTGAACTGAGCTGATGGCTCGTCTGGAAGCGAGACAGTGGTGTGTGAGAAATGAAGTGTGTCTGTTCAGAACGTTGAACTTGTGATAAAATATGAACTGAATTGATGTTCAAATACTTATCCACCAAAAATTTACAATGAGCAGAGAACATTCTGTGCAATTTGATGGAGTGTTTGTATCAGAAACACAGGCTAGTAGCTATAAACTGTTACTGAGGAAAGTGATAAGTGCCAAGATATCTTAGATTGAATAATATATTTGTTAAGATGGAAAAGAATTATTGCCTTTTCACAGTATTGTCAGTATTATAGTAGTCATATTTGTTGTTAAGTTAATGCTTTAAAGCTTTACACCCATTAGTCTTTTGTTTAACAATAAAGTATTTCTTCACTTTAAATTACACTGCTGCTTATTTTTTCAATGTGTGGTCATTGAACCCCAAGTACCAAAAGAAAAATAATCTGTGCGCAGTCTGTCCCAGCTGTGATTGTCAAAAAATTGTTCAAGAATATTATACATCATTCATCCAAAGTTGTCGGCTTTTTGAGATACATGTCACCTTCCAATGGAGAAATATACTTTTCAGAAGATGAAGTGCTGTGTTGGGTGTGTACAAGGCACACTGCACACAGCAGTGTGAAATTTTGATTGAATCATGCAACATGCCTATGCACAGGATGAATAATGTATCATGCTCTTAACTTACAGTGTCTGTGGTAGTTGATGTGGTACTGATGCACAGGAATACACACTGCATTATCCTGGTATCATCTGGCATTGCCATATTTTTAGCCTTTGTACAAATTTACCAATGGTCCCTGTTGTACCAATGAGCTACATGGCGACTATCTATAACAAGTGTCTTTGTAAGTTTGTTTTTCAAATACAGCACTTCAGTGTCATAAATTCTTAAAGCCAGTGAAGTTTTGGAAATTTTTCGAATCTTTCCTCTTGTAGTTCTTGGTGCAAGTTTTCTTTTGTTGTGCACCACACGCTTATATTTCTCTGTATTTGTCAACAGCAGAATTTTTATATAAATGAAATGGTTGGCAAAGCTGAAGTAGGTTCATATGATTTTGAGTTTTCGCCATTATGCTCGAATATGCCTGAATAGTGGGCGGTGTTCAGTTAGAATTAAAAATAATTTGTTGTCATGGGCTGTCTACACTTTGCATATTCTCTGGATATGGTACTTAGGCCCCTGTCAATCAGATGCCAATGAATACATGTTCCGAGTGTGCTGTATTCAGCGTTGACAAGTGTCACCTCTCGGCACAAGCACATTACTTGCGAATGTGAATTTCATGTGTTTATCTGTACCAACATTTGTGCTAATGTCACTGGGGGACACTACCTACTAGGTAGAATCCTCAATATCATGATTCTTTGGAAATCGTTATGCCTGGACTTCTTGAAATTGTGCATCTTGCTAAGAGGTGTAGTTCATTGTTTGTGGAAGAGATCTGGCAGTAGTTGAATATGACATATCCTACAGTAATTAAGGCTTTGTGCAGTTTTCTTTGGCTTCATCACTGGGGTGTGCATAGGGCCTACCGTGACTTTGCACTGTTGCCCCTCTTACTGGTGTTCGTCACTTGTCACTTCGCTCTGTGAGGAGTTTCAGTGACCTGGCCAGGAGTGGGTTAGGGATTGGTTGGGGGTGTACCCCAAACAACATGGCCCCCACAGACGACGTGGTTCCAGCCACATTCTAGGCTCTCCTGTTTGGTGGTTGGCCCTGCTCAGTTCACTTTTGACGTGGCAGGAAGGCTAGGTGCGCCGCCCCCTTGCTGCCTTCAACAGGCGTCGAATTACTAAGCACCGCCTTGGCCTCCTTCCACTTCACACAGCCCTGATAGTGGGCTGTGTGGTTTCCTCCAAAGCTGCAGCACTCGAGCTGCTGCTGTGAGGTACAGCACTCCTCTGAGGTGAGTCTCACCACAAGCAACACACCGTGGTGCATAACTGCAGTTGTGCTGCGTAAGGCTGAAGCACTGACAGTGCTTCCACTGCAAAGAGCCTTTTGGGGTGATGTACGTCTCAACTGAGACTCGCAGGCTGCAGAGTTCAGTCACAGAATGCAGTCTCACTAACTCTGGTCCCTGCACTACCGACACAATAAAGTGTGGGGTTAAGGGGCCTTCCTTGGACGTTTCCCGGTCACGGTGCCTGCAGCGGAGCACTTTAGGAAGCCAACCAACCAACCAACCAACCAAACCAAACCAAAGGGCTAAATGTTGACATCCCTCAATCTCTCTAGCCATTCCTGCATTACCGCATTGCTGGGTTCAATAACACACACCTTAAACTATAACTCAGATTGCGCTTACGCTAATGATTACCTGTCAAGTTTGAAGAACCCTGCATGGACAAACTAAGGACCATTGCTCACGAGGCAACAGACATTATGCGGAGGCATAACTTTGGCTGGAAGGTTTTCTGGGATTTGAACCCAGAATGGTCATGTTTAAAGTTAACAATAGATTAATCGCAAGAAAATTTAATTGCCTTACGTGGGAAGAGTGTGGGCCGTGCCCTGTCTTTGCGTGTTATACCCTGGCATTTGCCTAACAACTGAGGGAAAAAGCGTGGATAAACCCTCAGTCAGGGTAGTTGAAAAATGCCAAGTGGGCATGATTCAGTGTGTCAACATAGCAAGCTTTTGGGAGTAGCCAGGACAATTCCTGATGTCACGCAGTTTCATACACAACTACCAAACTTTCAGAGGAACATGCCACCTCCATCATCAAAGTAGCATATCCGGAGGCAGTAGGTTCCTTCACAATATTGGTAACTGTCTACCAGCTACACGGTATCACATCCTAGAAGATCACAGTCTTAATATTCACTGCCACAAAAACCTTGAATCTCAAATGGGTGGTTTAAACATTGCTACTTTTGCATAATTTAACACTCACACATCCTGAATCCATGATCACTGCTGATTCGACTCTCAAGCACAAGTATAGACTGAGATGTTACTGTTTTGTGTTAAGTCATTATACCTGGACATGATGGTATTATCACTGCAAATTGTGGTTACTCAACACATTCCGATCCACTGGTGGTACATCTGGATATGGATCTCTTGTACCTTTGCTGTTTGCTATGGTCATCGAATACAGTATACCGTCTGATACAGACGGTATGTTAACAACATATTTCCAAACACTTTGTTTCTTAAACTTCCTTCCAGCTGGGTCTTAGCATGTTCTGCCATGTAATGCAACATAACATTCAAATGATTTTATTCTTTCCTAGACATGGAATTATGGTATTCCTCGTACTTTGTATGCTTGCACGCACAGTACCACAAATATACAATATACAATAAATAAATGTTCAGAATCAGAAACTCTTTATAATAAAGATGATGTTTATAAGATAAATCATATGGGGTAAGAAGTGCCTAAAATTTGAGCAAAAGTCTGTAAATGCCTTCTTACCCATACCTAGAAGTCAACACAAAAGATTAAATTTAATATAATGTACTTTTAGTAGATATCACTTTTGAAAAACACATAGGATGCGTCCAAACATCACAATCGATAGTCATTCACACGGAAGCACCAATCATGTTGGACTCTAGCACCATTAGTCCGCAAACGGTCAAGCCAATTTACATGCCTATAATTCACGATGTGACTCAATTAATTCAGTATTTAACACTAGCCTGAAATATGTTCATGCATTATTTAAAAGTATACCAACTGATGCACATACATAAAACTTTTTCACATTAAAACACTAAAATTGCTCCGACATGTTTCGATCCAAGGATCATCCTCAGGGAGCTACTCTTTCCTTGCTAAAGTCGCTTTTAAAAACTAGACACTGATTGCTTTCGTTATATAATCCTGGTTCTGTGGCAGCATGTTGTGTTGTGTGAGGGTATGTTGCTAAGAGTGCCTGATTGCGGGTGTGCGCCTGTGCTTTGCTGCGTGATTCGCAGCAAAGCACAGGACAGGATTATATAACTAAAGCAATCAGTAACTTGTTTTTAAAACTGACTTTAGCAAGGAAAGTGTAGCTCCCTGAGGATGATCCTTGGATCGAAACATGTCAGAGCAATTTTAGTGTTTTAATGTGAAAAAGTTTTATGTATGTGCATCAGTTGGTATACTGTTATATAATTCGATGATATGCACGGTGCAGCAACAAGAACGTTCATGCATTCTCCCATGTACAGTAATCCACCATTTTATGGAGAGTTACAAATGTAATTAGCAACTTTTTCATTCTTACTCCTTATATGATAACAATTCACTTAATAAACAATGACATGGAACAGCTCAATGGGCCAGCCTAGGAGTAGACAAAATATGAGTATCTTGACTCTACTGAAATCTCAAACACCAAAGGGCACAGAAAGCAATACAATGATAAATCATTTTATAAAATGATGAATGTTGACTGTATCTATTCATTGAAGGACAGAACTGATCTTCTGTACCATGTTGTTTGAGATTCTAGACAATCCCTAGTGTTGGTGTAATACACAGGCTTTGTTTTAAGCCTTTTGCTATACAGTCTTTTCAAACCTGGATGTCCTTTATCATGATTATAACATAACTGCCTTTCATTTTGGGGACAAACATTTACATTATGATTCATGTATGTATGGTATCATAAACAATTCCTTTCACCATTAAGGCTGACAAACATTGTATACTTTTCAATGGCAAATGAATACTCTTACACATAACATTGGGCACATACACCCAATGTTTAAGAAACCCCAAATTAACATTTTCTTTTTCTTCTTGAACACAACTGATATACATTCCACATAATTGCTGTACAAGTGTAAAACATGTATCTAACGTGTCCATAGCATACCTCATACACAAACATTATTCAAATTTTTAAAAAAAATTTGACACGCAACATTTATCTCGTGTGACAATAAACCAACCATTGTTATTAATAATAACATTAATTATACTAAAAGCATATTTAAATATAAACAATTCTTTTACAACAACTTCATGCCTGTATGTTGCAATGTAAATTGAACTATATTAATATTTAGCAATACCAGTAAATACATTTTATTTTCATTGAAAATGTTAACATAATTACTGTGGGGGGGAGGGGGTAGAGAGTACACTGAATTTCCACAGTAACCCCACTGGAATAACACAAAATACTTAAATCTAAATAGAAAGTCACAAAAACTAAAATTGCTGAATCTTATTACTTCTTTACTTTTCTAAAATACTGAGAAATTAACTAAATTTATACATGCCTTTGTTTTAACAGAAACAAAAACAAATCTTATGTGCACTAATATTTACTTTCAGAGTCTCATATAATTATTTTTAAAACTAAAAAAACATTCATTTTTAGTCATACTGCATGGTTTATTAAATAATACCAGCAGACTGATGCAAAAAATCGTGTTTCTCCTGAGTCTCAGCTCAGCATGTTCGAATTTCCCACTAGAATGTGTGGCAGCCATGGGAGCTCTACTGTTTCAGAAGCCAGCATCTACTAAGAACTTAGTGTGCATTTTTCCCTGGCAGTTCACTTGTAGAAAACCGTCTTCATGCTCACAGTTCCTGGCGGTTACAGGCTTCCTACGTGATGGAAGCCCCGATGCTCAGGGACATGATAATCCACATGCTAGTGGGAAATTCAAACATGCTGGGCTAAAACTGTGTATTGACTAACTAAAAAGGAACAACATTCCTCTGAGAACTACTTCCCGAATTCCATGCTGCACCAGTAAAAGAGCTGACAGGGGGGTGGGTGTGTTACTGTTACAGTAACAGAAAGAAGGGCCAGAGGGGCAACCTGTATTCATAAAAAATTATCAAAAGAACACACTTAATTTCAGTCTAGATTACTTACAAGTGATTATGATTACTCCTTGTAAAACAGCATCTGACACTGCTTAAAGCAGATGTTCCTTATTTCAAGAAAGGTGGTACTAAGTTCTCAAGCATCAGATGATCATTACCATAATCACAATATGTGGAGTTCCAGCATACGAACACACAAGACTCTCTCTTCATAAAGCTGCTCATTCAAACACACCCTCAAAAATGTCTCACACTAAGAAAAACACAATTTGATGTCACTAGTTATTAAGTTTTATTTCACTTCTTCTATGCTCAACATGTTTCGGACATTAATACATCCATCATCAGGAGCTTGCGACTTTTCTACTCTATCACCATGTTGGTCGTGCGTTCTTGTTTCGATGTGGCTGGGTTGTGGTGGTATCCGTGTAGCAGGCGTGCTACACGGATACAACTACAACCCAGCCACACCGAAACTCCCAACACACACCGAAACAAGAACGCATGACCAACATGGTGATAGAGTAGAAAAGTCGCAAGCTCCTGATAATGGATGTATTAATGTCCGAAACATGTTGAGCATAGAAGAAGTAAAATAAAACTTAATAACTAGTGACATCAAGTTGGTCTCTTATTCTTCAACTATCACAATGATGCACAGTCCAATACACATAAGAATTAAGAAAAACACATTTAAATACTACTGTCTTCAATAATCTGTAATTACCCTAAACATTTTTCAATACGGACAATGGAAAGCAGACACAACTATTTATAAATAAAATAAGTTCATTTGTTATATTAATGTGGCTCTATTTGTGGCCTTATGCTAAGACACCATCAACTGGCATTTGATGTGCAAACCAAAAAAGCCAACCGTAGCAACTAAAATAGAAATGCTACATAGTTCGCAGCTAAAATACAAAATTAACATATAACCTGCTCTATGGACACACTGGTTGCACACGGCTGATCTATGCAATACTCAAGATAGCCCACATTCTTGGGACAAGCTATGTTCTTCCAGTTAGATGACACTACCAATCTGGTATGGCCAAGACTCTTTAACTGGAAAAATCAACCCTAATTTTCATTAGCAGAGAATACTACAGAACAACGTAAGTTTTAAATACAAACTTTAGTGACCACATAGAGCCACATTATGTCCCTGAAATCTGAGACAAAACTGGTAGTTACAGAACAAGCCATTGTACAGAACAAGGAATTTTATATTCAGTAATAATAATAATAATAATAATAATAATAATAATAATAAAATTATCATATATTTATAGCTGTATCAGAAAAACATTTTGTAAATATTACTCATACCAATGTAAGGATAAGACCCCAATCCTGTCATAACAAATTTCATATTTTACAACACCAATTCCTCCACATATATTTTAATGGAGCATACTGACTGCTGGACATAAAGTCAAAACATGTGGCCACATTTACAAAACAAACCAATTTAAAGAAATCTGTTTTGTTAACACACAGTTGTGTTTGCATTCCATCACCTACATCCTTGTATAACATCAGAGGATGCCAAACATCAAATTCAAACTTTCCAGTGGATATGGGGGGGTTCATACTTCTGCACAAACTATGAGGTGTGGCAATAAAGAAACCGGATTGCTTTTATTACTCATTTCTGGCCATGTCGATGACGAAGAGGAGGGTAGGGCATTGACCCGTGGACTTCCCTCTACCATCACACAAAGGTTCATTCACGCGCATCGGTTAGTCTGGCCGTGACCATTGTTAGAAGCGGATCGTGTGTCT
>Ga0136643_10018149_pt1 | contig 10604 bp, 3 predicted proteins | sample TergutLab28metaG_FD_96883 | JGI IMG/M metagenome (GOLD analysis project Ga0136643, IMG submission 96883) | Labiotermes labralis P1 segment gut microbial communities from Petit-Saut dam, French Guiana - Lab288 P1 (version 3) (version 3) | ecosystem: Host-associated > Arthropoda: Insects >... | reverse complement strand
CACACACACAAACACACGCACACACATCCACCCACACACACACACACACATCCACACACACAAACACACACACACACACGCACACGCACACCCACCCACACACACACACACACCACACACACACATCCACACACACACACACACACACCCACACACATCCTCACACACACACACACGCACACACACAAATGTACAAGCAATTCACAGAGCGTGTCTGCCGTTGTGGAGAAGATTACCGCCTGTTGAGGGGCGGGGGGGAGATACTTTACTGCTATTGGTTGGAGAGAGCGGTTGTTCTACTGCTGCACACACACACACACTGAAAACTTCATGTAATTCCAAGCAGCGGGCAGTCAGCCGGCGCACTGTGGGAATGCTTGTTAGGATGGACAGCGTAACTCGTCTTTCGCTACGAAATCTTTCGCACGTGCATCGATCGCACGTCTCGGGGGGGGGTGTCTTCTCCTGGTCTCTGAACAGTACACACGCTCGCACCACACATAGGTCTAGGTATACATACATTAATGGCGAACCTGTTTATTTGAAATGACGAGAAAGCTTCAGTCGGAAAAATACCTGACCAGAGTTTCAGGCGGAATGTCAATGATCCTGCTGGGATATTACGTGGTTTGCTTCCGTCCGTCCAGGCAAAAGAGACTAACATGTCTTAAAAGACTCCCTCCTTACTTGTCTTTCATACTTCACTCTTAATTGTCATCTGAATGATCAGAAGCTTTAATTTAAATTATTGACATCGTCAAATAAACTAACAATAAATGTGTAAATAATACTGAAGGAAGAGCCCGAAATGATAGCGGGCATACCGTTACCCTGCTTGCTGGTCACTGAAAATGCAGGATACTAATTGTGGAAGAGGATTGCTGGTACTTAGTATGCCACATTTTGAAATATAATTGAAACAAGAGACAAGTAAACATTTATGTATACCCACACTCTAGGCAATTAACGGAAATGTTGACATAGTCCGCGGTCTCGCATTTCATGGAGCAGCGCACGATGTACCCAAAAGAGACACAGTTTCCGGCCACAGTTTGCATTAAACAGTGGAATATAAGAGACAAGTCCTCTACTGCCTACTAAACTGAACTTGGCTTGAATTCACCGTTTTTTACTGCCTGTTTTCATACGTTGAAGTATAACCACAGTTCCGGACTGTTGTCATTACACATTTCTTCACAAGCGCTTGTGTTCAAAGCCCAAAGTCCAGGGGTATCCAAAGAAGACACTTTCTTTGGATTTCAAAAGATTTGGTTATCCGAAATTTTTACTGTATATATAATTTTATTGTTACACCGTGCATGTTGTCGAGTTACTCAATTATTACACCAACCACTGCACATATATAAAATTTACACGTTAAAACATTAAAAACGCTCCGACATGTTTCGGTCCTAAGACCATCATCAGGGAGCTATATGTTCCTTGCTAAAGTCACACTAGAAATAGTCACAGATTAATTTCGTTGTACAAGTTGAGTGTTGTGGCAGCGTGCCGTGTTGTGTAATGTTATGTTGCGAAGAGTGCCCTGCTACATCCATCCGTAGCAGCGCACTCTACGCTACGGATGTAGCAGGGCACTCTTCGCAACGTAAGATTACACAACACGGCATGCTGCCACAACATCCAACTTGTACAACGAAATTAATCTGTGACTATTTCTAGTGTGACTTTAGCAAGGTATATATAACTCCCTGATGATGGTCTTAGGACCGAAATATGTCGGAGCTTTTTTAATGTTTTAATGTGTAAATTTTATAAATTTTGTATATGTGCAGTGGTTGGTGTAATAATTGAGTATATATAATTGTTAGCAATTTTAACCCCGTCTGCTCTCTTTACCAACGTATAAAGAACAGTGCTTATAAATAACTGGGCTAGGTTTAACTGTGTATTAGGGTATCTATTCAAATATACCAACTAAATACAGATATATGTTAACATAACAATATGCTTACCACATTCCTACTACACGTTTCGCTGCGTCATACACCATCTTCAGCGAAGGCTACTCGTATTTATGGTCAAACACACCGAAACATGTAGGAGGAATGTGGTAAATATATTGTTATATTGACATATTTGTGCATTTAGTTTGTATATTTGAAGAGGTATCTGCAAGAGTGCATGAAAAGGAAAACTTAAAAAAAAAATAAAAAATGTGGTTTAGGGGTTCACAAATTTTACAATAATCCAGGAGTCACCTCTAAATTCTAAGAGCCAGAAATATGGCAAGAAGCGAGTTCCATCCTGAGGACCCACAATGCTGTACACACCTGTGAGCCTTGCCGTTATCTGGCGCTTTCTGGTTAGTCCATTTACACAAATAACAATCTGTGAGGGTTTAAGAAATAAAGACATTAATTACGTTGAAATTATCAGGCGCCATACTAACGAATTTATTAGCCCTTTCGACCAGGCTCCCAACAGCTGCGCATAAATTAGCAACCTATACTAGTCAATGTGTTAATAAAACCGTCTTTACACAACAATATAATAACAGTTGCAGATTATTGTTACAACTATTCAACTCAGCAACATGTTTCGGCCTTACTCGGCCATCATCAGGTTTACAAAACAGTGGTGTTAATCAAGGTACATTCAGCCATTTTTATCTATGGGATCCCATGGTTTACAATATTACTAACAACCTTTCTCGAATTGCAGGTACTGTTTAAAACATTATAATTCAATAAAATCTGTATTAAAATAATATGGGTTCGCAAGGACTCCTGCATACGACTGTGTGCTACTCCATACCGACACGCGCCGCACTAATTTGTCTACTGAAACAACTGTGAGTTTTTAAAGCATATAACATGGGAAGAGAACTGCCATCCAAACAAAACTGTAAATAGACAGTCAGTTCAAGTGTATAACAGTACTGGTGTCGGCATCACGCCGAAACGAAAAAACTGAACGCAAAAACGTAGTGTATAGGCTCACACAAACCGAGAGAATAATCAAGCGTGCGGAAAATACACGAACAACCATCTCGCGTACAGCCCTACAACTAGATTACTGATGTATTCACAGTACACCACGCACTAACACCCACTCCTAAATTAAACACATCATTTTAATACCAGATTTTATTGTATTATAATGTTTTAAACAGTACCTGCAATTCCAGAAAGGTTGTTAGTAATATTGTAAACATGAGATCCCATAGATAAAAACGACTGAATGTACCTTGACTAACACCACTGTTTTGTAAGCCTGATGATGGCCGAGTAAGGCCGAAAAATGTTGTTCAGTTAAATAGTTGTAACAGTAATCTGCAACTGTTGTTATATTGTTGTGTAAAGACGGTTTTATTAATACATTGTTACGTATACACAACGGGATGGAAACTATCCAATTTAGAACCTATAATTGACTCTAAGGACATCCAGTGAAATAATTTGGTATACAGTATTACTGTATTTATCTGCTTCAATGCCAGGACAATATGTGCGTGTTTTTTCGATTATTTTACGACACTTTATCAATGATTTAGTTACGTATTATATATGAAGAAGGCTAAGATGAAAGATCTAATGTAGGAAGCGGTTACGGCTTACTGTAACCCATTATCCTTGCATATGGAGATGACATCTTGCTAACAACAAAAACTAAACAGTCCTTATTACACACATTCCAGAAACTAAAAGTAATTTCGGCACAATATGGGCTAATTGTAAATGGTCAGAAAACAAAATACCTAAGAAGCACGAAAAAAAACTATGAACTAGAAAAATCGCAAACTGACACGATGTACCTAGAACAAGTCCAGTCCTACAAATATCTGGGATCAGCTGTAATTAGTGATAACTCAGTAGAAGAAGAGATCCAATATAGAATGACACTTGGAAATAAAGCATGTTATGCAAAACAATTTCTCTTTAAAAGTAGATTGGTCTCCAAGAAATCAAAATTGAAACCGTACTGGAGTATTATAAGCCCAACAGTAATATATGGCTGTGAAGTATGGGTCTTGAAAGAAACCATAAAAAAACAAGTTAATGTTATTTGAAAGGAAAGCGTTAAGAAAGATTTTTGGTCCTACAAAAGAAAGAGATGGTACATGGAGAATCAAAACAAACGTGGAATTAGATGAACTAATAAGACATAAGAATATAATAAATCAGATAAAAACAAAAATATTGCGCTGGTTTGGCCATTTACATCGAATGCTGGAAGAGAGAATAGCAAAAACAGTATATAAGTGGAAACCGATTTCAATACAACCACAAGGGAGACCAAAGAACAGATGGCAAGATGGCATAAGAAATGACAAGAAGAAACTGAAAATAAAGAACTGGATAAGCTGCATCCAGGATCGTAATAAGTGGAAATCATATGTTTGGAAGGCCAAAACATTCAAAGATTGAAGTTGTAGTACCTAAAGAAGAAGAAGAAGTAACCCATTATCCAGGATCTTCATGACCTTAGAAAATTCAGGGATAACCAGCCAAAACAGCCAACTAGAATTGACATCTGTCACAAGAACGAAAACTGCTGTGATAAAATAACGTTTCAGAATCACACCTGTTTGTCATCCGAACTGCTGTTAATGCAGGTGAACAAAGTGTAAAAATTAAATAAAATGTCTCATTTTGTGTAAGAAAGGTATTATCTCTAATATATCTAAAATAATCAAAGTATAGCCTTTTAGATTTTACACATCCTCTCCAAATATCTCGCATGCTGTACATATTCCATTCATGCTAATTTCCATAAGGAATCTTGCCATTTTCTATAAAGATCTCTTCCATTATTCTTTTATTTCCTCGAAGGCCATATTATCTTATATATTTCGACTCACAACTTTGTGTGTAGACAACAAACTGTGGATAAATTGCTTACTAGTTATCCACCTAACTAATCAACTACGTTACAAACTGGCTGACTTGCTAATAGCTAACCACTTGACTGCTGATACCTCCTTCAGTGACACAAGATACATCAAAGTATTCGTGTATGTTTATACAACCAAAATGTATTCACATATTTAATTCGTCCTACATTCTTAGACTCTTTTTCTAGGTGACTGGACTGTAAATTTATACTGATAATGAGCGTAAATTATTGAGTTTCCCAATATACAATTTGCCACACACTTATATTATTTCCTGTCTATCATGTATAAACTCTCCTAAATAGTTTAGGCTCAAATAGTGTCTTCCTAAACTATTCCTTTATTTCAAGATACAGTGTCACGTCCATACGAAGCAATGCGTTGAACTGTACATACCTAAATATACCACCGTAACTCATTCAGTATCTAAATTTGGTTCAGTAACATTAAACAGCATATAATCAATTAAAACAGTTGAACAGACTTACATGATCTTTCACCTTTTGATCGCCATTGTAGGTAACAGACGATATTCCACGGTAACAGCACATTTCACTGTATAAAAGAGAGAGAAATTCCACTTACGATCGACACGTTCATCCGCTACACTCAGACCGCGAAGACTGAACCTTCTGTTTCACATCTGCTGCTGTGTAGCAGGCTGACAGCAGAACGGTAAAGGCCAAAAGGACAGTCAGATATATCCAACTAATTTAAGTTGGTCAAATGGGTCCTGTTATACCTGCCCAGGATGAGAGTTTGAAACATGTTTTACGAAAGGGGAAAGTTGCGTCTTAGCATATGCGCACACAGGTCTGCACTGGAAGCAAAGGTGTTCCGATGCGGACCGGTGTGTGACGCCACACACCTAATAATATGTAGAATAAATTCTCTCCTTGCCGTGCGTCCATCCATTCAGTCTACTGCCATGCAGTGTGAGCGTACCCTTAGATTCACAACCACATGCGCATGGACTTGGTGGCCGTCGACATACAGGGTGTATTTAATATGCGTGGATGACGGTCAGGAGTCAGTTCCCCCAACCAAAGCCAGGAAAAACTCATTTCGATATATGTTCGCAAACACGTAATTTTCAAGGTACAGCCCCCACGTTCGCCCGACCTCAATCCTTTAGATTTTTATCCCTGGGGATATTTAAAATCCCAGTGCATTCAGATGTAATTGAAAAATTGACAAATCCCAAACGTATTTTTAATGCCTGTCAAACCATTCATAAATGCCCGGCAATTTTTGAATGCATGCGAGAGTCAGATGTGCCCATGTGTGTATTGCTTCAGGCGGAGGACGTCTCGAGCATCTGATATCAATTGTGTCTTCACATACAATAAAAACTCAAATTTTGAATGTTTATCTTTAATGTACGGTGTCAGCTGTAAGTAAAATATTCTAGAGAGACAATATTTATTTTTGAACGCAAACTTTCATTAAACTAAAAAACTATTCTTCTTGGTCTCATGTTTATATGAAATTATTTATTGGTTTTAATGTAAAAAATTCGCTCTTGAAGTTTATCCAAGTATTTTAGATGCAACCCGGACTAATGCATTTGTAGACTTTTCGAACTTCTTGTTTAATTCCACTATAAACGCGGAAAGAAAGAGACATTTCCGGAGAAAGTAAATGTGTACTTTGAACTGATGTCGATTGGCTTGAAGTCAGTAAAAGACAAACAAACCTACCACACTGGACTAAAAAGAGATCTTTCTTTAAGACTGACGAACGGGTGGGGGATCGACTGTTCACACACTCGCTAGGCCTACAGTTGCACCTCCTGCTACAAGGGACGTGCCTTTTATGTAAACTGCATGCAGTTCTTGAAAGCATTCTGGCGGAATGAGGGAGCACAGTGTCGTCTGGGGCCTGGAGCTTGATATATATCGTAAACAGCCGAGACGAAAAGCGGATTTCTCGTAAAACTCATGGCTCTTCTGCATAGACTAGAATTGCTGTGCCGTCATGCATGTTAGGAAATTGTAGGAAATACTGGCAATTTCTCAACTAACTCTTTCAACATTTCAATTACAGTAGGCTACACAGTCTAATTAATCTGGAATAGACCTTGAAACCAAAGTGATAATATAGTCGATGGGGTTAAATTTTTACGAGAGTAGGCAGGTACTCAGTAAAATACATCGCACACACACACACACACACACACACACACACACACACACACAAGTATATAACATTACAAAACGTAGACCTACATATAGAGTTACACATATGTTGTTTGTATATGTATGTAAAGAGGGGTGTCACAACCAGTGTCAATAGAAAATTCTCACTATCGCCTTATTTGTAAATTACGACATGCCAAACGTGCTTTATAATAAGAACTCTAATCGCATTTTATGACATCTTACACATACGTTTCAACACTGAAAATGACCCACGAGTTACTGCGAACTGCGGGAGAATAAGTACTTATTTTGTGCATGCGCCTGGCTGCTACTGTATATGCAGCACACGCCCACAGCTGAAGTAACAACACAAATTACAAGCAAAGGCAGCGGAACGACGGTAGAGAGCAGTTACTTTGCACGTCTAAACTGAGGGAATTCTATCAGACCGGTAGAATTACGTATCAGCTACGACGGTTACATAAACTCGACACCAAATTTTGGATGCATAATTAATTCATTTGTACACAGATAGCAACCTGGTCGCTCTGCGCTATGTAACATATCACACTGTACATACTTTTTGTACCTCCTTTTAGTACACAATCAGTCCATTACAAAGCTGTCGGTAGAGCTTATGTAGTCAAACATACCGGGGTGCTGATAAGTCCTTAGCCCGACCAGGAAGGAAACAAGCTCGGAAGCATGTAAGAGACGCCCGCGATTTCAACAACATCGAGACGCGAGCTGTCATCAAGTTTTTTTTCAAGGCAAGACGCCGAAGGAAATTCACGCCATTCTGACAGAAACATTAGCTTGTTTCCTTCCTGGTTGGGCTAATGACTTATCAGCACCCCTGTAAAATCCTACACTATATTTAGTAAATATTTTGAAGAGTAATATTCCAATGAATATTCTCCCATCATATGTTTACATAACTGTGAGATGATATTTACGAGTATCTGGTTCTTAAATATGTTGGTTTGAATTTTTTCAGTTTTCTGAACTCTTCTTCAAGTAGTGTGGATGCAAGTTCGTTTGGGTGTGTTGTTACTTTATCTCTGTACTTGACGCTGAATTTTGTAATTTCTTCTCTCATTGATGGTACCTTTATGTCTGCATGTAAAACTTATTTAGATAAATACCACGGAGCATTTACTATTGCTCGGATGACTTTATCTTGATATCTTTGTAATTTTTCAATGTTTGAATTACTGGCTGTACCGCAGAGTGGTATACCTTATATCCAGATGGGCTATAGAATAGTTTTTACAGCAGTAACATATTTTCTATTGATGGCTCCAATGTTCTTCCTAGCATTCAGTACATTTGTTGAAATTTCAGCCCCAGCTCCTTTTTGCTAGCAAATACGTGAGTTCGCCAAGTCAGTCTTCTGTCGAGATAAATAACCTAAGTATTTGGCAGTTTCTCTTTGCAGAATTTGGTTTCCATTCAGTTTGCCTGTGAGACAATTTTCTCTTTTCAAGGTAAAGTTAACATGAGTCTACTTATTCTCACTGGCCTTTATACGCCAGCGTTTAAACCATTTTTCGAACTGGTTAAGATGATTTTGAAGTTTTCTTCACGCAGTAATGGGATTTTGGTGCGAGGCTAGAAACGCTCTATCATCGGCATAGGTTGCTGTCAGTGTAGCTCGGTTTCTGATAGGTCTGCTGTAAATACTGAATAAATTATTGGTCCGAGAATACTGCCTTGTGGTACTCCAGATTGGATGGTGTTGAGTGTAGTGTATTCTTCTTGTTATCTTACTTGAGATGTCCTTTCAATGAGGTACGATTTCAGTAGTGTGCGAAAGCACGTTTGAGTTTGCAGAGTAAACCTGTATGCCACACTTTATCGAATGGTGGACTTAGGTCGACGAAAACAGGTGAGCAGTAGCGTTTGCTTTCCAAGTCGTATTTGATTTTATAGACTAATCTGTGTGCCTGTTCGATAGTTTCGTGTTCCTTTCTAAATCCGAATTTGTGAGAAGTTATTGATTTGCTTTCGTCTATGATGGGTGTTAGTGGTTTAAGAAATATCTTTTCTAGGATCTTTGATAAGACTAGGGGAGACTAACTGGACGATATGATGTTATGCCATTTGGGTTCTTTCTTGGTTTTACAATCATTACGATTTTTCTCACTTTCCATTGACAGGGGAAATATTCGGTTTGTAGTATGGCAATTTAAATTTGTGTTATTTCTCCAAGACCTTTTCGGGAAAGTTCTTTAAGAATTTTTTCCTGTGATCACTTCACTGAACATACTTGAAACTGAAACGTTAAATAAAGTACATGCAAGCGGTTTCAACGAGGGGCCGAAGAAGGGGATTGAAGTCGGTACAAATTACCGGGACACACAGTTCCGGAAGGGAGCTTGGGGCTGAATTTTTAAGTTATGTATTTTTATTTTTATGTTTATATATTCTTATTGTAATGTAATGTTCTATTCGGCATATCCTGTTTTCATCGTGCCAACTGGCACTCTTCGGCTACCCCGTCTGAAGTTTTACCGTGCTTTTTCATCAGTTGTAATGAAAATGTTAGGGTATAACTCGCAAAGACGAGGCACGGCCCTCACTCTTCCCATTAGGCGATAATTTTTACGCAGTTAGTTCATCGTTAATCTTAGTTTGACCACTCTGAGCTCGAATCCCAGAAAGCTTTCCCACCAAAGTTGGGTGTCAACCCAATTGCAGTTAGCAAATATATCGTTTTATTGCAATAAGCGATACGTCACAGTTCTTCTTTAATCCTGGCACGGACTCTGATTCTGAAATAACAGTACCACAAACATATGTGCACGACATGAAAGGGATAGACATGGGCAATGACGGTTTTACAGTCCTGAAGGCGACAAGCAGAATAGTCTTCAGTGGGCGCAACTGAAATATGTGGCAGCCGATGCCGAAACGACAAGTTATGTTCTGTGGCAGGAATGAAGGGAGTGACGATGCGGGCTGTAGGCAGCCTGTGCTTTTACATTTCTTGTCTTCAGTGAGAATATGGCGGCAAGCCTTCGAATCTGTTATGTCCGACAGACCCAGTAATTTCTACATTAAATTTTATTCGTCCAAGTGTACTTACCCAGTAACAAATTAGCAAGTTACTCAATTATTACACCAACCACTGCACATATACAAAATTTATAAAATTTACACATTAAAACTTTAAAAACGCTCCGACATGTTTCGGTCCTAAGATCAACATCAGGGAACTATACATTCCTTGCTAAAGTCACACTAGAAATAGTCACAGATTAATTTCGCTGTACCAGTTGGGTGTTGTGGCAGCATGCCGTGTTGTGTAATCTTACGTTGCGAAGAGTGCCCTGCTACATCCATCCGTAGCAGCGCATTCTACGCTACGGATGTAGCAGGGCACTCTTTGCAACATAGCGTTACACAACACGGCACGCTGCCACAACATCCAACTTGTACAATGAAATTAATCTGACTATTTCTAGTGTGACTTTAGCAAGGAATATATAGCTCCCTGATGTTGATCTTAGGACCGAAACATGTCGGAGCGTTTTTAAAGTTTTAATGTGTAAATTTTATAAATTTTGTATATGTGCAGTGGTTGGTGTAATAATTGAGTAACT
>Ga0136643_10018148_pt1 | contig 10604 bp, 6 predicted proteins | sample TergutLab28metaG_FD_96883 | JGI IMG/M metagenome (GOLD analysis project Ga0136643, IMG submission 96883) | Labiotermes labralis P1 segment gut microbial communities from Petit-Saut dam, French Guiana - Lab288 P1 (version 3) (version 3) | ecosystem: Host-associated > Arthropoda: Insects >... | reverse complement strand
TATCTTCATGTGGTGGGAAGAAAATCTCACACAGAGATTTTCAACTCACCCTTATCAGAGAGATGCTGGCATGGTCTGGGCATGAGCCACGATCATCAATGTCTGTAGGGAGACCAGCCTCAGCTTCTAATAACACTGGAAGACTGGACACACGTCACAATAAGCACTGGATTGGCCGCAGTAACAGGAAACGGCGATGTCGCGTGTGTTAAGTGGGAGGCGTGAAGCGAACGGTGATATTAAGATGTGTCAAGTGTGACATGGCACTTTGTGTTGATCGAAACTGTTTTGAAGATTACCATACAAAGACCCACTTGCAATACATCTATTCGTCCGTCCTCCATACAAACAGTTGAAGCCTTTGACCGCAATGTAAGTAACAGAACATGGATATTTACAAGTTCGTTTAAAAACTTGTCTTCTCCATTACGCAGTAAGGAAATTACAGCATTTTAAGGCATTCTGAGCAATGTCTGTTTCCTTCCCCACAAATTGCTTTTTTGTTTCACAAATTTATCACGCTTAGTTCTCGAAATATTCAGGTGGTTTTGCGAATATCATGCGCAAAATTTAAATACCCCGCAGAAAAATTCGGCGAGCTGGGACTTACAGTTGGGATTTAACTTGGCGTTTAAAGGGTTAATGCTCTCCCTGATGATGGTGTAACTAACACCGAAACATGTCAAAGCTGTTTTAATGTAAATTTTAATATTGTTTTTTAAGACAACTCACTAGTGTATCATGTATCAGTTGGTGAATAAATAAAACTTTGATAAAATAAAACTTTGACTGGTATGGACAGTTAATCCAAGAGAACTTAACTTGGGGGAGAGGGCAGTCGCAATATTCATCCAGGTCAGTGACTGTCAATACTCAGCCTTGTTCAACTGAAGTGAAATAACACGTAACTGTCTTAACTTTCACAGTGATTCCATGGTTACGATGATCTTGCTCTTTGGCAGCTAGCACCAAGTAAGCTGCGGTGCCAAAATCTCATGGAACTCTCAAACCAGTCAAGGACAGACTGGATCTGACAGCTCTGTATGTCCAGAATATGTTGCTTCAATGCAGGGCTTTATAGATAACGTACCATATAAATGTACTCAAAGAAACACCTATCACAAAACCAGTAACCGTAACCCTAACATCCATAATTTTTTAGAGGTAGTAGAACATGAAATTAACCAAGGCTATCAAGTAATTCAATACAAAGATGGCATCAGCAGCATCACTCCTAAAGCCACCACAGTTGGCTTATACCAAAAATTCAACACAGTCAGGGCCACCAGGGACCAGCCTGAAAGAATATCCGTATCCTTTAGGAGGAGTGAGGACATGACCTACACACAACCTACCAAATAACTGGCTGCGAAACCTATCTAAATGGGTGTGCCCTCAAAACACCATTTTCAAACTACTTCCCCCTCCATGACTCACTTTTCTATCTTTCCCATGCTTGTACAGATTCTCAACCACCACATCCTGTAAACTGTTCCACAGCTAACGTAAAAACATCATGTATGCCACCAAAACTTCAGTTTTCTAAATATTCCTGGTACACCAGTCTAGAGTTTCGGCTGGGCCACAGTTCCTACCCCCCTTCCTGTGGGTTTGGGTGACCACCTGCCTATGCAACACAAATGCATTCTCACCCTACTCACTTAAGACCCTGAGGAAGACAGCATAAAGATGGGACATTTCCATGTTGTGCCAACATCCAAAAGTAGAATCAACATCAGTATATGCCTTTCAGAAGTAAATGAAGAAAACTTTTTTATCATACCAGTGTTCGCAACAGTCTGCGCAGGCATAACGGAAGATGGCATCTGTATTTTAATACAAGGAAAGACTGAAGATGCTACACAAAATAATAGCCTATGACTAACACACATACTCTGGTTAAGTATTAACTCTTCTGTGCTTCTTTTACACATTACGATCTCATATATGTATATATAAATATATATACTCTTGATATTATTTTTTGATACTTGATATACTCCTTTGGGGCTCAAAATGATCTCGTAGCAAATCAACTTCACAGCTTATAAACTGCAATATGCTGCCACTAACACCCACTGTAGACACATACCAGACACCCTACTTTTGGTTTGTAAGTTTACGATTCATTCTATTACCTTACTTAACATTAGACATGTTTGAACTGGAGTCAGATTTTGGCGAACTCGCCAGTGAGGTACTGGCAAAGCCTGTACCAAGGTAACAGGAGCTTCCTTGTTTTGAGGTGTGCACATCGAGGTACGCTTGTCTGGAGAAAACACGGCTACAAGTTGGACACTGATACTTGCTGATGTGGACTTTGTTATTGTGACGCAAGAGTGATGTTTGAAACTTGAAAGCTTTACCACACGCTCTGCAAAAGAAAGATTTCCGGGATTTGGACGAGTAGTCGGAAGTTTCTGCTTCAGCACCTGCACCACTCTGAGGAAAACTGTTCCCAGATGCTGCAGAAAGATCTTGGTCATCACTGCTTGGCAATCTTCTTTTTGGGGGCTTCTGTTTCTGTTTAAAGCTTTGTCGCATTAATTCTTTGTGCATGGGGGTTGTCACTAAGCCTAATGGAGAAGACTCTGAATCTGTAGTTCCACTTTCAGTTTGCAGTTTTTCATGAGCTGCTCTTCGCCGCTGGTTTATCACCAAAGGGTGTATCTCATAACCAGAGAGCTGTGGATAAAACATGGCAACAGGATTTGGTGGGCCGTGTGGTTTACCATATGCTGCAATTCCAAAAGGCAGGTTGGAAGTCGATGCGCGAGGTTCATCAGTGCGTTCTACATCCACATCATAGCAATCAGCCATGTTGTTTGGAAAACTGACAGATGCCACTGCAACAAAGCAGAAGAAAAAGACCCTCAAAATCCTTCATGTTGATACAAATTTTAATGTCTGGAATGAGTAATGAAATGTACATGACAGTTCATAACCAAAGTAGTGTGTGTATTACTGACCTTAGTTTCGTTAGGTGGCAATTATTTCATGCAGCTATTGATGCTTACATCAACAAATGTTTCTGCGATTTACTTTAAAGCAGATACTTTTAAACAACAAATCTTGTTCCATTACGAAGCTACAGCAGGTTAATTCTAGAACCTCACAACAGTTAATACCTGAATGACTCGTGTGTTTGTCATGACAGTATTTCCATCATTTACGAACTACCTTTGTGAATGTCCCATCGGTCTACGATGTTTAACATCACAACAACTGCGAAAAATTAAGAATAAGTGCCCAACAGCACCCTTCAAGATGTGCTTGTTTCAGTCCTTTTCTAGACACTCAAACATTATTACACAACTGTCATTTAACATTTTAGGTTAAGGGCTGAAATGTGTGTGCCAGACACGCGTCAGTACGTTTGTTTATTAAACTGAAACACAAATTATCCGTACCAATTCGACGTAAGCCTTTGTTGACGCTCAGCAGGTATCTTCTACGCACACACAACTAGCGCTCTAATCGGTGACGCGAGTATACGACATTTTGATCTCCATGAGCGCCACTTTTAAACTAAGAATAGGCAACTTATCCGTGAAACAAGCAAATGCAGCCTTCGTACTGTATTGCACACGGTGATTCGATAATGTAGTACAAACAATCGGAAGCGTGTTCTTTAGAGTTAATTATGCATACTTAAAAACTGGAATACCGAAGTGCAAATCAGTCTCAAATTTCAGGCTGATGGGCAAGATGAAGTCCTTTAACGACCTTTATGATAAATCAATATGGCAAAAACTGTAACTGCTATTATAGTACAATTACAGCTTTGACTTCGCCAAACAGTTTAATGTATGGTTACTGAGCCATACACTGATCCATTTAAATAAGAATATAAAAACGGGTTAATTCCAGTGAATTTTCTTGAAAATGAAATTTATTATCATGAAAGCCATGAAGGTGATATATTGGGCACTTGGGACAAGCAAGTTGGCAACTAAAACTGAATTTGGTGAACATATTCTGTTACAGCCTAAAAAACTTTTTAAGTGGTTCAGTAGTTCTAATTCCTTTCAAGATTTTATAAAGAAATTAAACTGCTTCAAAGAAGTAGTCTGATTATATAGTTCATTAAACATTTTGTGAGCATAAACAGGTGTATATGACACATATCATATATATACACACACACAGCTGAATGAATTAAATCTTCTGTCCTGTTGAAAAGTGTTATAAAAGCTTACTGCTGTAGTCAAATTCCAAGAATATATAAAGAAAGAATTAAGAATTCTTCCCTTGTTTTGAGTGAAATATGTGTTATGTGATTCACATGACTTTAGTTCCAAATATCTACAATTTTTCCTTCTACATGATGAAATCTTCTAGGTAATCAGTATCATTGAGAGTATCAGTATATTCCTTACTTCTAACGATAACCTGAAGCAAAGTTTAGATGAATTCTATTAATTAATTTGGGATGTACTCAGATTCAGGATTATCCACATACAATAAAATGGTCAAAGCACGCTCCCCCTCATTTTTTTTCATTTCACACTCACATGAAGTTTGATGTTCATCATACAGTGCAAATATATATATTTATGTATAATAAAACATTAAAGGTTACTCTCAAAATGAGAATATAAATCAGCATTATTCCCAATATTCAAGAAACCTTAGGATTAAAGAAGCACAAATGCTTCTTGCAGAATAGATCTTACAACTCCCCATTGTACATACAGTCAGAAAAACTGAAAGACACCACCTGGGGAACCTAGGAATAGATTAAAGGATAATATTAAAATGTATGTCAAAGAAACAGAGTGTAAGGATTTGGTCTAGATTTTCATGGTTTGGTAATGGGTCCAATGGCTGGCTCAGTTGAACACAATGCCATTATATTCATGATTCCATAAAGGACAAAATTTTCTTCACTTAGAAAAGTGCCTATTATTTAAATAAAAAAAACTCTTTAGTTAGATACAAGAACAATTTGTGTAAGAACTGAGATGTATTTGAGGCCTTAGTTGAAGCAGATAAAATGAATCCTGATCACGGTTTTGTACGATACATCACATAGATTGGTAGATACATATCAAATGTTTCGGAGGAACCTGCTATGCCTGCAGAAGATGAAGATTGTGGGTTCCTCTGGAACAATTGTACCTACCTACCTACCAATTCAAAATACTGCATCATATATCAAAGGACCAAAATCTTGATACTCACCATTATGAGAGCCTAAGAGTGCACATAGGAAAAGGTAAGCATGTATTCTTTCTCACAGTAACCCCCTGACACATTTTACTCAGTTTGACCCTTGATAATAATTAAGACAAACTGATCGGTCAGACATCAAGTAATGTGGGGTTACAAAATTCTGCAGGAGAGGGATAGAGTTTGAAGCGTGTTGAAAAGAATAAAAGAATTAATTTTTTCAAATAAATATATTTCCAACTACGCTACACTGTGCAGCAAATGATGTAAGTTCACATACAGAAAAACATAATAGTAGTACATAATACAAAAGAAACAAGGCTTTACATATCAGAAAAGTTTGCGAATGTCTGTGATTTACAGGTGTCAACATCCGAGTACATTACACACATGATTCTGCAAAATCTGCACATTTGTAAAACTGGACAATGAAAATGCAGTAAGTCTTTCACATGGATACAATGTAGGTATAAACAGTAGAGACAAAAGTAATAAACTGACCATAATGCCAGACGAAAGGGGAAAGGACACCTACACCTTGCGATCTGGCGCATGGAAATCCCACCAGCTGCACAGTTCTCTTAAGTCCTTGCAATACTCGAACAGATGTGGAACATCTGATTTTACATTTGCGTGTTTTAACTGAATGTATGTACAGTATTTTACGAACAGGTTCCCTGCTGATGATGCAGACATCAATTTCCTCTCAGTGTACAAAAGTTTTATTTCATGCAGTGGAACTGTGAGTCATCCACTGCATGGAACACTTGCAGACAATTTTATGGATGTGTTACAGATAATAAAATATTGCCATGTAAAATTAAACCCATCATATATCTGAATTTGTTGTTTGTTGGACCATGCATCATTGCGATAACTGGAGAATAAAAAACAACTAGATGCCACTTATTATTTTATTGTACTTCTTACAGGCTCAACATGTTTCAGGCACTACTATGCCCATCATCAGGAGCTTGTGACTATAATGTTGATTACCACATTGGTTGTTTCGTTCTTGGTTTGCTGTAGGTTGAAGGGTAGGTGCGGTTAGGCTGGAGTAGTGTCTGGGCTGCAGGCTAGAGCACGATTGCAGCCCGGACACTACTCCAGCCTAACCGCACCTAACCTCGGACACTACTCCAGCCTAATCACACCTAACCTCCAACCTACAGCAAACCAAGAACGAAATGACCAATGTGGTAATCAACATTATAGTCGTGAGCTCCTGATGATGGGCATAGTAGTGCTCAAAACATGTTAAGCCTATAAGAAGTACAATAAAATAATAAGTGGCATCTATTTGGTTTTTATTCTTCATATATCTGAATGTTATAAAGCAAATGTATGAAAGACCCAAAGACACAGATGTGACATACTTGTTTATGAGTATCTTAACACATTTCCATGAGTACTTATTCGTGTTTTCAATGAAGTTACAGAAATCGCGCAAAACATTTACTGTACTGACATTTCTGTAAAATTACATGTAGGCCTACCACAATATTGCTATGTAGCAGAGAACTATTCCGTTTTTAACCTACCTTCCTTCCAAAAATATAATGAAGAACAGGCTTATGACATCATCACATTATCTGCCTTTCTCTCTCACTTTGAACTTTTACAGCAGATGACTGATATTACATAGATATCGGTGTGAATATCATCATATTTGAAGCAACACTAATGTCACGATTTTGAATTTCCTACAACCAGTAACAATAACATGGCAGATGTGTAAACTTTGGAGAGGAGAGTGACACTAACACCATTTAATTTAGGGTCTTGAAAAGAGGTACAATAAGATTTTGTAGATTGTCAAATAACATTGCGACAGCCTTGTAAAAAATGTCCCTGGTATTCGTGTAGATACCAAAATCTCAAGTATCAAAAGAGCAGGAGTAGGACATTCGATACGCAGCCAGATCATGAATATAACCACACATTACATATAAAACACAGTCTGTAAGTCAACAATTACAACTAAGGTGACAATACAAAATTTAAGGAGTTATACCTTAAAAATTTAACTATCCAAAATACATTCATAACAAGTCTGTCACTAAAATAAAACAATACATGGATAGTCATACCACATTGGATCTATGGAATTGTAACTTCACACACAAGGAAGTAGTTCTCATTACTCATTGTATACATATACTTCCATGTATGTTGCACGACAAGTCTACACCTAACATAAACATTGTGATATGAATCTTAACATTTTGTATCTTAATGTCATACAAAATATTTTAGAATCAATTCAGTGTCACAGGCCTCACTGTTTGTGCAAAGATAATAATCTCTATTTAAGTAACACACCAACAAATGCACATATATAGTCTCTAATAATCTAAAATTTACATTAAAACACTTAAAACATTCCTACATGTTTCGATCATACGATCATCCTCAGGGAGCATACTTTGTTCCTAGCTAAAACGTTACAGTTTAAAACATCCACCGATTACTTCATTATATTAATTTGGTGCTGTGGCGGCATGTCATGTGTTATGTGTGTTGTTCACTGTTCAATTGAGACTGGCTGTCGATGTGCTTGTTGTGCCGTATAGCGTGAGACTCTTTCAAACTGTAAGTTTAGCTAGGAACAAAGTATGCTCCCTGAGGATGATCATATGATTGAAAACATGTAGGATTGTTTTAAGTGTTTTAATGTAAATTTTAGATTATTAAAGACTATATATGTGCATTTGTTGGTGTGTTACTTAAATAAACTACAAAATGCACGGTGCAACGATAAAGATAATAATCTCTGTCTTAAAACAAACATGTATGTATTTCGGTTGAGAGGTGGTAAGCTTCGTTCATATTATATTTTGTACTGTCAATTTCAGTTCACAATTTTCCTCTTTTTTTAAAAAAAAAAAGTGGCAATACTGTTACATATTCTGTTCTGATGAGTGTTACACAAAACTTCTTCAATCTAGCATGCATCTTAATTTTACATACCATCCCTCACAACCTCAATATAACAACTTCACAACTCAGCCACTGAAAGTTTTAACCCATTTTCTGACTACAAACTTTATTTAAAAAACGAAACAGGATTATTATTTTTAAATATCCTGTAGCCACCCTACAATTTTATGGTGACATTATGGCAGTATCTCGAACAACACAGATATTGCATTTAAGTGACACAGTGACTGCTGAACGCAAACACATTGTAGCCCCCCCCCCCCCCTCCCCAAACACACACACAAATATGTGCAAGAAACATACTTCAATGCCAGTGATTGTATTAAAACTGGTAACTGAATGGCAGCTCACACACACACACACACACACATTAATTGATAGGCTTGAAAAACAGGTCTCTGTGTTTCCCACGGATGTGATTTCGTAACGTATCAATACGACTGTATGAAGCTGTACAATATGGGCACAGTGACCTCTTTGAAGTGTGGCTATGAAAGTGGTGCCACCGATTAGAAACCTGTTTCCCACATGCTCGACACTTCCACAGAAATGGATTATCAACAGACGGCTCAAACATCTCTTGATATGACATAGATGATAGGCACTCTTCTGAAAGAGAGATAAGAAATTGAAATTGTAGTCATATTGGGAGTCAGTTCAAGTACTTATATGTAAAATATGAAATAAATAAAGGGAAGGGATCACAGATCTAATACCAAGTGAATAGATACACACACACACACACACACACACATACTTACACACACACACACACACTCACAGTATATTGTAAGCTTGAAGTATACCATTAATATTTTTATGTCTTCTACTCACTGATAAAACAAATGCATGAGAAGATTAGCAGTTGTTAAATTAAAAAAAAAAGATGAAATTCAGAATAATATTTCAATACAATACCACACAATAATAGAACCTTATGACAAATAGTTGTTTTGCCCACTTAAATTAGGATACAGGGACTGGTACACTATCAAATACAAATAGAGTAGGGTCTCGTTTTACGACGGGATTACATTTTCGAATATTTGGTTGTATATAAAATTGCCATAAAATGAGGACCATTTCAATGGTTTAAATTCAGATAGGTTCATGGGCCAAACAAATTAGTCAGTTTTATAATTTACAATATTTGTTTACATTATGACAAACAATTTTAATTTATTGAATTAGGTATACAGAAAATTACACAGATAATTGAAAAAAATATCAATCAAATCACTTTTTATTTTGTTGAAGACGGCCCAGGCCGTGGTTCAGAAGACATCAAGAAAGAATGTAAAGTCAAATGTTTTGAATTTTTCTTCTTTTCTGTCTTTTTGATGGATGTCATGGGTGGAAAAAGCACAATCAACTCAAAAGAACTGCACTAAAATAGAAAAAGAAGAAACACGTGCACATCGGAAAAGAGCTAGAAGTGCACTAAGTAGGAAAAGGATGCTTCAGTTGCGACAGTGATTCACCACAAGTCAGGGGTGCTTGGTCCGTCTCGACAAGAGTTGCAAAAATGAATCGTCGTAAAATGAACAGTCAAAAAACGAGAACCGACTGTAATTTCATTTGTATATTATTGAACTAAAGGAAGAGAAGTTTACCTATTGGGATGTTTTCAATAAAGAGGTGTTACTTTTTTAGAAAATTCAATTACCCATATTGAAACATGTAAGCATTAAAATTAAAGTGACATAACTTGGAAGAGCTGAGGTCTAGAGATGCTAGAGTAGTCCCTCAGTCATCCTGATCACAAGGGGGGGGGGGGCACCCCAGTGGGGAAACTCTGTGGTATAGATAACATACTAAACTTCACCACTCAATGTTAAAGTAAAGCTCCTTAAGGCAAAATCGCTGTACCTTACAGTATATGAAAATGACAGTGATGATGATGTATTCTACAAATATTTTCAGTGGAAAATAATGGGTATAGTTGGCCCAAATTGTCCAAACCCCACTGAGATCCAGGTTAGTGGGGGTCCAGATTACCGAGGAACAAATATACTTAAATCTTCTAGTCACTTAACATATTCAACTCCACCACACAAGTGGATGAACATTTTTCTGGGGTTCTTGGAAAGATATGTTCAAACTGGCTTTCAAGTACCAACTTACCACTCAGCTATACTGTGAGTTTGTGGACTATGATCAAGAACCAGGTACCTCATGCAGGTCAGTGTAATTTGTAGCACTACAACCCTGCATGTATAGTGCGCACTAATTTAGTGATAGTTCTTCTAATTTGAGAAACTAGTGTCAGATGTGTGGACAGATTAAAATTACTTATAAGGAAATCGTCAAGTGTCTGTTAAGCATAATCAGGAAACTGGGGCAAATAAACAAACACAAGCTTAAGTCATTGTTAATAAAAATCCAACCAGATGCAACAGTATGCAGATATTTATTTACTGCAAAGTCACTCTACATGTTTCAGGTGTCACAGCACCCATCATCAGGAGTACTAAAAACTGTAACCGCAGCCT
>Ga0136643_10018146_pt1 | contig 10605 bp, 6 predicted proteins | sample TergutLab28metaG_FD_96883 | JGI IMG/M metagenome (GOLD analysis project Ga0136643, IMG submission 96883) | Labiotermes labralis P1 segment gut microbial communities from Petit-Saut dam, French Guiana - Lab288 P1 (version 3) (version 3) | ecosystem: Host-associated > Arthropoda: Insects >... | reverse complement strand
CGGTTAAAATAAGCTTTTAAATACACTTAAAGGTCCAGTGTAAACAATGGGATCCCATTGGTAGAGTTAACGAATGTACCTTAATTGACAATATTATTCTGTAGGCCTGATGATGGCAGGATAAAACGGCCGAAACATGTAGCCTAATTAACCAGTTGTAAAACTACAACTGATATTCTATTGTTGTGTATAACGGTACTTTGCAATAAAATTTATAACTCCTCAAATTGATAAGAGTGTTGTTAAGTGACGTAAGATTAATCAATCCGTGAATCAACCCTTGATGACAAAAACTAATCTGCATAACATAAAAATTTGGTTCGTACTTAACCGGCAACAGAGTGAGCTTCAGTTAAAAACGAGTAATCGGTTCAGCCGGTATACAGAAATAATGGGTAATGATTTTAAGAATACATTTTGTCCGCGTGAGTTCCGTAAAGTATTTAGTGTTAAACTAGTGGCACATAGCAGCACCTAGAATTTATTAATCGTTATGATGAATTTATGTTAGTATGTTCCAGTATGTATCAAATTCTTGATAATTGAAGACTTTCATAATTTATCGGTCTTAATCAAGTAACATCAGAATAATGAAATCATGGAGGAAGAGTTGTGCCGGGTTTATAGTAATTACACAAATTGTGATCGAAAAGCTTCATAGGAACAATCATATGGAAGACCTTGTCGTTGGCATGAGAAAAATACATGTGAAAAGAAATAGGATGGGTACTGGAATCGTCTTGCACAGATTTATGAAAAATGGCAGGCTCTTTCGAACATCTGAACCCAACTCAATAACATGAGAAATTTCTCGACTGAGTGATTAGTGGTTTATCACGAAGGCCTATACTCCACGATTTCAGTCAGTCAGTTTTGAGTTCAGCTAAACGAATTACGATTTTAACAGCACACTTAAACCCCGATATATCGCCCCCGACACAGCGACACCCGCCTTAGCGTCCACGAAAGTCTGTGCACAAAAATTCCCTACTATACGGTACTTCTATATACTGCCACAAATTGTGACTGGGGAAAACCCGTGGTTCCATTTTGGGGGTTTTAAGTGAACATGTCTTCCAGAACGGGTCACCGCGATGTAAATATCCATTTAACGTCCTCGTCGGGCAACTACTCACAACAGTGGGTTTACAATGAAATATATTGGTGCCTGACACCTTGAGGCCTGTTCCGGGTGCCGCCCACAAAGTCGGATATACTGGTGGTGCCCGGCACAGGCTGTGATAGCAGGACCAGTATTCAGTTGCGGAAAAACACAGAATAGTACAGTCACGCTGTCACACCTCCGCGCTCCTCTTCCCGCCAAGCACCAAGCAGTACGATATTAAAGGCTTTTGTCCTAGCCAGTGCTTCAAGACCGAAGTACCTTTATGGACGCCATTCCGTTGTGCTAATTAATGACAGGCTACATGTTCAGTCTAACAAAGCACAAATTATGTTTATTCAATCTGTCTTACAAGTACACTAAATGTTTCGGTCTATGCTAAGACCACCTTCCGGTATACCAATACCAAGATCTTACTGTTTACTTACCTTATGCAAAATCTTTGTATGTTGTGGTATGCTTGAAGATGGTATTAGCATAGACTGAAATACATGCAGTAGACAAGTAAGACATTAGATGGAGTATACAGAATTTGTGTTGTGTTAGACTGAACATAAATAGCCTGTCATCGAAATACTCGGATGAAAATTTTTCCCAGCACGTGGTACTCGTCGTAAATTAATTTTCACAAGAGTTCATTAGACAACCTAAAATTTCGTAGGAATTGAATTAGGCCCTTCTGTAATTGATCCTAAATATGACTAAACGTCAACGAAATTTACGCATGGGTATAACCGTATGAGAGAAGGACTGAAGAAGTATTCGGGTACGTTCCAGTTTATTTATGACTCTAAGGAAAGCGACACTTAAACTAAACTAAACTAAACTAAACTAAACTAAACTCAATTGGCTGTAGTCTCACCATACAGAGTTTAAAAGAAATCGGTCCTGGAAGTTGGAACTCCGTTAATAGCGTACGGATTGACGGACTGAAACTACGAGGCGGTAATTGATTTTTTTTTGGGGGGGGGGGATACCTAGAAGCTCCTCAGAAAGCGTTACTTCAGATTTTGACGTGCCGAAATGTAAGAAATGTCCACTTATAAAAGCGAGTCAAGCCTCCTTCGTGTTTTAAGTCACAAATGCAGGGTCAGAGAACAAAAAACCAACACAACGTTAAATCAACATCAAAATGCCTTGATCAAACTGGATGTTCTGCCACATCGAGCGTGAAATAAATCGGTCCAGAAATATCGGCTCCGTTCTTCTCGGATTTAAATAATTTGACAAGTGCGCAGCGAAAGCACTCGAAATCACAAACTCATGTGCGCTCTTATCTACAGTTAAAATTATTTGGAAAACAACAGAGGGTTGAAATGCCCCTCGACGCTCAACGCAGAAACGACGTCACCAGCATCACGAACGAAGTGAAGAAAAACATATTAATATTACTTCGGTTTATTGATGCTGTGTGTTCTTCTGCCAATAAAGAACTTCCTTTCCAGGGCCATGATGAGTCGTCTATATATCTTGAAACAATTGAAATCCGTGTAAAGAAAAGCCTACTTCATACACAACTTATTCTTAGTATATTTCGTTAACCTTTATATGTTTCGTGCGTATCTAGGCCCATCATCAGGAGGTACAACCGTATGTATACAACAATTGGTACTTGTTATTCTTTTTAGATGACTGACTGTTGTTGTGCCTCCTGATGATGGGCCTACATACGCTCGAAACATGTAGAGGTTGACGAAATATACTAAGAATAAGTTGTGCATCAAGTTGGCTTTTCTTTACTCGATTGTATGGAGATGCATGGTCACAAAACATAAAATGGAAATTCCGCGGAATTCCCCAACGTGCTGAAAAATTACGGCTTAATTCTTGAAAAAGATCCGAATTCAGCCACGGTTATTTAATTTCAAATATAAATTAGTTATTTATCCCATGAAATTTGCTATTCTAAAATTCAAATAATTCTAAATACTTGCATTAAATACAGATATTTACTATTTATTTATTTGTTTATTTTATCGAGTTTTGATGAGGAATAACCAATACCACGTAACTTGACATTGGTAAAATGAAGTGTGTCCAGCATATTTTTAAAAATTCCTAACGAAATTTAACCTAATCCTAAGAGGACGCATCAGATGCCGCTGAGGTACAGTAGTTATTCACACGCCCGATGTAATGGCAGATTTTCGGCTAAATTATAACATTTTTCCAATATTGTTCAGTAGCCTACTGGTTCTGATACGGACTAATAAGAACCGGTTCCGACTCTTCACTTTGAATGGAAGTGAAAGTGATACCGCCAAGGAAATTAAAGCGCGCATGAAATTCCAATACCTGCCACGTACGGTTTTCGAGTTGGTTTTGTTTCTAATAGAATGCAGAAATGGAAGGAAATCCTCAACACCGAGAATAAAATAGTGAAAATTATGGACAGAATTTACATCCTTTGTTTAAGACTCCAGATGAATTAGGTAGCCTCGGACAAGTACAACATTAACATTACTAGAGTGACGCGTGAAATCTACAGCAACCAACGATATTACAAAACTCGTACGCCTTTATTTTTGACAGATTATCTTTCGTCGGTTGTCCAGCCCCTAGTCCAGTCATTATATCATCTATGCTATCCCGGCTTATCAGGGCTTATTGTACAGTAATAATACGCATTATGGTTTATAGAAATCTGTTACAAATTAGCAGGAATGGCTATTATTTAAAAAAATGCTCTATGTAACGTACATAAAGAAATACAGAAAATAATTAAACTGCCCAATATCAAATTCGTCACTGCAAAATACACTATTCGGAATATATGACATAATTGTAGTACCAAAGCAGTAACAGGTTAAGGAAGAAACGTCACTACAGGCCGATTACATGGCATTTCGGGACTAACCAAGCTCTGATATTTTAGCAAATTCAATGTAACAAAACGTAGGCCTATCTGGATTTTAAAATATCGTTGCACATCATGGACTCTCACACGGCACACCGGATGAGAAACATCGAGCAGCACACGCATCGTTGGCAGTAGAATTCTCTTTGAATCAAAACACATAGCGTACATTGCACACATCGGAAAAACACAGCGAGGCAACTGCAGTATAACGGTGTATAATATCACTTTGAGTACTCTGGCGTAAGAATGTGCCAACTCATCAGCCGCCGCACAAGGACCTGGGTCCGGTTATTTGATTTAAATCTAAATCCTTTTCCTTCTCGCTCTTTCAGAAGGCTGTAGTGATCAAAGCAATAAACGTCTTTATTGTGGCTGTGACGTGGTTGGGTGCTTGACCGACCGCAAGCAACCGACCTGAGTCTTGCGGCCATGGGAACCAACCGGCTAAAACTGCTCAAGAACTCAGCTTGGGTGTTTGGAGGACAATTGAATGCTAAAGGTCTACATCTAAAGATACGCAACATGCAGTATGATATCCATCAGTCTACACAAAGGGACACGAAATTCCAACTTTACATTGCAGAAAAAGTTTTTATCTTTCAGCGCCTACGCAGCATCACGATATTTAGCTTATTATCATAACAGTTTTTTTTACGAAGTGTGTTTCACACCCAAAGGAAGCTTTCGATTCCTGTTGCATTACGTTTGTACAAAAAGTCAATGCCTACTGAAAACCGTCTTTTAATGTTTCTTAATTAAAGTAACGTTTAATACGCGGTAACATCCTATCAACAAGCAGGCACGAAGTTGTTTACTGGTTCGACTCTCGGCAGGAGATACATTCTTTTCCACAAAACGTCTATTCCGGCTCTGCCGCTTGTGCAGTCTCCTATTCAATGCTATACTTGTACTTTGAAATCTCCGGTCACGCTGCGTCATGTATATTACTATCTGCGTAATATTCATGTGTACAGTCCCACAAACCATGCAGTTTTCCACAGCCTTACCACTTTCACGCTAATCTTTTCCTCGCGACCAACCCTCATATTTGCTGCGTTGCAAGCTACAACGGTAGAACCCGTTGCATCGAAAACTGCGAGCAAGTTGCACCGGTATGTCTCACGGAATGGACCAGTTCTTAAAGTGTGGCCGGCGGACAACTACGGGTCTTGCGGGGTATTAGAGGAGGAGCAAACGAAAATATTTATAACCCTTAAGGAAATTAGGACAGAAACGAAGAACATGTTGTTATTTTTTAATTAAGTTTACTCTATTTAACGTCCCTTTATCGACTGCGCTGGCTACATATAGTCGATTTACAAAATCATTTGAAGTGGGAAGAAACTGAAAGGCGCTCTTTCCCAATTTGTCTTGAGTAATCAATGTTTGGGCTATTTAACGACGTAGTTTCACTGTATATATTATACAGGGTCCAAAGGTAGAATGACTGTGAATTATAAATACTCCAATTGTGACCTGTGGTACTAATACTATCCCACAATTTACCTTCAGGGGCTGAAGAAAACCACAAAGACCTGATAGGATAGACGAGATTCGTTAACTGGGACCTCCAGTTACGAATCAGAAGGATTAACCACACAACAGCTACTTTACTAATTTGCTTTTACGGACACAGGAAACCCGTGGCTTGCATCAGACAACACACAGCCATCGAGAATGTCTGGGGTTTTCAACCAGCATCTCTCTTTCGCGGTACAGTCCTGCTACCCACTCGTTCAGTGCGAAATTTAGCGAGCTGAAGGTCGTATTACCAGCAGGTAGTGCATACGACGAACCGCAGGGTTATGGAAGCCCATTGTGGAATTAAGGAATTGAGATAACGGAGAATATGCTTTAGACACGCCCAACGCTGTGTTCGGTCTGTGCGGTCTGACAGCACAAGGCGCATGCATTAGGCGTATCACCTTATATCCATAACACCTTCTATCCACAATGGAATGATTTGACATCAAAATGGCCTGACATATTACAGCAACTTACTTATTATAGTGGGCTGTTTCGTGACGATTGGTCGCGTAATTCAAACTTTGGAAGAGCTCAGCAACTAACTGATAAGGGTACAGTGCTCTGGACTTCTGCGCCCGTGTGAATATATATATGACACTACATTACATTCTCCTACGCGTTTCGGCGCCTGTCGGTGCTATCAACGTGATAAGTACCGTAGGTGCATTAGATATTGGTTTAGATGAAGACAATACGACCGTAATATTAAGACAAAGCAACTTCGCTAATTTGTCCTTGGGCCCACTGATTCACGCGTTTCGCTTCTAAAGGTGAAGCACACATCCTTGGATGTATATAAATGTGTGCGTAATGTAATATTTTTCCAAACTGTCTTTCCCGAAGAATCACAGAAATTCTATCTACTGATAACTGAATAATATTGCAAACTTATATATATATATATATATATATATATATATATATATATATATATATATATATATAGCGAACGCGTAAAAGAAGATGAAACGGTGGCAATTTGTGCTATTTCTTAATATCACGAGCTGCCAAAGTGCAATGAAATGAAACTGGATCACGCGTTGAACTGCACCGCACGATCCATGTGCCTTGCAGCCAACAACGAGATATTTTTGCTGCTGCCCATAACGAAACTATTTTAACACATGCAGTGGCACAATCAAGTCTCTGCCTTAAATTTCAGAAGTAATACACATCACTCCGAAAAGCCCCACCGACTTCAGGACAATCCAGCGAACAAGAAGTATATCTTGAACGCAGTTGATTATTTCACGGCATCCAATTCCTCAGTACAACCAAAGTTCGATGATGAAGAACAAACAGGCTGTATTTAAATAGGTCATTGTTTTACCAAAGCCACTCACCGTAAAATAACGTTCTTAATATGAAACCGGCACTTAAACCCAGAGCCCTCGAGAAATACTGAGGTATAATTTTGTAAATGAATGGAATTATTTTTTGCTAAGAACATGCGCGACGAAGACCGTATTAAGCGTACTGCATTTTCAATATGCATTGAAATGGGCGATGGAAGAGTATCGTATCTGCACCGTGGGTCATCTAACGACGTCTTATCAACTTCAGACGTTTGTGGAGTCGAGTAACATGTAAGGACGGTCATAAATGAACATGCAGATAGCAGTCAACCATCATTAAGAATGAGTGATATCATTCAAACAATGGCAGTGGAACTGCAACGGACGGATACAAGATATCATGGATCGTAATCCGCTCTACATGATGGACATACAACTCCTGCGAGCCGAATAGCGCGGTTACCGACTGGGTTCCATTCCTGGCAGCGACATTCTTCTTATTTTCCGTCTTCTCTTCTTTGGGCACAATGAGCGTTTTTCATAGGGACATTGCAGCCAGAGTAGTGTGAAGCTGATTACGTCTGTATCTATTGCCGTGTTTAATGAGCGTATCGAAATTAACTCCACCTTCTCAGCGTGTTGCTTCAACACAGTGGCAACTGTACTTTCACCTTTATCTTCACGTTTGTAACACGCCTGAAGTTAAGTAATATCGCACCTTTACTTAATGTGGTGATCATACCTCCAGCGGCTTGAAATCCCCGTCTTCTCGCAATGCAAATGACACGTGTAACAAACTTGTGGCTATCAAGGCTAAACACGAGGAAGAGCGGCGCAGCAACGTCTCTCAAATTGCGTGCGACTAAAACGGCCGAATGTTTTTCACATCACACTTCCTCAACGCTGCAGTCGGGCCATCATAAACATACCCAGCAGCATGCAAATAAACGTATCGCGGCTACCAGTCTTGCTTCACTTCCTCACAGACGGCTCATTCCAATTCATTTAACAGATCAGATCAAGGGATAACAGATCTGGGGAGCGCATGATTGTCCACTATTTTTCGTATTTCCCTCCATTCCTTCAGGTATGGTGCTATACCGGTCAACGACCAATATTTCCCAAGTCATCTCCAGCCGTATAGTCTATATATTTTTTTTCGCTCACTTCTCTCAACGCTAAAAAAATAAGAAAATCGACTCAAGACCGTCTCGGAAGACCACCGATCCCAGTGTGTTCCCAGTTTACTGGGACGGACAACACTAACCACTCTACCTGCCGGTCTGTAATCCATGGAGATATAGCCTACCTTCACTGTGTGTTGAAGACATAAGGCAACTTCACTTTTATTTTAGACTGGGTTCACTGCGGCCACGATATGCTAGTCCCCCACCCTACCTCCATGGTGGGGGACCGCCCAATTTTGGCTCTGTGCATCAGATGATTCAATATGTAAATTCGCAGGTGCGATCCATACGCGTAGTCCGTCTCCTCCTGACGCAATCCGAGGATGCGCCATGCTGTTGTGACAATCTCCGCATCGTGTGCTGTACGTTGTACTGAACGTATTACAATATTAACGTGTATCATCATATCAAGTATACGCTGATTGCAGCAGATAAAATTAGCATCCTGCGCGGATGAGAACAGATCTACAAATTTCATCATGTGAGCGCTTTTGCTTTTGTTTTGGGTGGGTGAAACAGAACTATTGCAGAAAACGTTTCGAAAAGGTATGACAGGTATCCTCTAAACAGAAAACATTCACCTGGAGCTCCTTACATAGATTTTGATAGATGGCGCTTTTTCTTCGCGATGCTAGAGCTTTCCACTGATGTTCCGACAGAAGATTTTCAGCTCAGTCTGTGTTCATGGCTTTTTTTTGTGGGTTGTCCAGGTTTTATTTTTGAGTCTTCTCGTTAATTTTTAATTTATGATGGCCACTTTCCTGTTACTACTCTTGGACAAGATTTGTTCTCAGGTGCGCATCATAAGGTCACTGATCTATAGTGCCCAGTGACTGAGAATAGCTCTGTCTAAGTGGTCCACCGGATTAAGTTCTTTCCTTGCCTGAAGACGGAAGCAGACCCAACTTCCGAAACGTCGGGTTTTATTACAAAAATTAGAAGGTGGACAAAGTCTATAAAATAATATAAAGCCAGTGAGCACTGTACTGTACTTTTGCTATGTTATAAAATACTGTCTCATGGAAGTTTACAGAAGCGAGGAATAACTGATATAAGTTTGAAAATGTAGCCCCACTATTCTGAATTGACGTAAGTAAATGCATGTTCGGGTAATAAATTTGCAGGTTTTCACAGCGGTTGTTTTAGCCTCTTGGGTCTTTACACCACCTACCACACTGTGCAAAGACCCAAAAGACGACCACGATGTTCAGATTAATTAAGAGTCCCAAAATAAAAAGTAGATAATTACGGAATACTTTTTAATAAGCTTGTACGTACGGTAAAACTCCCCAAAACAAACTGCTGTTTATTCCAAGAGACAGCAACTTCAAGACTGTTCGCAAAACTGCAGGATAAAACAATCTGTGATGTGAACGCAAGAGCATGAGGTTTGCGATGCTCTCGGCGGCAGTGAGTATTAAGACTAGCCGTATCCTGGATTGTAATGCTGTGTAATTTGGTTATTACGTTTCAAGGTTTTGGAGGACTATGCTGCCTACATCTTCACAGCGGAAGCTACAGCCAGTAGGTTCCTCTGCAGCCTTGGTACATATTAACCAAGCTAGACGATGTCACATACCGGAAGACTGAAATCTGGAAGGGACGGAAATCAGAGCGTACCAGATGAAGGTATAATTCTTGTACTGGAATCCCGGTAACAAGCAGTGTAAACTACTGTATGAACGGCTGAAGAGGAGGACGTGTGGGCTGCTGTGACAAGTATTGTAGTTTATCTGACGACGCTGTCAGTATCTCAGTCTACGAAGCGTCGAAAGGTAGGAAAATGATTAATTGGAGAGGATTAGGCAGGAAACGGTCATGGCTTAAATACGCTTCTATCCCTACATTTGACTGCAAGATTACTGGTGTCCCAGTCAAGAATTAGCCGAGAACCTTCCGAATGCACGTCATTAGCATGACAGCTCGAGCCAGCTCGCTTGATCCGGTAATAAATGTCGGGTCGAAAGGCAATATGGATTTTCCTTGTGCATGGCCGGATCCAAAAATCGTGGATACTGTTTTTAAGTATTTGTTTCCTGAGTCCTTAATTATTTCGTGGGCGTTCGCATCCCTGCAGAACACTTATTATATCGCTTTGTCCGCATGTTCGTCCGGCTATACGCACGTAACTCGGAAAATCACTGATCCGATCATCGCAATATCTTACACTGGAAGTTCTCCGAAAAATTTCGACCCTCTTTCGGTTCGTTTATACTGTTTTCAGATTCATGTTACATGAAAACTAGCAAGCAAGTTTGCACTGCATCCAGATTCGTTTATTAGCGTAACGGCAAACCGAATGATCTTCGCTACATATATCCATTTTTGCATTACATTCAGTACGGCACGAGAGTTACATGTGCAAGGTATGTTGCACTGTGGGAGAGAGGTATACAGGATTAGCAGCCACACATAATACATCCAACCAGACGCGTTCTAAATTTATCGCAGGACATGATATAATGATGCAAACAATATCTGTACCCACGTGGCCTCATACCGCTGGCTGGGAAGAGGGAAAGTTTCCGTATCATGACTTCATTTCCCTGTTGAATGGAGGAGTTAGGCCGACAACCCCTCTCCCCCCCCCCCCCCCAGCTAACCCACCCACTT
>Ga0136643_10018142_pt1 | contig 10607 bp, 8 predicted proteins | sample TergutLab28metaG_FD_96883 | JGI IMG/M metagenome (GOLD analysis project Ga0136643, IMG submission 96883) | Labiotermes labralis P1 segment gut microbial communities from Petit-Saut dam, French Guiana - Lab288 P1 (version 3) (version 3) | ecosystem: Host-associated > Arthropoda: Insects >... | reverse complement strand
GTCCATGGTCATCAATCACGACAGGAAATCATTCGGATCGCGCCGAAAAAATTCCAAAAGTTGCTCAGACGACTGGCACCGCTGACGTTTATGATCCGCGTTCAGGCATTTCGGGACCCACTTCGCGGAGAGCTTCCGCATTTCCAAATATTCATGAATGATGGATCCAACCCACTCACGTGAGATGCCCAGTTGCTCAGCTATTGATTTTACCGAAATCCGGCGGTCTTCAAAGATTAGCTCGTGAATATGAACAATAATCTCCGGGGTGGTCACCGTTTTGGGTCGTTCAGGACGAGGTGCATCACAGGTGGAAAAATCACCACGTTTAAACTGGGCCATCCAGGTTTTGTCTGTGGCATACGATGGTTCTGTCAAAATGGCGTGAATTTCCTTCGGCGCCTTGCCTTGCAGAAAAAAAAAACTTGACGACAGTTCGCGTCTCCATGTTGTTAAAATCGTACGCGTCGCCTGACATGCTTCCTTTCAGCCTCTGTAACAAGAAAAGACTTGCAATTCGGCACATGAACAGGCCCCTCTTTCCAACGACACTATCGATTCCGTCCTACATCAGGAAGTAGGTCGGGCTAAGGATTTATCAGAACCCCCTCGTAGAAGTGCGTGGTTAACTTCATGCCCCGACCGCTTTGCCTTCTGGAAATAATCCCGGTACGTAATGCATAGGACGGTGAGTGTTGTCCATAGCCGGTCTAGGATTTTGCAGGAGAAAACAATCTCTTGCCCATACCGGGATTCGAACCCCGGATCGCATAGCCTGCGGCTCCTTCATTCTGATCAGCTAAACCAAAATTAAATTTACTCCTTGATGTGTCTGCGTGTTGTAATTGAAGTGTTCTAGGACTACACGAGTACACCACCTCTATAACTCCACACTTACCCAGACAACTGTAGAGTTACATTGGGTCTTATTACAATAAATCAACCCAATAAATCATAAACCGATTTTCCATCCATCCATCCAGCCCCTTCCGGGCTTTGGCCTCCCTCATAAGACGCATCCATTCATCCTTATTTTCAGCTCGTCTTTTCCATCCTCTTACCCCCAGCAGTTGTAATGCATCCTTCTGGATCACATCAGCCCATCTAGTTCTTGGTCCTCCCACTGGTCTTGTGGTGTAGAAGTCTCCGTTTAAAACCTTTTTTGGAATCCTTTCTTCTTCCATTCTTATTATATGACCTGCCCAACCTAATCTTCTGATTTTAATGTCCTCCACGATGTTTGGCTCATTGTATAAACTGTACAGTTCTCTGTTCCATCTTGGACGCCAGCGTTCCCCTTCTTGTGTTGGGCCATATATTCTTCGCAATATTTTCCTTTCACACGAATCCGATTTACACGCACTTTAAATCAGGAAACATTGTCGCATAATAAAGAATATTTAAATAGTAAAACAGGGCATTGAGCCCTGTACATTGACGTGAATGAAACACCCTACAAACCGTAACTGAAAGCACACATCCTTAACGGACGTCTGTTTGTAAGCTGCTTCAGAGACTGACAGTTGTCTGCCACACAGTGAAAACATTCTTACCAAGGACATGCAAGACACTAATGGAGACAAATAGCATCAAACAATTTTCTTAACTTCGTCTTTATATGCTGTGTAAGTCCCCGCACTCCATAGCCTTTATACGGAACTTCAGTAAATGCAGTATTCCCTAACGTACATGTCAGACACTAATCATTCATTAGCTGCACGCAGTGGCTATGATCGGCGGATAGGAACAATACACAGCATGGTGCAGTACTTGGTAACTGTGACTCGTATTTTTGCATTCCGTGCAAAGAAAATGTCTCCCATTGCATTTATTAAACAGACTGTAAAGTGTACTTTAGTGGTTTAATACAGAAAATTATAAGAGACACGGGACACACTGCCGGTTGCCGACGGTAACTGTATTTTGAGTCCACTAAAACAGCTGCTTTGTGAACCTGTTACATGAAAGTGTTTTTAACTCTAAGACAGACGTGGCGTCCCAGTGTTTGTTAGAGACTCAGAAAATGTTCCATTATTCCTAAGCAAATTAAAAATGTTCCTTTCAGTACAAAGTGACATGTTATAGAGCTGTTTTGGTGCTACGACAATGTGACAAAGTTTACCTAAGTTACAAATTTTTTTTCCCAACAAAAAGCTTACCTCTGTTACAAGAATAATTTCATTGGAAGATTATCCAGCTCTGGGGAATGTGACAGAAAAGTATTCTTGCCGATTTTTTTTTTTGTATAGGTTTGTATTAAACTTCACTGTCTTTGGCCTCTCTTACTTGGGTGTTTTTACCTTTTGTACATGTTGTATTCTAATTTGTCTCGCATGTATTGTCGTCAGTTTTAAGTTGTCTTCTGTGTATTGTTGTTATCTCATGTGTATTTGTTGTACTAGTTGTGTATTGCTGTTTTTTTACTTTAGATGCCGGACTGCTGGCTAGAAGTCAGTATTCGGAAGACCCTGCGACCGGCCACCTCAACACAGGTTTTTCTTGGTTTCCCTGTGTCTAAAATCAAATGCTGAGATGGTTCCCAAGATTCCAAGTTGCCACTACATGCTTCTCATGTAGCCCTCCCGAATTAAATTCAGTAGTAACCGATTTCATGTTTTGTGTACATGTAAAATAACCACTGCCACCGGATAAGAATCCAATTGCAGTTAATAAATATTATTATTATTATTATTAACTAGAGACGAACTCGGTTACAACGTCATGAAAGGGAATAAATATTCTCTGTCGTTATAAACGAGTCTTTTTCTAAGAGCGTAGTATAATGTTATGGTTAAACAGCGAGGAATTAATTGCTACCAAAAAATATCCGACGCTATACACGAGGTGCCGCATAAACCAATGTCACGGAAACCGGGTTCGACTTTACGTACAGAAGCAAAAGAGTGGACATAATTTTAAAAAGGCATTAGCCAGCGATCATACTAAAGTAGAGTAGAGTACAGCCGTTTCTGTCCACGCCATGAAGGCGTACAAGTATAGGAGAAGCAGAGGTACAGCTGTTCACCTAGCAGTAGGTGGAGAAGGGTGGTGAACTTCACGCCGCGGCTGCTTTATCCCGGGACAGAACCCCAGTGTTCATTGTATAGGCGGCTGTGTGGACCCCAGAGACGGTGTGGATGTTTTGAAGAAGAGATCATCTTTTGCACCTCCCGAGATTCGAGTCCCACACCGTCCAGCCCACAGCCCGTTCACTATACTAACTACGCTACACTGACTACAGTGTACAGAACATCAAAACAGAGATGCTTTAATATGGTGAGGAGCTTCTCGCAGTAAACCTAAGCACATACAGTTTTCACACTCCAGCACCTATCTGGAACCGCCGGGGCTGTAAAAACCTTCAAGTGGTTGGTAGGAACAGCAACACAGCGAATGAGAGTCATAGGCATGAATTCTGGTAGCAAAACAAACTTACGACTAACAAACGTTATTTCAGGCTTCCTTCTTCTGGGTTGTTACGCAGAGTGTAGTGGTAATTCCTTGCCTACGTTTCGTGACAACCTATCGTTCCCATTTTCAGGGGTCAAGTAATCCAATGAAGATGGGACCCATAGGTTGTCCCGAAACGTCGGTAAGAAACTGTCACTACATGCTGCATAACAACCACGATGAGCGCAGATAACGAACGTTGTTTTAGTTCAGTTGCTAACACCGAATGACACTATGTAATTTTTCCTGATTCACAGTAATGACTACGACGATGTACTGAAATGTGATGCCATGTATATTGGTAGAAAGCACCAACGTTTCAGAGGGAGTCTTCTACCATGAAGACAGAGGCAGCAGATTTCTCCGAAACGCTGTTATGTATTTGCTGAATGACAGGGTATCACAGCCCGGAATACGACATTCTTCATCAAATTACACTGCTGTGTACTGCCGGTCCCAGTGGCCGCGCGGTCTAAGGCATAGGTCTGCGGCCGTTCGCCTGCTGGGATTGTGGGTTCGAATCCCACCGGGGGCATGGATGTCTGTCTGTTGTGAGTGTTACGTGTTGTCAGGTAGAAGTCTCAACGACGAGCTGATCATTCGTCCAGAGGAGTCCTGTCGACTGTAGCGTGTCATTGTGTGTGATCTAGAAACCTCGTGAATGAGGAGGCGATGGGCTGCGTTGGGCTGTTGAGCCCAAAAAATATATGTGTGTATAACACATGTGACAATGGTTATGTCTTTATAATGAGCCCACACATTTTCACGTTGAGGGCGCCTGAACTTTAAAAAATTTGCTGACCTGCATTATTTACTTAACTTTTGAAGAGAATTCAGCAAGAAAACATAACGTACCCTAACTCGACAGAGCACAGTTCTTGAGAAGTCGACAGTCTCACAGCTGGTCAAGAACTAGCAGGGCTTCTAAAGAACTCGAAGGGTCATCACCGTGTTGAAAAGAACCTGCCACTGGCCCCTGCTTGGGAACTACATAGGAAGTAGATTACAGTAAATAATAACGGATCTACACTACTGAAACACAAGAAATTTGCATATTTACGTACCAAGACTACGCCACTGGGTCAAGAGAGTAAATTCCTACCTGAATGTGGGAGAAGGTGTGGGTAAAGCTGTCTTGTCTACCGATACAACATTAGATTTGCTTTGCCCATGTTCCGGCAGCCAAACAAGTTTCTTAAAATGTCTATTTGGCCATGGCAGGCAGTTCTGTCAGTACTAAAAAGTAAAATTCGCACACACACACACAGGTAACACGCCGTTCATTGGCTGGTCTAAGCTCCGGTAAATATGTCCCTGCCGTCATACCACACAGCTGTTCACCGACGGAAGTTAGTGATTTGATTCGGTGGTTATTTCATGGCTCTGAGGAGGGTGCTGGTTACGCCTACATTGCCTGTACACATTGAGTGTGAATGTACACTTCCACGCAATACAGTGTGTCAGAGGTCAAGGGGTTAATCGCTGGCTACTCTCCGTGGAGGACCTGATGTAATATCAAGGCAACGTACGATTCTAGCGAATAACGTGGCACTTTCATAGATTATTTCACAAAGTACTTCGGTAGCACCGTCTTTCCTTTCGCTTTCGACCAATTCACTCATCTTATCCTCCGGTGGATGGACGTCGGTCGCATTAAAGACCACAACAGAGAGAACGTCTCTTTTACAGAGTCCCTGAACAAGGAAGCTGTCTCGAGACGTCGCGACGGATTGAAGCCGCGGTTAGGAGCACGATAAAAGGGACACTGTAGCCACTCACTACCAGAACAAATACAGGTATATCTTTACCGCCACGGGAAGCGCTCCAGTACACCTTAAGCAGCATGTCAGGTTAGCCCCCACACAGAGGCCACAGTGGATGACCACTATGGCGGAAAATTTAGAATTGCCGAGAAATAAATCCCACCTGTACCGAATGTATGGCGTCAGTGGTACCGAACTAGAGTACCCGACAGTGCAGCCATTTTCTATCCACTTGTTTCTTTCCTTTCGTAATCGCTTACTGAAAATACGAATTGGGAATCTCTTGCCGAGTTTTATTCAGGGCATATCGAAGCCTGGAGTGACTTTTCACATCTAGACAGACACCGAAAGTCAATGTAAGAGCCTCAAATAAAAGATCAACATTTAGTACACCGCAAAGCAGGTGCGGAAATTCACTGCTGCACACGAGCCTACCGTTGTTATAAAGGACATCTGTTACGTCTTACGGAATTGAAAATAGATATATTAAAGCAAGACATGCAGTGCACTTATCACGCGACATAGGGCGCGTTCGCATAATGTTTATTCCTCCTCAGCTATCCCAACAGCCTGATACTACTTGACATGAAGAGAGCGCTTTTATGCCGCCAGCAACAATGAAACATGTCAAGTGGCCGACATTTTTGCCCGATTTGAACCAAACTTGATATTTCTTAACAATTTTTCGCACAAGTTCCCAATACCAAATTTGACGGTGCATTGGGATCGGCGCCGATATTAGTGGACAGACGGACATGATGACGCCAAAAAGAGTTCTTCGTGACTATGCAAACAAACCTAAAAAGACGAACAGCTCTCGAACTGAGCAGTAGGTGTAGATCGCCGTCTGTGCCAATTACCAGCCTTGACGGTAAGAGGGAAGATATCTGAATCAAGTTAACTCCGCAATACACACCCAGGAAGCTCCTGCCGTACGCATACGCTCAGTTTCAGTCCTCAGGATTATTGCTCTTGAGACACAAGTTTCTAGGTCTTAAGTTTGTGATGGCACAGACAAAAATAAATCTACAATCATACCCGTATCACTTCGCCTTAGATACGAGTATAATCGTAAGAAAAGGAACGTGGTCACTAAGGAAAGTGATTATGACGGATTAAGTAGAGAAAAATGATACAGTGTACACTTATTATCTAATAGCATCTTGTTCAGAAAACGTAAACAACTATTTACGATAAAATTCATGATGAAAGAAACAAACAAATAACCGTGGAACAACAACTTTTTGTAAAATACCAGTACAGCTACATTTTTCGACATCGCGAGGTCATCAACATGCTGGCTTGAGAAAAACAAATTCTGGCCATGATTCAGTAACACAAATCAACAGGTAGACACGCCAAAAGGCACAACTACTTAATTAATAGAGGACTTTGCCGTCACGAACTAAATGACATTCAACCCAAATATACAGCCCCAAGATAACTCGCAGTTTCTTGCTGTCTAATGTTCTCCAATATACCGATCTTACTCCAACAGAAACATGGAAGAGGCCAGACATGTAAAAGATACGGTCAGCAGGTCAGCATACATACAGTAAGCACAATTGCGACACCTCATTAAGTGGACTTTAGACATGTGTCGAACATGAGATAGCTTAAGAGTGGACTAAACAGGGTCCTAGTCCCAGCAGGCACAGGAATGTGTCTTTCGGACCGCGTTCATAGACCAGGGCTGTAGTTAAAATGAGACTCCTGCGCGTCAGGGAAAACAGGCAGGGACTGAGGACGACCACAAGCATCTCTACAGCGCCGAAGTTAATAACAAGTGGCATTATACCTCCGCCTCCTACATGATTTCATAGCGTAGTTCTTCAACAAGAACAGGGGATTTTTTATTTTGTATTATGACCAACAAATACGTAATTATTTAACAAATTATAATATTGAGATTTAAACGACTATAATATGAGAACTTGAATAAAACCCACGTGAAACATCTTAGTTGTAAATTGTATTTCCAACAGCTGCATTTGAAATATTTGTGTAACTTGGCAAGGTATTGATTACAAGCTCCCCGAAGATGACACGATAGTGTCGAAACATGTAGGAGTATGAGAATTTGTGAAATAACTGTGCATTTGTTGATCACAGTACAAAATAATAAAATATGTAAGGTACTGTACATGTATTAAAATAAGAACAAGGGAATTTTACTACTACATTACATGCGTGTAAAAACGTGCCAGTGTGATGCATCAAAACCACAACAATGACGAATATTTTAAAGACGTAAATAATTTATGTTACTTTTTTCAATAAACTGATAAAGTTCAGAATGAACAGTGTGTAAATCAGGGGTTGACTAAACCAGATAAACCAACATTAAATCTGAAAGACAGATTCGAATGCAGACTTCAGACACTAAATTCTACCAGAATACTTCACGTAATATCGGGAAAGAAACATGAGGTTGGACACACACGTCTCCTTCTCTATGCGTTCATTTTATACATTTTGCACAAAATAGCTCAAGAGAAAGCCAACCATTATCTGAGCTAACTGGATAGGCAAATATCAGTCCTCCTGCTGGCAAGCGGTTATAAGTTGCACAAATTCTGTCCAGCATGTCGGGCGTTACCCCACATTTAAGTGCCTGCAAATATTGGTGGAAAATATAATTTCTGCAGTAAACTACAATTAGCTGACATTCACGAATACAGCTGTACAGTGGATTGTCCAGAGATCTCTCACCTGGTCCTCAGAGCTCACGGCCGACCAGAGAGTTAACTGCAAGTACTAACAAAGGAACATATTTTATAATACAAATACTGGAAAATTAAGCCACTTGGTCCAAACACGTCTGGACAATTGCACATTCAAACTGCACGAAGTTCGAAATAAAGGACAGAATCATTTATCAAAAGTGTTGCGATGTTTATGGTGCCTTAAAAGCACTTTATGTATTTATGTATGTATTATGTACGTATGTATTATATATATGTATGCATGTATGTGTGTATGTATGTATGTACGTATGTGTGTGTGTGTGTGTGTATGTATGTGTGTGTGTATGTATTATGTATGTATTATGTACGTATTATATATATGTATGTGTGTATGTATGTATGTGTGTATGTATTATGTATGTATGTATTATGTATGTATTTTATATATATATGTATGTGTGTATGTATGTATGTACGCACGTACGTATGTATGTATTATGTATGTATGTATGTATTATGTACGTATGTATGTATTATTATGTACGTACGTATTATGTATGTATGTATTATATATGTATGTATTATGTATGTACGTACGTATTATGTATGTGTGTATGTATGTATGTATTATGTATGGACGTATTATTCACCCATGAAATAAAATTTCGTACAAAATTTTGATCGGTGACAAGAGAAGAAACTCTCTGGCCAACCAAGGACAAGGCCTGGAAGTGAATATACTATTAAAACAGATACGAGAAAAGCTTCAAAGTGGAAATATGAACGGGATTCATATTGTTGACAGACTTGCGGACCAGTCCCTTGACACTCGGTTTCCCTAGCAACATAAAGTTTCTTGATCAACCGGATGACAACCACTCGCTCCAATACGGTGGCAGTCCAAGCAGACTGCGGGATAAAGCATTTGCATCTTCAAGTAGAATTCTTGACTAAAAGTTGTCAGGGTTTTCTAATCACTTCTTACGGTTAGAAGGGCGGTATCAAAGTGTTCACTATTCAGAAAGTCCCTCACGGTTTTGTTATAAAACGTTAATATTACTTCTGGGATCAAGTTACGACTGGGAGGCAACTTCCCGTACATGATGCACATTAGACACAAGTCCAGACAGTACCACAGGTCCGAGAATCTGAATAGTCTGTAACCTGGAGATTTAAAAAACCAGCAGACACACAGAAGACTTGGAAAACAGGAAAACAATTGCGACATCAAAGTGAAATTAAATTTACTTTTGAGCGCAGTAGATGAACCCCTCTTTCTTTGGGCTATTCTCTCACTTCAGAACGATAATGTCAGGCTCCTGATATCGCCATTGCCATGAGTTATAGTTAACAATACAAAGATTTCCCTCCGGACAATATGAACACATACAACGTAGTGGAGATATAACTCCACTCATTCTCAAACTCTGAGCTAGGTGTAAGCGGCCAACTTTACGCCCCGGCCGCCTCAACCCAGGAGAAAAGGGCCTTCTCTGTCCACTGAGTAGGAGGCTGGGCGGCTCCCAGAGCCGGTCGTGCCTTGGAGTAGAGAAGAATCTCTTGAGGGCGACGGGAATTGAATCGAAATTTTTCGTAAGTTCAGCCCAGTCACTGCAGCGATTGAGTCTTGAAATACAGTTAATGATTTCACGAAAAGCAAAAGACTTAACTAATTTTTATTAATAATTTCTTTTCACTTTCACAACTCGCAAATCTGAAGGACTGTACAATATTTTACACTACACATGCGATTCAATTACAGACTTTTAACCAATGCAGAACTAATCAACAACATCATTTATTATTCACGGAACGAGTCCAGGCTTTTACGTCAAACGTTCCCTGTAGAATTTATGGACAAACCAGTGACATTAATTTTTGAAAACCTAAATTTCGTATGACATTTCCAAATAACATAGACCTACCTGTGTAACGCCGTGTTAACAGTTACGAGGGTGAGCCAAATGAAAACTTTAAATATTACCATTAAATTTAATAGTAATATTTAAGGGTTTCATCTAACAATCACCAAAATAAAATCAAACTAAACAATATAACTACCTGATACCGAACACATTCAAACGCTTCCAAGGTATAACCGCGGCCGCTGGCACAAAATTTAACCGAAACTAAAATGTATTACTAAATACAAGGATACTTGATCAACCAATAATAACTAATGAGAACTACAAATAAACCCTCCCAGAAATCATCTAGAGCCCAGCAGAACTCACGCAAAACTTACATGTAGAACATTTTATTTAATGGTAAATTTAAGGTTTTCATTTCACTCTCCCTCGTATATAGTGGGAAAATACGCGTTAAATTAGGAATTAAAAATTCCATCTTTCCGCCGTCGTGGTTTCTCGTAACTTTCTTTTATCCTTCCAGGTGAATTCCCACAAAATACCCCGACAAAAGCCCCAGCAGCATCCTCCCACTCATGATTTACAGTCATCCGCCCCATTTCAGTCGGTGCTATTAGACCTAACTAATAAAATCCATGGTGCAGAGACCAACGGCCGCGCATGCGGTTAAGATATCCTCCCTCTCACCCCCCCCCCACGCCTTTACTAAAGCTTTTTAATAAGTGCTGTAATCACAGAAGTCCGCCAAAGTTCCGCAGCCTAAGCCTTCTGAATTCAAGCCATACCATCCGGCCTTGCGCATGTAAGATCCATTTTAGAATTATACTTCCAACGATCCG
>Ga0136643_10018136_pt1 | contig 10608 bp, 10 predicted proteins | sample TergutLab28metaG_FD_96883 | JGI IMG/M metagenome (GOLD analysis project Ga0136643, IMG submission 96883) | Labiotermes labralis P1 segment gut microbial communities from Petit-Saut dam, French Guiana - Lab288 P1 (version 3) (version 3) | ecosystem: Host-associated > Arthropoda: Insects >... | reverse complement strand
GTACAGATATTAACATTACAGAAACCACATATTCCTGCCAGTTTTAATATGTATTTGGTAATCAGTAAGTGTGTAACAGCTGTCAAAGTTTCAAACTTCTCTGACCATTATCTCCATAACCATTCAACTTTGGATGTTTTGGGTTATATCAGTATACTTTAACATAAGGAACACTCTCCCGAAGTCTGGCACATTCCTCCTGGGACAACCTGTATATATGCATGAATTTAGGATCTGAGGGGGAAGAAAGAAAGAAATGATACACATAACTTGATACCCGAGCTCTCCCTACCATGGCACACAGCTGTAGTCGGCATGGTCTGACAGCTGCTTGGCTCACAGCAGAATGGCCAGACGTTATACCTGTTCCAAGGAGTGCCATAATACGCAATCCTTGCCAAATATTAGGAAGATCAAATTTAGATGAATGGGCATATTGCAAGCATGGGACAGAGGACAGGTGCACACAGAATTTTTGTTGGAAAACTTGAAAGAATGAAATGTAGATGGGATGATGATGATTATAATGGTGATGCTAACAACAACAGAATGGACCTTAAAGAAACAGGGTGGGAAAGTGTGGAATGGATTCATCTACTTCAGGACAGCAACCAGTGGTGGACATTTATCAATATGATAATGAGTTCATAAGATGTGGGTAGTTTCTTAACTAGGTGAGCAACTCTGGACTTCTGAATAAGCACTCTGCTGAATGGTGTAAGCTGGTCATTGTATTTCAATCTTAATAACTGTTAGATATTCTGTTATCCTCATGTTTTGCTTTGCATCATTTTTCTCCTAGTCTGTTTTGAAATCCCTCCTTTATTTGCTTTTGTTCTAACTCTTCCTTCGCACACTATGTCACTTTGGTCTTCCAGCTGAAAGCTTTCATTTGGATCATCCTCTGAATGATCTGAATCAGAGTCTTCCATTCTTTCCAGAGTGTAACTCCCCACTTGAAACTGTCTCTGCTTCCTTGTATTCTCATTTTCCATATCATGTATTCGCTCTTCTAGAAAACTTGTATATCCTTGTCTCTGTGGGCCAGAGGTGGGAACAAAATGTCCACCTGGATGGCAGATGACCTCTGCATTTAAAAACTGTTGCAACAGTAGCTCACTCATCTCTGAAATCACAAGAGAAAGACTCAGCACAAAGAACTTCAATATGTAACTTGGAAGCAGCAAAATCGCTTTCTAACGTTTTAAATATGTGCTAGCTGGGAAACAGTCATATTCAGACAGATGTTAAATGAAACCTGCAATGCAGGAGAATGTTGGACATGAGAACTTCTGTTGGAAATTTCAACACATCTTACAAAGTGCCCAAACTTCTGCAAACATATTTCATATATGCAATGTTACTGTTAACATACCAAAAATAAGATCCAAGCAATGGATATGAAATTTCTGAGAGGTATGGAGGAAACACTAAGGGAGAAAATAAGACTTTTAATCTTTCTGGGCAGTTGGAATCCAAATTTTGTTAATAAAAAAGTAGGAAAGAAAACAGTCAACAATGGTTTGGCCTTGTAAAAAGAGCACTGAGAACAAGCACACACCACCAGAGCATTAGAATTACAATATGTGGGGACAGTCATATGGGATAATCCAGAATAATTTGGCTCAGCCACATGTTAGATGGCATCAAGCAAAGGGGAAAATATGAAAGGAAATTTTAAATAAGAGATTTGAACAGGAAGTGGATGAAGATGAGTGGATGGATGAAGTGATTACACATCATATAGAAAAATGGTCAGGCAGGATTTACAAATGAAATGGGACTTATCAGCCAATGTCACATACATTGGCAACACTAAGTTTGAGCTTTTATTAAAGTGCTGGGTTATGGTGGCCCAATACAGACTAAAATTAAATATACTGTATTAATGACCAATATCAATGTGGTTTTACTGTCTACTTCACGTTTCCTCCTGTACAGCCAACAGATAACCCCGAAAGATATGAAAGTTCCTCTGTACTCTTTCCAGTACCTACTGTAGCCATGGCTGTTAAAAGGACTATGCAAGTACTGGCGTAGAGTTTTTGGATGTAATTTGGAACCTGATGCCCATTATTTATTTTAATTAATTTCTTAATCTGTCATTCCTTCTTTAAATTTTGACTACTATGTACAGTGATACTGACAAGGTAAGCCACCATATCCCAAGGAATGAATGGCAACTTTTATCGTCATTGGTGAATCCTGATCTAGGGATCAGGTCTAGCAGAAGGGTGAAGAACGCAGCACTGTTCTGTTCCACTGCACCTGACTCATCACTGCTTGTCTGAAGAGTTTGGGAATAAAAGGAATACTAGATTTGGCACGTCACTTTTGGTGCTAGAATTAAATACCCCGTGCGATGTGCAGCAGATGAGAATTTAAATGGAGCTGCACAACCAAGGTCATCTGCCATACCTGTTTGGTGTTCTGAGCATCACAATCTCTGACAGGTATACCTGACATAAGGTGCCACAGCTAACAGCCACCATCATACTACTACAATCTGCACTGTAAATATCCAGACATACAAATGAACTCTTGTCCTGACCAGCAGGCAAGACAGTTGGCCACAAGGAGCTATTAGCCACAACAACAAATATTTTTATGCTACATCTAACATCACAATTATGTAGCACCCATGCTCCATATGCAATAGACTCCAGGTTTAAGTCACTGCCCAGAGACAGGCTAAGCTGAGACATTTTGTGAATTTTCTCAGTCCATCTAGGTACATTCCAGTTCCATATGTCAAATTAGGCTGTGACCACAGCACTGCACAACCTTTCCAAATCACTTTGTTAATCCCACCTTTTCATGCTAGATTATATGCTACTACCATTGTCATTATGTCAACTATAAAGAACCAAACATCCACAAAAAATTAGACCTTTGTGTAATGATTTCATGTTTAAAGTGAAAGATTGTCATGCCCTGAATTCTTAATCAGCCATCTTCCAGTGAATCTCAAGCTTAGTGCTAAGAACACAGCACATACTAGTGACATGACTAAACTCGCTGCAATGCCAAGCAGCACTTTGTACATACAGCTCAAAATTGGTGATATATAATTATCATCCAATCCAGTAGCTTAACTGGTAACATTGATGCATCAGCAGTTACTAACACACAAGCCTGATAATTATCAGCATATCCCTTTGCAATTCACGTGGTGCGACTCACCTCTGTTGATCACCTTGTCATTCTCTCCATATACATGTAGTGATGGTATTAATGATTCCTTGAAGTAATAGTTAAGGTGAGGATGACACAGCGATTTGAATCCAGCTACCATAATTGCAAAGTTGAATTCATATTTTAACCCTAAAAGATAAAACCAATAACATTTAAATATGCACTGGTTGTATATACAATAAGCAGAGGTACCCTTTATCCCAGATATGGTTGCTTTGTCAGTATCAAAATATATAACAGAACTTGCACGATGGACTGAAACTGTGTTTCAAAATTCAAGGTTAAATGTTTTAATTAAAATGATAGGGAATGAGGATTCAAGTAACATCTAAAAACTGTACTGCAGTACTTACAAATTACTTTGTGACTACACAGATATTGGCAGGAATATGCAGTACATTTTATAATATCTTTGTATGCTGTGTTAGATCCACAGCAGGTAACTGGAACCAGAAACATTACATCCTAGTATATTTTCTCTTTAACAAGTTCTGGCAACAATTATAAATGAATAATTACTAAGTATAATAATTGTACAATCATGGATCCATGCCCATGCATAACTTCCACTTACATATTCCAGGTTTAATGCATACAACATAACCTCAAAGTTTCAAACTGTCGCTATGTTTATAATGTTAACACAAAGTTTCACACAAATTTGGAAGAATATTTATGATTTAGCTCCATCCAAACTTTAAGTACATAGCTACTTACCTCTATTAAACCTACAGCATGGATATTTATTTCATTCAGCCACTATGTTGCCTTGTACACACCACAGTAAAACTACTGCATTTATGCACATTATCTATTACCACATAACATTCCAAGACCCTAAATTAAATAATGCCACCTACACTGCTATTTCATAAGTCTGCAATGTTGCCATTCTGTTATTATTAACGGTATAAGTCAAGAACTACAGAAGTGGAATAATCTATATTGGCATGGTGTTCATACCAAGTTTTGGAGACACAGGCAGCATGCAATTGCACTATCATATGCCTGTCTCTCCTTAAGAAATGCTAAAAAAAACATGTATAATGCATTAACTTTAACTGACTTATCACATGAGATGGGAGTAAAAAATTGGAAACAGAAGGCACAGGAAAGGAAACCACGGAGAGGAATAATTGAGCAAGCCAAACCTCACACAGAGTTGTAAAGCTGAGGCAGAAGAAGAAGACTCATCACATGAGACCTGAAATGCTCACTGTTGTGAATATTACGATCTATGGAATGTTAAGACCAGTAGGAGGGAGGATCATTGGAATAAAACTCTTGGGACACTGCTAGGTGAAACAGTAGAAACTGTTAACAACAGTCCCACTGGGCATATAGGAAGGAATCCAAATGGCAAACTAGCCAACAGGTCTTATCTGCAAAGAATTTCCTGCACACAAATGGGACCAATGCATCACCATGGCCTTGATATCATTTGACTCAAATCTACTGCCCTTCATGCTTTCTGGAGGCCAAACATGAATATATGGAAAACTCATAGTGAACAGGTCAGGGATAAGATGCTGCACAGTCCTGGAGATGGGTGTCTAAATTCTGGAGGACCCTGCTGGCTGCATCTTCAGAGAAGAAGATGGAAGCAGCAGGTGCATCCAAAACATGGGTGTGCAGCATCGCAGTCCAGTGGACAGTATGAGTGATCACCTCTCACCACCTACATTCAATGGCAGTTCCACAAACACATTTCATTTTATTTGCTAGACAGGTATGTATCAATGGTAACAATGGGCTAAAACTCAACATCCCAAGACTGTAATCATAATTACATCCTATGTAAGAATTAAGAGCAGATTGAAATCAGGGAATGCTTGCTATTATTCGGTGCAGAATCTGTTGTCTTCCACTTTGCTATCCAAAAATTTAAAGATTAAGAAATATAGAACTATAATTAAGACCATTGTTTTGTATGGGTGTCAAACACTGTCACTGACACTGAGGGAGGAATGTAGGCTGAGGGTGTTTGAGAATAGGGTGCTGAGGAGAATATTTGGGCCTAAGAGGGATGAGGTAACAGGGGAATGGAGAAAACTACATAACAAGGAGCTTAATGAGCTGTACTCCTCGCCCGATGACGTTCGGGTGATAAAACTGAGAAGAATGAGATGGGCAGGGCATGTAGCATGTATGGGGGACAGGAAAGGTGTATACAGGGTTTTGGCGGGGAAACCTGAAGGAAAGTGACCACTTGGGAGACCCAGGCATAGATGGGAGGATAATATTAAGATGGATCTTCAGGAAGTGGGATGTGGGGGTGTGGGCTGGATCAAGCTGGCTCAGGATAGGGACAGGTGGAGGGCACTTGTGACTACGGTAATGAGCCTTCAGGTTCCATAAAATGCGGGGAATTTCTTGACTGGCTGAAGACTGGTTAGCTTCACAAGAAGGACTCTGCTCCATGGAGTGAGTGAGTGAGTAAGTAAGTAAGTTAGTAAGTAGGTATTACATCCTATGTAAATGTGGCAAGGTTGAACAGTTGGTGTCATTCTGACATGGGCAAGCACTTCTCTCTTTAAAGCACATCCAGATATGCTGTGACCCAATCAGACCTCTTTGTCATCACATATATTCTAGGACCCAAATGACCTCTTCAGAGACCCAACCAGATACACTAGGACCCAGCCAGCCTCTGCATAAGCACAACCAGATATTTTGGGATCAACTCAACCTTTCTTTACAATCATAACCACATACTGTTGGATCCAATCAGTATTATATTCAGTCCTAGCCATAATGCACCTATAGAAAACACTGAGTCCAATTTTCAGTAGACATATACAAATGCAAAGTAAACAGTTTATTTATTGATGCTGGTGGACTATACAGCATCAAATGGTATGATTATCTATAAATCATAAATTGGAAGAAACATGGTGGTGGTCACTGCCTAATCTGAGGTATTATCTTGGTATCTGCCTGAAGAGACTGTAGGAAAACAGAAAAGAACCTCAATCAGAATAGCAAATTTCCAGCTGAGACTCTCAAATATGCAGGAGTGCCAATCATTAACACATGACACAGGCCAGTCTTTAATTCAATCACTTCTACACAGAATCTATTAAAAGTTACATATACACTGATGTGCAGTCCATGCCTCTTCCAAAATGAGATAGCCAAACTATATAACAATAACAACAAATTACCCACAATTTGTTTCCTGCATTCCACACAAGATGCCCACAAAGGCTGCTCCTTGAGAAAATCCAAGCAAACCATCAAATGGCCCCTGCTCTTCAAAAGTTTTTTCAATAAGGGATAAACTCTTCTCAAAACCCAAGCAAACATCAGATGGTTTCTTTGAATCAAATGTCATGTTTTCTGTGCTGAACCACCAACTATATTGGTCTGAAAAATAAAGGAGTTAGAATGCTGCAATATTAATTAATACTTCAAAAAAACTGAACTCAACCCACTTTACACAAGAATGCAATACAATAACAGAGTTCCTTTTGAAACTTGGTAATTTGTACTTGTCACCAAATATTATATGTAAGATGGATGGGACATGTGACAGAACAGAAATGCATACAAAATTTTAATCAGATCAACCGAATGAAATGGAGCACTTGGTATACCCATGCACAGAGAGACGAACAGTATTAAAATGTTATCTTAAAGAAGTATGATGTGAAGATTAGAAATTAATTCATCTGGCTCAGGACAGAAGCCAACAGAAGGCTCTTATGAACACATTATGAACTGACATGTTCCAAAAGGTATGGAAAATTTCATGACCAGCTGTAGAACTATTAGATTCTTGAGGACTCCACTAGATGTAACTAGTTATTAAGATACTATTTTTGCAACTGATCTAATCTACTTGTAAGTTGGGTATGTCAGTCAGTAAGGATATATAATCATAACTTCAGTACCAGCAGAAGCATAGATTTTTGTGTTCACCAGATCCAGAACATTTTGTAAGCCAACATAGGTAAAGCATATTAATTTCAAAAGCAAAACATCCTTGTAAAAATATTTTTAAACATTACAGCACAGTGATAATTAAATGTACCACCTGCCTCCATTTTGTCCACAGAATGCATTTAGTGTGATTCTCACAGTTTAACAGGGATGACTTCTCTTAAGAGAAGGCTGGTCTTTGTGAAGGAGATGCGGTGCTTTCTGTGAGGTATAATTTGTTTTTATGCACATCAGTGAGTTTAATTTCAAACATCAAAGAATTAAAACTGTCAAGCATTATTCAGTGTTTACTGTAACTATGCAAATCATACCATCATTCTGTGCATCCTCACTAGAAAGAAGTGTGTCTTCAGCTGATAGAATTTTATTGGGTGCTGTCACAAAAACCAGCTCTGCATGTTTCTTCAAAGCTTTCCTTAATGCCCCAAGTTTCTGCTTGAAAACATGTCCACTTTGGCGATATCCATGTAGGCACAAGATCTGCAAAAAAAACCCAAAACTGCATCCACATTCATGCCTACAGTAATTAAATCATTATGCCATATATTCCACAAATATGGAACATTTTAAGTGGAAGTTAACCAGCATCAGTTTACTGTTTATGTTGTTCCCAAGAGACCATGCTGAGGGTTTAGAGAGTCATCCTATGGTTGTTCAGTGATGCTCAGGCTTACTTGTCTCAGCCCCCTTGTCTCTGTCAACCAGCCCAGTACCTAAGGTTATTTCTACCAACATTCACGTGAAGAGAATGTCTACCCTGCAAGGAAACAGGGAAGTACAGGAAAGGGGGAAGTATTAGTGTGTCCTGTGTCATGTTCATCATAAGAGTACAAAAGCCTGTGTAACACAAATAATAATCATCACAATGATATTTCAGTGGGGCTGTGAAGATGGAAGTAGTGAAAAAACTAATTATAAACAAATATTTGATGAAAATTAAATTACTTCAGTGATTCTTGCCTCTTTTTTCTGTTCTGAGGAAATGGTGCCATTTTATTATTCTTCATATATACCCATCCCTCCCTTTAGGGAAATAATCCATTCTGCAAAAACTGTAAACAGTGAAACTCTGTACAAGGAAAATCCCATTTCCATTAATTTACATGCAGCAACATCAGTGCATGTTGACTTACCCATGTGCTCACCTGAACCACATTACAGACCAACTGTCTGTGGGAGGAAAAAGCAGTCCTTAAAACAAAGAGGGTACTCATTACTGTTGTATGTGAAAGTGATTATCTGTAAACCAAATGTCCATAATGTGATGAATGGAGGAACTTAATTCCATACTGTTAAAAAGATAAGTCAAACCAAATAAATCTAACAATTATACTAATAGGAAAACAAGGGCATGAGAAACTAAAGGACATTTTTATTACGCTGGATACAAACGTCTGTATTGCTGTTATCATACATGTGAGGTGAATTCCGAATAAATAAACAGTTTAGATCAGCAGTCTCCAATGCATGGCCCACCAGCTCATTTTATATGGTCATAGCACTGTTCTTATTCAAATTACAGAATGAAAACTGCCTCAGTGTTAAGTAATTTATATCATTCTTATGTTTTTAAATTTTTATCAGGAAAGAAAGAAATGAGGGAAGGAGGGAGGGAGGGAAGGCTAAAAAATTTAATTAACAGATGACTTTAGCCATGAACTAGACAGAACCTGGTAATGATGGTGTAACTGCATATCTCTTTTTAAGGAACCGATCTGTATCTTCAGCTATTATAGGTGTTCATTAAACGCTGATGACTTTTTAAACGCATCGGAAGCAATGGTCACTGAGTTTCCCAATGACAGTAAAGCCTTCGACCAGTATATCACAGGCAAGACTACCTTGTATTGGAAGAACTACTGTCAGTATTATGTGCTGGTAAATGTTTACAAGGTACTGTCACATGGAGAAAACATTGAGGCAACTATATTTCTTACTTGTGCAGCAAATTCTTTCACAACCATACACAGCATGTAGAAGATTGTGAGGATAGCAGTGTCTCAGCAATAGCAGTAGCCTAAGTGAGTTTTATGGTTTTTACAGTGGTGTAGCTGAGGACTCCGTTCTGGGAAATAAACTTGTGTCACGAGGTATTCAGATCCCAGTGTTACCTGCTGTTCCATGATGCAGCATAGCCAAACCCTCAGCAGTAACCCATGGATTACACAATGCAGCTCTTCAGATAGCAGTTCTAATTTGTGTTAATGATTTGTACCCATAAATAGACGCTGTAAGTTTCTGAATTTATCCTATTGCATTCTTTTTGTCATGTACTAAGCACCATTACAATGATAAATACTGTAAAATTAATTTAAGTAATTAATACAAAATTGATTTTAAGTATCAAACATACTTCTTCCACATACAATGACGTGTTCATTCCAAAACAGTTTGTGGGGCTAATTTCTGTATGTTTCAACTGCGCGATGCGCCAACCTAACCTATACAAGCCCTGCAGCAACAGATACAGGCAGGTATGTAGTAGAATGCGCATAGAATCCTTCACCCATATTCTTATATCAACTGTTAACAAGCAGGGAAAACAGAATTTTCACTCACCAACAAAATGAAATTACGTACAGACAAATGTGTAAATAATGCCCTTTCAAAAGGTTCATTGAAAGCATGCTCAAGGGAACCCAAAAAAATTAATGCTGGTCAAAATGCCACCACAATGACGAAATGAGATCACGACCGCTCCCTTCCACATCATTTTCAACTAATCATCATACCATTCAGCGCTATATAACCTAAATTACTGACAGCATCGTTAAACCATAAAATTCCAGTCTAATATACCAAGCATGCCGGTGAATAAATCATTAAAACACTTTCAATATAGTTACGTAAAGCATCACATCTTACTTACTTTAACCATCTTACTTTTACGCCCGTTTTGCCTTCCTCCTCCTGTTGCTTCCAAATTGCACTTTGCACAGTCAGCCGCCATATCTGTCTCCACGGTATCAACCACAGATCATCTTTTATAGCTATCCACCACATGCTCCTAATACTTCCATGCGTAACGCGTACTCCCACAGATCATATTCCCTTGTTTCATTAGTTGTACGGTAGCACTTTGGTCGAGAAAGTGCTTCAATGTTGTGAAACCGGAGGTTCATTGCAGGTTTTAACTGTTCGCCACCTGTCCCTATCCAAAGACGTGTGATAAACGCATGTTAATCTTCCACAAGTGCTGCACAAAGCGTTGACCCATTTTTTTTAGGTAAGACACACTTGTGATGCATCAGTCAACAGATAAATGAAAGGACCGTCCATTACAACTATACGCAGACATATTTGTATTGTAATAGGGGCTTCGTTCACGTTTCGTTTGACTTATAAGCAATACATACATACATTCATATTCATTCCCCCAATTCCATGGAGCAGGATTGCTCGCGAAATATAGAACACGTCATATAAAACACACAAAACAATCACAATGGAGCCATTAACACTTGCTCCTAG
>Ga0136643_10018135_pt1 | contig 10608 bp, 4 predicted proteins | sample TergutLab28metaG_FD_96883 | JGI IMG/M metagenome (GOLD analysis project Ga0136643, IMG submission 96883) | Labiotermes labralis P1 segment gut microbial communities from Petit-Saut dam, French Guiana - Lab288 P1 (version 3) (version 3) | ecosystem: Host-associated > Arthropoda: Insects >... | reverse complement strand
CTCAGCACGTACAAACCCCTCCCAATTTTCGCCTGATATAGGGCCTACTACTTATATATCACACTCTCTATTTATATAAAAATGTAAAAGTGTGTGTTTTTTTTATATATATATATATATATATATATATATATATATGCATCAAATTCTTATAGTCTGCTTAGAAGACGTACTTTTAGCTCAATATGTATAAACCAACTGACAACGAGATCTCGTTGAAAGTTTAGAATATGCACCTATACTGTGATCATACTCTGTATAGTTTTCCTCGATATATATACTTTTGTGAGCTTGCCGAAACATGTCGCCGTAAGCATAATAAATAAGACACAAGACAGTTGTGTTTTGACGTACCCCATCCGCTCCCTAAATAAAACTTTGATGTATTTCGTAGTTTTAAATATAACAAAATTGTATAATTTATGTCAGTTTTGAGAGGTGTGTGGACTGTTAATCACTGACATCCCATTCACTGGCATTGTTTAATTACGTTCAATTCACACCGATATTATTTGTGGCAGTTCGTCCCGGATCGGCACTCCTTCGCAAACCGAGAGACATCTCTATAGACAGGCCCTGCTATCATTCTATAAAGCGGTGTATTGAGTTTACAAGCTTCTAACTGAATGCTAGATTTAATCTTGTCCGTTCTTTCCAATCTCTGTTTCCTCCAGTTTTTCTCTATTATACAATTCTTTTCCCGAAGTTAAAAAGCACCCAGTTCAGTTTTTACAATTCTGTTATGCAATTTAACTTAACTTCGTGTAGCCTGCGAACCCTACAGACAGTTATGCTAATTTGCGCTGTCTGAATTTTATTCATTTTACTGTTTATAAGTTTCTGTCACTCACAGTCACAGTAACTGACAAGAACTGAGTGTGTGTGTGTGTGTGTGTGTGTGTGTGTGTGGGTGGGGGGGGCGCTTTAGTTTTCATTTCAGTTTTCCACACACACCATAAAATTCTGTAAACTCATTTCTAAATACTGCATATGATTACTCGCAGCGCTGCGTATCACGTAAGGAAAGCCTGGCGCCTGGCGCCTGCTGCCCTACTCCTGTTGTCCAAACCCATTTCGTCAAATCATTGGACGTTTTCATAAGGAAGTCATTATTAATGTCCGAAACACTGAAAATGTAATCATCGCTTAATTCGTGTAATTCAAACAGTTTTGTGCAAATTATTTGAGGTTCCTCTGAATATTACTGTCCATATAGCAACGGTACTACCGGCTGAACAACACAGGAACCGTTCGGTTCCCGGCGGGGTCAACAGATTGGTTCTCCAAAGCGTCCAGAGGGATTCTAGGACCCAAATAACGTCCTTTTCGAAGAGTGTCAAGGGCGCGTTTCCCGGAGATTAATCAGCCGATTTGTGAAATTGACATCTCGCCTCCATCCATGTGCTGAAATTAAGAATGAGAGGAGCTTTCATCCTCTCCCTGTATACGCCTTCGTGTAGTGTAAAGGGACCACTTTAACTTCAAAGTGCTCGAAACTAATACACCGCTAAGAGCGATGGTGGGTACTGCTGAGCGACGACAGACAGTGCCACTGGTTAATTTTGTGGCATGAGATGTACATTCAAACTGCAGTAAAGATTCAACAGTCCAGAACTTCACTAGATGTTTCTGTAAGAATATCAAATTTGGCAACACCAAGCTGTTGAAAGCCCGACGGTAGCGTTGCGTTGTGTAACTTATTTATTAAATTTATGTTTTGCCGCACATAAAATTAGTTGAGTGTTTATATCATGTTTTAAATCTTTAGGCTAATTAAAAATGTGGAAAGGGCACGCAGTGCCCCTGCTGCTCTTCTTACGTTTGGACAAGTGATGTTTCAAGCTTAATGAGTCCATCCCCTCTAAAATAAAATAATTTATTACTGCTTCAGACGTTTCAAATACAGTAAAACTTCTCAAAACCGGGCTGTGTGGGGGCTGGCGGGTTGGCGTAACTGATATTTCATATTAACGTAATGATTGTCGCCAATTTCCAATAATCATAATGCAGTATGCAAAACCACCGCACAACACAACAGTGTCCAGTAAATTTGTATTATTTCAGATCGTGATTCCGAAGTTACTCTGCACAAATCTTTCACACTTCCTAAAATGGCGTTGGAACTTGAGTGTGTCGAAGATGATCGGGCAGTTGAGAGTGTAACAAACCTAACCTAATCCAACCTAACCTAACCTAACCTAACCTCTACTACAGTTCAAGAGTCAGTCCGTACCGCGCAGTAAACACAATACGTATTCGCTGTAAAACCAGTCAGTTAATGCTCCATACGAAGAGATTCGCTGTTTGTTCTGCGATCCGTACAGCTCATAAACACACTGTGTGCAGCAGAACTTAGAGTATTTATGCTCTTTTCGCAAGACTGCGAAAAGCGACTGTTAGCTTCGTCGATGTATGGCTGTTCGTCCGCATGGAACAACCCGGTTCCCACTAAACGGATTTTTATGAAATTTTGTATTTGAGTATTTTTCGAAATTGTGTCGAGAGAATTCAAATTTAATTAAAATCTGACAAATATAGGGGGTACTTTACATGAACACCGATATACATTTATGATAGCATCTCGCTAATTCTTTTCAGTACGAGAAATGTTTCAGACGGAATTTGTAGAGAAAATCAAAACACATTTTACGTTCAATAACTTTTTTTTTTAAACCCTGTCGTTTGAAAGATGACGTGGAAAAATGTGGTAGACGTAGAGCCGGACAGGCCACACATGACAATAAAACACGGCGCATGCGCTGTGCATGTGAATGCCTAGGGCTACAAACATACACTCCGAATATGTAATACTTATTTGCTTTTCTACGGCAACAGCGGTTACGCGAACGCGTCTGTTTGTTACGTTATAAGTACGTGGCTTCTTTGGCTTAATATCAAGCTCTGTGATGCATACAGTAAGCACTGGGCATGAAAGAGTTAACGAAACCAGAGACGTAGCGAATTATCACTTCTGGGTTAGGTATAACGTAGCTGCAGTAACCGAGCAAAGAATGACCGAATTGTGCGATATCCGAATTGTGAAGCTGTCTTGTACATATCATAACCATCCGCTAGCAGTCCCTCCTGGTGACGTACAGTTATGTCACAGCTGTGTGTGATATTTGGTAGAGGTGTGCCGTTACAGTTCAGCTTCTTTCTCTTCGTCATGTCCAGTCAGCCATTCATGTCACGTATTTCTTTATCTGAAATCGCATGAAATTCCTGTTTGTGTCATTATTGTAATTAATTTCTAACACGTCGACCGGTATCTTGATACAATAACATGTTGTATTCGGAGTAGTGAAAGGCTGCTTCGGAGCGCAGTCAACAATCCTCCAAACGATGACAGCTGCTTATGACACATTCCGTACATTCATACTGCCTTCTGTGCTACATTTTATCAACACTACAAAACTAAAACGTGAAATGTGAACACAAGGAAGCGTGTTTCTCATTGTAACATAGGTACATGGTCAACTGTGGGCCGGGTAGCTCAGTCGGTATAGCGACTGGCAACGGGCTGTACGGTCCGGGGATCGAATACCGGTTGCGGCGAGATTTTCCGCACCTGTCCAGACCGACCCTGGGGCCAACCCAGCCTCCTGTACATTGGGTACCGGGTCTTTCCCGGGGGTAAGGAACGGCCAGGGCGTGACGCTGACCCCTCACCACTTTTAGTGCCGTGGTCATGGATGAGTAGAGCTATACCTCTACCCACCCTCTGGGCCACACCGAACCTGTAACGGGAACGCTTTATGTTTCACCTTTACGTGGTCAACTGTGTGCCGGGTAGCGTAGTTGGTATAGCGACGGGCTACGGGCTGGACGGTCCGGGGATCGAATCCCGGTGGGGGCGAGATTTTCTGCACCTGTCCAGACCGGCCCTGGGGCCCACCCAGCCTCCTGTACGATAAGTACCGTGTCTTTCCCAGGAGGAAAGAGCGGCCGGGGCGTGACGCTGACTCTACACCGTGCCATGGTCAAGAAAGGGTAGACCTATGCCTCTGCTCCCCCCTATGGGCCGTACGGCCTGTACAGAACCTCAGTGCCTGTACGAGGGTGCACTTTACCTTTTTTTACATGGTCAACTGACTTTACTGTGTCGTATTTGATAGGAGCCATGAACAGTAAACTTCTAAGCTTCCTTACTTTCAGAGATTAGGTGTTCGTTACTGGCAGTTAGCTGTGTGCTTAGAAAACTGCGATGCAACGAGAGCTCTGAAGTGCGGTTTACACAACAGTCTTCAAACCTTTTTGTAATATAATGATATCATTTCCACCTCTTTGGGGTCGTTGAAATAATAGTACAGGGTGATTCACTACACAAAGACTTAACTTCAGCGTCGTGTTCCTTTACACCATATCGACAGCAAATTCCATGGGACTACGGATTTTTGCTGTTTGTACTCGAATGTGGTCACGTGGGTAATATTTACATGTAATGTATGCAGAAATAACCATTTCACATCTTAAACAGCGTCTTTTTATCGAAGAAAATATTACCTTTTTTACTTACAACACGATGGATTGTCTCACAAGTTAACCGTGGATATTTCTTGTATCTCTATCATAGTTTCCGTCGCCGATGGGCCTGTGACATTGGTCCACGTCATTGGCCATCCAAATCTCCAGACCTCATCCCTCTGGATTCGTACCTGTAGAACACAAAGTTATTGTGTACCAACAAAATGCGTAAGCACGAGATGCATTGCACCGTTGCGTTATTGGTGATGGCACACGGTTACGCACGGGAGGGGAAGTGAAGGGGAAAGTGACGAATGGAGTAGGTAGCCAGTACTCTTCACACTACCTCGGAACACGGTGTATCCAGCATTACTACCGCTGATGCGCACACCTCGGCTGCCAGTAGTCGACTGAATTGAAGCCCCTGGCCGATTTAAATAGACTCGTGCGTTTCGCCGAAAGACGAAATCTGGTTTCTGCGCGTGTGCCATCACATTTCAACTGGCTTGTACAACAAGAACATTTATACATCAACGACCTTTCGAAATGTCGGTAACTATGCACCACTCGACATGGCGTTGGTTTAGTTACCGTGCAGAATTAGCGCATAACTTGCCAGAAGACAGCGAAAGCAAATTCAGCGTTGTCCATATAATTTAATGGATCGCCAAAAAATGATACACGATTGGCTGTTTGCAGAACCTGAACCAACCAGAAGAAGTTGTTACCAAAGAGTCACAGTTTGATGTTTCTATACGGCTCATTAGAAGCAGCAACTCCTTCAGCCCAGGCATGACCCTAATAACGTAATTCCATCATTGAAGTCTCGTTCCTGAATTACTGTAAACAGGAGATTTGCCGCATCTCTGAATGCGTGTCTGTACATGCCCTCTGCTTAAGAACTGCATTGTAGAGGCTCATGGTGGAGTGGAGGTAAAACTGCACACATTCCTTTAACAACGGTACTGTGCTTGGAAGTGAGTGATGAATTTCACATTCCAGTTTCCTTTATATTTGGGATTAGAGCTATAAGGAAAAACTTCGTAGGCCAGAAATGGCCTGCATCTTTCTGAACATGTTTGTTTAACGACATTTTCTCAGTTGTTTGTTTTACGTAACAGTGAGTATTATTGACTGTTGATGACAGGCTTGCATAAAGGTCACAAGTCACATCCAAGCAGCTGTTGAGATGTGCTAAGGAAAGTCGCCAACCACTCTGATTCAAAAGATAACATTTCTGTCCGTATTCGAGAGGTGTCCGTGTACAGGCTCAGTCAGAACACCATGCACAGGTACCGTGACACGCTTTGCAAGGTTCATCTTCAACAAGCCAAAAAAAATTCCGTGACATGACTTTAAGTCAGAACTCCACAGCTTCCTTCCACTATCTTCCGTCAATCTGGCGACATGTGACCGAAACATGTGACATTCTATCCGTTCCCCGGCACCTGCAGACTACGAAGCACGCCGTTGGTTGCGTTGCCTTTCGAGATGTCTTGAAGGAAATATTTCGAACCCCGTCTTCGTTGCCCATAGCCAGTCACGCAACTATCTTCCATTCCGCCTCCCACAACAAGCACTGTCGACGGTTCTTCAGAATATTAGAGACCACCCGGTCATTACGTGACACGGAACTGGTCAGCATACTTCTGATTTATCAATCAATCTCGCGCGGCGCGTCGTATCGTGTCTGCTTGTCGTGAAACCGCCGACATTATTCTGTCCTGCTCCTGTCGCCCATGGACTGGTCCAGCAGCACTGGAGACGCGAGGCAGACTTCCAGGAGCCAACATAAGCTTTCCATGACCTGAGGCAACCTATTTCATCGTTAACCGATGGCGATTATCACGTTTGACACAGCAAAACAACTACGGAATTATCCGAGGTGGTGGGAAACAGTTCTCATCATCCAGACCACGGGTATAAATGATTGTAAATCGCCCGCAGTTTAAATTAAATGCACATTTGGTGCAGATGGGTTTAGAGAAAAGGAGGTAAAGTTAAAGGTAAAGTAAAGTGAACCCGTTTACAGGCACTGAGGCTCTGTACAGGCCGTACGGCTCATAGGGGAAGTAGAGGTATAGCTCTACTGTACAGGCACTGAGGCTCTGTACAGGCCGTACGGCCCATAGGGGGAGTAGGATTATAGCTGTACTCTTTCTTGACCACGGCACTAGAAGGTATAGCTGTACTGTACAGGCACTGAGGCTCTGTACAAGCCGTACGGCCCATAGGGGAAGTAGAGGTATAGCTCTACAATACAAGCACTGAGGCTCTTTACAGGCCGTACGGCCCATAGAGGAAGTAGAGTTATAGCTCTACTCTTTCTTGACCACGGCACTAGAAGGGGGTGAGGAGTCAGCGTCACGCCCAAGCCGCTTTTTACCCCCGGGAAATACCCGGTGCCCATTGTACAGGAGGCTGGGTGGGCCCCAGGTTCGGCCTGGACAGGTGCGTAAAATCTCGCCACCACCGGGATTCTATCCCCGTACTGCCCAGTTCGTAGCCAGTCGCTATACCGACTGAGCTACCGGGCCCACACAAAGAAAAGGAAGGTATTGATAAATTCTATCTCTTTATTAGTTGCAATGTGTAAAGAAAAGGGAAATGGATCGTTCAGTGCAATGAGCATTAAAGTCTTAATTATTGCTTATCTTAATTGTGTTTTGGAAGGCTTTGGTTTGTGTTGTCAGCTTGTAAAATGTTTTAATTAATTATTTCTTCTCTTGTACCATGCACAGTGGTCAAATGAATATTTGCCTTCGCTGTGCAAATGACCTCAGTGTAACGGCCTCACACAATCGGGAAATTCCTGAAATTAATGCAAACTGGCTGACAGGACGTTTCATTCTCTCAATACGCGTTTATAAATCAAATCTTTGAAATGTCTTTTCATTCTTTCGCCAAGTTTTCTTCCTATCCGTCAGTCTTTAGATTGGCTGGCAGCTTTCCATCTGCAATTGTTGCAAGCCATTCTTTCCATTGCTGTATAACTGTCAGCTCCTGTGTTTCTGGTTACTTGCTGTAAGTACTGCAGTCCAGGTCTTCCCACGGCCTTTTTTTCCAAATATTGTTCCTTCAAGGATGTTTACTACAAACTCGTTATGCCTAACTGTGTGCCCTATCTATGAATGGCGTCCATTTTTTTAAATTTTGAAAAATAATCTTTCTTCTTTCGCCCTTTGAAAAACTTCACCATTCGTTATTCTATCCGTCCATTTTATTTTTAACTTCTTCTCCAACACCTTGTTTTAATCCCATGTAATTCTTTCGTCGTGACATTAGTTCCATTGTTTAGCATAACCGGTGGGGTAAAACTTAGCTAAGTGTTTGTCACCTTGATGATACAATAAATAAGTAACGTGTGAAAAGCGTCGAATTATGTTTGATGATAGTCGCACATAGAGCATGCGTGAAAATATGGACGTTTCTTCACACGCTTGTGTTGTTGATATCCACTGCCCTCAGCAGCAGACGTGTGTGCCTGTGTCTCAGTACACACTTTGCGGTAGTGAATACCTTCCAATTTGGATACAAATGACATGTGTTTAACTGACACTGTGTTTGCGACAGAATCTGAAAGCGACCAAATGCCTTCTGTAAACATTCTTTTCTTTTCACGTTTGTGTGTGTTTAAGAAATGTTTGGTGCATTTATTTGAAACGAGTCAGTAAACAGAAGACGATGAAGTGCAGAGAATAGAAGCCCTTCAGACTGGACGTCTTACCGATTCTGGAGGCTTCTTGTATGTGAAGTCTTTTAATATTGATTGCATTTGTATTACAGGAATGTTAGTGCTGTGAAAGTCCGTTCCTTTCTCCTGTTCCTGCTTCTTCAGCTATTCTACATCGAACTGTCTGCTCTTTGATGTTATGAGCCCCAGCTGTAACGAATCTAAAATCTGTATTTAATATTTTCACAGGAACAGTAAAGCAATAGTTGTATTAGACAAGGAATTTGTGTAGTTAGAGTGTAGGCTAAGGCAGGACGCAAGTTGAAGAAACTGGTTTTAGGGGATTTCTTGCGACGTAAACCTGCATTTGTACGGAAATTGGAACTTTGGGTAGGTTAGTTGCACGCAACTGTAGTTTCACGTTGCATGAAACTAATTGCCTGCAACCAGTTCCTCGGAATGTTCGCCGCCGAAGTGTTCTGCTCGGAACTCGACACTGCCTGTTCGAAAAGTTTTGACCCTCTGTTGCTCCGGTGTCGCTCCATCATCATCAAATGCCTCGTCAGTTAGCTACGGTTATAATTTCAGTTGTATCGTGAGGTTTCTTGAGATTACCATACAGATCAGTATGCTGTTTGCTTTGACGTTCATAAGGCCGTGCATCGTAATACATATCTACAATAAAACCAACCAAAAGCACCAATGTATGAAATTGATTTTATTCTGAAATGACGCTGTACATGTTTCGGACGGTCTTTCCGTCCATCATCAGGAGTTCAAGACTGTACATACAGCAACAGACATATGTCATACAGATACTGCTGTCTGCTTGCTAGCAGGACTGTACAGCAGTATCTGTTTGACTGTTGCTGTATGTAGAGTCTGGAACTCCTGATGATAGACGGAAAGACCGTCCGAAACATGTAGAGTGTCATTCCAAAATAAAATAAATTTGATACATTGATGCATCTAATTGGTTTCACTATAGAAATACTGCTTCGTGTACATCGCACGGCCTTCCTGGCGTGGCACTGGAGAGTAATAATGTATATAAGAACTTAATATTTTACACCTTCCGTGTAACTGATAGATATAAAGAAGTATTTAACAAGCAAATCGCACGTATTAATAATGGAAAACACTCCTGTCTCTTTCGGCTATTGTCTTTGGCCTTTTTGTGGGAGTGACAATGGAGTAATTAAAACAGCGCTGTTACAGGTAATGATGTAATGTACAATATGTGACAAAGCTGAATAACAAGGCTTATACATCTCTATGTACTGATACTCCCTGAAGATGCCTGAAGACAGTAGCCACACCATACAAGCGTGTTTTCTGTTCTTAATATATGCAGGTTGTTCCTTATGAACTTGTTTGACATAAACAACATTTTTACTGCCCTGTGACGGCTTTATAACAACATGTCATGATTTGTGACCTAATGATTGAATCGTAAACAGTCCTGAAGCAAAAAAAGAATTGAATGACAATGTTTTCGTCCACATAAATGTACTAATGCCTACACTCTGGCTCCTGGCAACGCTTGTATGTGAAAATGTATACAGCATGATGCATTGTTCAGAAGACGAGATGCGCGGTGAAGCCATGTTTTTAGTGCAATGATTGCAGGAAAGAGACACAGCAGTCAGTAAAGCAGCTAGCTTCTGTATCTACCAGCATGTGTGTGTGTGTGTGTGTGGGGATTGTAATTGTACCGCTGGGCTACTGAAGGGCAGTGCGATTTGTAAACAGCAAAAATCAATCTCTCCCTTCTACAGTTCCTTGTTTTTAATTTTTGTTTGTTTTCTGTGTTGAGAAGCATACTAACTTTTCAACTTTTTAAGAGATCCAGTCCGTACCGCGCAGTAAACACTCCGTCTCATTTAATGTAATTACACACACCAACACATGCATATATATATATATATATATAATTTAAGAAGTCTAAAATTTACATTAAAACATTTAAAACGCTCCTACATGTTTCGATCAAATGATCATCCTCAGGGAGCATACATTGTTCCTCGCTAACATAAAGAAATAATTCGTTGAATGTTTTAAATTATAACTTTAGCAAGGAACAATATATGTTCCCTGAGGATGATCGTGTGATCGAAACATGTAGGAGCGTTTTAAATGTTTTAATATAAATTTTAGACTTCTTAAATTATATATATATATGTATATATATATATATATATACATATATATGTGTGTGTGTGTAATTAAATATAAACTACAGGTTGCACGGTGCAACGATAAAAACACACCGTCTCAGTTATAAAAGCCAGTCAGTTAATGCTGTATAGGGAAATAATCGCTGTTTGTTCTGAGATCCACATAAAACACATAAATACACTGTGTGGGCAGAACGTAGAATTGCTGAATGTTAAACTGGCGGTGCATATAGTGACCACTGGACTGTAAAGGGTTAATATATATTGTACATAAATTCAGTCCTACCGGGCAGT
>Ga0136643_10018134_pt1 | contig 10609 bp, 7 predicted proteins | sample TergutLab28metaG_FD_96883 | JGI IMG/M metagenome (GOLD analysis project Ga0136643, IMG submission 96883) | Labiotermes labralis P1 segment gut microbial communities from Petit-Saut dam, French Guiana - Lab288 P1 (version 3) (version 3) | ecosystem: Host-associated > Arthropoda: Insects >... | reverse complement strand
GTTTTTTTGTTTTTAACAGCGGTTACGGATTGGTGAAAGGGGGGGGGGGGGGGGGGGGGAAAGGAGGGGGTTGGGGGGGGGGGGGGGGGGGGGGTGGATAGCATGCAGAGATGATTTTTACTCCAAGACCTGCAGGCGTATGTCATAAGCCCACAAAATCAAAGATGTTTCCTTGGCCTAATGTTGGAGTTAAGGCAGTTTATGTTTACTTTAATGTGGTACAGCATGCAAATTTTTGCCATTCATTATACTTAACACACATTGCAAATACACAGAAGATTTAAACATTGTTACAGACTGTGCATTGTCCTTCATAAGATGCTGTATTTTAATGTAGGCTCATTGGCTATGACAGTATGTCAGAATGCTAATAATAACCAAAATTTTGGAGTGGCATGCAGCTCTCTCTTCCAGGACTGAAATCTTTAAATTATAAGTGACAAATGTGGGTGTTTTGATTTATTGTTACCATCTCTTTGACAGTCATGGAGACATGACTATAAAGAAATTTCTGTCTATAATGTCCAGTACTCCTGTATTTTGGACCATTGGGGGAACTTACCAACATTGTATTACAGGAGAGTGCCCAGTAGACCCACTGCCTCATGTAGTGCAATCCAGCTGAAGGGTTCCAAATTCTGACTCCCTAGTATACTGATTTCCTTTGCCCCTATACCAAAGGTGTGTGTCATAACAGTTGCCAGTTATGACAGTTTGGAAATGGAGGTTTGAGGTTTCTTGGATTTTACATACTCATTTGTGGTACATTTTCAATCAAATGAATTGCATCACACATTCCACAAATTATTGCTAGCACTACTGCAGTAAATAGCAACTACAATGTGTAAGCTTTCTTACTTTTTGGCCCATTTGGCCTCCTGTCTTTTGTGTGTGTGTGTGTGTGTGAAATGATACTTTGGTTGGACAGTGATAAATATTGTATTAAGCTTTTGGCAATCTAAAACATCAACAGATAAGTTCATAATTTTTTACATATTCCTTCTGTGTGATACAGAATCTGATGTCATGAGCTGTGTCTAACAGACAGCAGTACTGTGCTGCTGACTGTTGAGAAGCATGAACATGCTGAACACAATATAAGAGCTAGTATACATAGATTTTCCCACTGCTACTGTTAGCAGTTGTAAGTGGTTTACTGAGAACTGTCCATTATGAAAAGTGTAGTTTATTGAAAACACTGCAACATTAGTCAGCATATAGGAACATTTAATGCATTGTTGGGAAGCACGTGAAACACTGTAATTTTCATTCCCTGCCTGCATGTTTTTATTCAGAGCAGTTGATATTATTTTTTCTTTGCGCCTGAGCATCATAAACCTGCACAGTCACTGATGTGACTGTACTTGCATTCGTATCATCACCAATTTTTGTAACTTGAGACTTGAAAGCCATGTTGGAAGCCAAGTTTTTGTCTCTGTGGCACTGCTATAAAATGTCGCTTCTCATCAGCATTGCTCACTCACAACTAGACATCTTTGCTGCCCTGTGAAGATGTAGTATTGATTGTGCATGAATACAAAATTCACAGTCTAGGAAGAACCCAAAAACATGCTAGTACAACAAAATATTATTCATCTTAAGGCACCACATCACCATTGTGTTACTCAATACAACAAATGTTTCAATCGGTCAACACAACTTATATTCATTAAGGACAAGACTACATGTTTCGGCTGTGAACTACAAGACTTAAAAAGAGGATAACACAAAAGTAATTAGGTTAGAGATCTCAACCTTTACATTAAACATGTATATATACTGCATAAAATATATAGGGATATAAAAGGTGTAGAATATCTGTATAGTTTGAAGGTATAAAACACTAAAAATATTGAATAAAATTGTATCGTGTGGGCAATAGAGGATAAAATACTGTTTTTAAAAACACTATGTATATGTTGCTGTCAGATCACTGAGTCATGGAAGAGTGCATGCAGGTGTTGTTGTTAGTCTTAACTGTGTTGATGGTTGATGGGGTTGTTTACTTATTTAACATTGTTCAGACTTGGGTATAAACAATATGTCACTTTCCCAGATCTGAGTACACATCTTGCTAATGTTGTAATTGAATGCATTCAAATACATTTGAATGCATTCTCTTCAGCACCCTGAAGTTTTCTGTGGCACAATGAATAGTCTGTGGGCTGGACAACTCAGGATTTGTGGTTCTACAGCATCCTGTTCTCTCACTAGGCACATTGGTATGCAGCCTGAACAGAGCTGCTTCTTCCTTGCAACAGTTTTCTTCTCCATTCATTACAAGCCATTTCTTCCTTACATTACTACAACACAATAAATTCAAATCCCACATTCCCTGCAGCACAATCCCTGTACAGGAAAAGTGGGTCCACTGTCACTCAACATTGTGAACCAGTACTCCAGGTGGCGAATAAGACTGGTGTCTCAACGGCAAAGGATGTGTTGATTAACTGGGAAGTGATGACTGTACCTGTTAAATGATGAAATATTCACACCAGTCCGGTTTCAAGTTAATAATGGTTTCATGGAGCAAAAACCCGGATTTCATCATTCTGCTCCCAGCTTCATTCATTTGGCCCTGTTCATTTAGGAATGACAGTGTCCCTCTATACACATTTTTGGCAAAATAATGCCCCTCTATGTCTGTGTGAAGGTGACCACATAGATGCCGTCTTTGTTTGGCTATATTGATCCCAGGTGTCCCAAAGAATTTGCATGTTTAATAGTGGCCATACACACAACCCTGTACAATTTTGCATAATAGGTCCACAGATTTACCAAAAATGTAAGTGCCACCTCAAAATTTTAGATACCAGAAAGTTGACATGTATCAAGTTCCATGCTCAGGACCCCCAAATATTAGCTGCCCCCATATAAAATTTAGTGCTCCATGTGACTTAGAGCCTGAGATTTTCTGTCACTCTCTAAGAGTGACTAAAGAAGGCTATTCTACATGGGGACAATAAATTGGTCATACAGAAAAACACACTGTTGTATCCCCAATTGTTGCCAAATGGTAGGTAAGGGAGTTTGGGGTTGTTCATGGTCAAAAACTCCACTCAGCTGAGTATGAGGTTTTATTGCTGATGGAATTACAGTGATTAGAACAAGGTACAGGTGTTTGCAACACTATTGTCTGCTGCTGACACAAGTCCTTTCTCTACCTTGGAGGTTGTTGCTCACATTATGTACAAAGAGGAATATGTGAATACACATGTGTTGAGATCTATTTAAGCTGGCAGAGGACAAGGAGCTGCCCTAAAGGAGTGCAAAGGTTCAAGTCTCACTCTCTTCAGTAATTTTCCCTAAAAATCTCGCACACAGCCCAGTAGATGGGTTATTTTGTTACACTGATTGAGATCCATGGTACAGTATTACGCGCAGTTTCCCCTGTAGGTTATGTGCTAACACTGAGTGAGGTTCATAATACAATCCCAAATACTGGCTCCATCAAAATTACAGGTACAATACATAGCGTAATCAGTGACTACAGTCAAACACAATCATGTGCCCACAGGTGTTCCCTTTTTTGTGTATCTGATAACACTATACAATATTATCATTTCCATAATCATTGAAATAATATCTGAGTACTGTTTCTCTGGAAACTTTGTATAAGCAGGTGAAGAGTTGTAGATGGGGCTTTGGAGGGGAAAAAATTAACAAAAGACCAGGGAAAGACCTCGGCATGGATGGAGGACATTAAAATGGTTCTTCCATATATAGGTTGGCAGTGTGTGCTTAATTCATATGACTCAGGACAGGGAGAAGTGGCGCGCTCCTACAATCATGCTTAATGGGTCCTTCGATTGCATGAAATGAGACAACTTGCTGAGCAACTATTTTAACCTGTTCCAGTTACATATTGAAATTAAACATGTTCAAAACAATGACCACCAATTAAGAGGTGCTGTTGAAATTATATTACAGAAGGTTCATTAATATTTACAGATTTCTATCCATTGGGTTCCAACATAACCGGAATGTGTTCACGTACAGCCAGACAGGGCAGCGAGCGACTGAAAAACCATGGAAAGATAAAAATGTTTTCATATGAATTCGAATAACCGCTCCGGATAATTTCGAAGCTGCCAATACAGCTAATGAAATTCCCCGTACATTTTTCGCCAATCATTAGTTGGTGAACAACATACCTCTGTTTTTTTTTTTTTAATGAAAGCGATAGTCGGCATACCAATTTCTCACCACAACTGCACGGTGACAAAAACATTTCACTCTATGTCACGGATGACTTACTAGAGCAAGAAAATTCAGAGGCCGGTGAGCAAGTCAGGACTTCGTTTGGTGCAGAAGCAGTCTAGCAGGCCTAACGATTTCACAGATATTCTAATAGTAATCTGTGATCTATTATATTGCTTTACAGCTCTCTCGCTCATTCATACGCCGTTCTCTCTAATGGTATCCAAACTCTGACAAATATTTCGCGAATTACCCTATAGTTGTCTTCGAACGTGTATGCTTATCTTCACGAGGAGACAACACTCGTCACACGGTGAAGTTATTGTGAATGTTCCTACACTGAGAAATCTTACCAACTCCATAAACGTTCAACCTGGCGAACTTTATGAACCATGAATCACGGATCCCATGAACTCCCATAAACTCACATCCACCATCTTACGTATAATGGAATGGACAGTATCATGAAGTGAAAAAGAAGGAGCATATTGGAATGCATTACGTTTTGTTGGCTAACTTGTCGTATCCGTAACAAAAGCAGATTCCGAATTTTTTTCTTCAGCCATAGATAGCGGGTTTTAATGCATGGCAGGCGAACAATACTAAGAGTAAACGAGGGCAAAACGAAGAGCAGTTAAATTACAGGTCTGTGTTACGTACGTGTTATTTAAGCATGTATGTTGTAAAATGTTTCGCTTAACGTTTCTCGTGACATAACCGTTATAAAGAACTGGTAGGAGTGTTTAAGTTGTTCATTAAATTACTGACCTGCATACTGTGTTACCAAAAATTGCACTATACAAATGAAACTTCGCTCTCCTGCAGTCTCTACCACCATTCCGTGTTCATTGTTGCTAACATCGAGCTGAAGTCACCAGTTGTACACAGGTTACGTTTGAAGATTATTGCTCTCTGTGATGTGACACCATTTAGTGTGATAGTGCGCCCATATTTTATAAGAACCTATTGCTTATGCTGTCATTGTAGTTAATTTACCCAAACAGAATTAGCACGATGCATTGTCAGGATAGATCATGCACCTTGTTGGAGGCAACAGATTCCTGTGTGTAACTTTGGTAGGACTTTGTGTCTACCAGGCAGCAGGGTGTCACGTCCTGTGAAAAAAAGTAACTTCTTAGTCACTCCTATCTGGATTTCGCATCTCACTTTCTGTTAGGTTTCTTTTCCATTTGGTTTTATTGTATGCAGTGTTTGATAGAATGAAGTTGGGTGAGTGTATCATAGTAATAGCACACAAAGCTGTAAGTGTTTTTGTGTCTGTACTTACACATACATTGAGAATATTCATATGAAATGTGGCATGTGAAGGTGAATGAATTATGTGACTGCTTGATGTGTTGATATTTTATATAACTAGTAGCCCATGCCAGTAATATGATGCACTGCTGTGATATTCGCATGCTACTCCACGTGCTTATTCATTGCTTGTTTCTTTATTATTACACAAACTGACATTAATTTCATTTGTTGGCTTGCTTCCAACTGGTTGTGTTTGTTGTATCTTATATGAGCAATGCTGAACTGTTAACTCAGCCTGAATCCATACCTCATAGTAAATCCGTTGTGGCCCAATTATGAAAACTGTTACTTTGCCAAGAGCGCATACTACATAGAGAACAGTTGGTGTGATAACTGTGGTTGGCATTTCAATTGGTGTGTAAGAGCACATCCTCTAAGATAACACAGTTTGGTAACAATGGTTTTGATGGCTGCTGGTGTGTGACCCACTCACAGAAAGGGTGTTATTTGACATATTACATAACTAGTGGCAGAAGTGACCATTTGATTTTCAAAGTTTCCAAGTCAATGTACAATATACCTGCATGACTTCCATTTTTGAGTTGCAGAACCATATGATGCTTCGTTCAGTAGGGTTGACTTGGCATAGCATAAGAATGCTTTTGCATTTGTTCCCTGGTCATGGTAACATTGACAAGTAAATGCTGTATTACCTGTCACACATAGGTAAGAAGTTTTTGCTATTCATGTACAACTGTGTATGGACAGTGGAGTCAGTTCCCCTGGAGAAAAGAAACCCTTGTCCTTACTTGGAAATGCAGTAATGATTGCTCCCTTACAACATGTTAAGATGTAAGAGTATATAAGTGTATATTTGATTATGCTGTCAGTTGATGAGAAAATATAGCATTGGTGACAGATGAATGAATATGTGTGATTGTTGGATTAATAGTGATGGGAAAAATTTGAAGTACTTGCAGAAAAAACCTGCTATAGTGCCACTTTACCCTCCACCTACCCAACGTGGAATGCCATGGGAGTGAACACAGGTCTTGCACCTTGATAATCTGGTAACTAACTTCCAGAGCCATGGAAATACCTGTATTGATTCTTGATTTTAAGCTTTCGCCGTGTTCTGTATGTAATATGTTTTCTTTTGGGTAATTCCCCGGCGTCTGAGTTCTAATAGCCGATGTTTCGGAACACCATCGGTTCCATCTTCATAGGCAGGTCAATGAAGTACTTCATCGACCTGCCTATGAAGATGGAACCGATGCAGTGTTCCGAAATGTCGGCTATTAGAACTCAGATGCTGGGGAATTACCCAAAAGAAAACATATTACACCTTGTATTGATGGTTTACAACATAATCCATGGTCTCACATGAGACCATCAATTTGTGTGGATTCTGGAGACTATAATGTTTCTTTCCCATGCTCATGGGATATTTTGACATCACAAATGTGCTGTTGACCATTGGTAAACATACAACAAAATATTTAGAATTATTTTGTCTTGTGCTAACCCATGGCCTCTGACTGCTTTGTACTGGAAAAGACAAAACACACCATGTGGTACAGTATTTTATAAATCCTACACCACACGTGGAATTTGTAGGGTTTGTCTTGCACTGTTTCTTCCTTCCTCCAGGACTGTTACTTCAGTCTCTTTTCATTTCAGCATTGTCTTTGAAATCATCCACAAGATAATGGAGTATAGCAGGGCTCACTTTTAAAGAGTGATCTCATTTGCAGTTTCACTGGAATGGTTAATATTGTTGGACCACCTGTTCCATCATCATTCTTGTATGTATAGATGGCTCTGCCATCTTTTATGGTTATGAGATACAATCAGATGGTAGCTGCAGATTGCTATAAATTATCTGTCACTCTGGTTTCTGGGGAATGGGTTTGCCCATGCTACTGAGACCCATTGTGCACTTTCATTTCCTTCTGCTAGTCTTTCTAAATAACAGGGTACCAGTTTTCTCTGTTTGTCAAGTTATTAGGCCCGCTCCTGTATAGTATACTTTTATTGGAACTTCACTTGAGATGACTTTGCTTCCTCTGCATGATGCATGATGACAGTGGGTTGATCTGAAACATTAAAAGCTTTTTCCAGTCATAAGTGGTGTTGTGATGCAGATGACTACACTACTTATAGATCACTTTGATCCAACATCATGCTGTCTGTCAGAACAAAATATGTAAGGAGTGACAGCACTAAGTGATGTAATATTGGGAGACTGATTAAATTTTGGTCTATAGCCTCTCCTTGAAAGATGGCCGAAAAAAGTGTCGTCAGATTATCTGTTTGTGACAGGATCATCTGTTTTTTACAAGAATCAAGGTATGTAAAAGCCACAGAGATCTCTCTCTACTGTGGGTAACATACTGTTAGGAGGAACCTGAAGTATGATTCGAATCTCATAATAAACACAACATCTCACTTATCACTTTATTTATGATCAGTGTGGTTGGAACTTTTACAATAGTTCTTACTTTTTTTGCAGATTTATGATGTCCACATCAAGCCTGGCACGTGTAACAAGAAATGTTAAAAAGTTGGAGAAACCTCGTCCTTTAAAGATAGCAGGGAATCATAATCGCCTCTCCACCATTGATGGCCGACTGAATTGTGGTGAGTGAAAAAACGGATAAAATTGTAGAAAGAAAGTATGTGGCAGTTGACCAGTGTGGAAACCAAAGGACAGGTTGATAGTTGTGGTGACAGAGGTGCCACAGATTATAAAGTGGAAAAAGATTGGCATTAGACCAGAAAATCTGGGGAAGAAAGATTGAGGAGTCTGGAGTCCAGAATTGGGCTGCCATGCCATAGCAGTATTAGCAGCAGCAGTAGTAGTAATTGTGGTGGTGGTGGTGATAGTGGTAGTGGTAGTAGAGGGGAGGTGGAGGAGGAGGAAGAATGCCAGATGGGTAACATCTTTATATTAAAGACGAAGATTTCTGATAATTACTGCCTCCTCTCATTAAAAAACAAGTCAGCAGAAACCTCTAATGGTGAAAGGATTTTCTCTTCCCTATAATTTATTGACATCTGTACCTATATCCCCATTATCAGATATAGTTTTTATGTTCCAGTTATTACAGTTCAGAATATTTCCATCATTTTGGTGTTTCTAACCATTTTCTCCTTCATAGTTACTATTTCACATTTTTTATACATTGCTTTTGCACATCTGGGAATTAATCTATTAAGGAGTTGAAGTTCCAGGAAGTAGCTGTTTGGGTACTGGTACTTGGTTAATTCTCTAATTTGATTCCCTCCTGCCTGTTTATTTAGATGTGTTATAACAAGCTGTCCACTTTTAAAGTTCTTTGGTGCAGGTTCTGTCTCTTATTTGAATTTACCTCTTTTCCTGTAAAAATATTCTGACTACCATCTTCCCAGTTCTATCCAGTTGTCGCTTCAAGTGTTTATGTTTCCTGCCAGGTTTTAGGTGGTGTTGTAGTTTTTGTCCTTTGTATGTCTGACCTATGAGTTTTGGGTTGTTTCTTTTAATAATTCAAAACTGAAAATTTCTTATTTTTTATTCATATTGTGTTATCTTTTTTTTGTATTCTCAGTTGTGTTTTTAATGTTATTTCAAATTATTGTAATGTGCTTAGATGTAGTTTGCATATTGCCTCCAGATGTGGTCTGTATTTACCTGTCTGGTGTCTGTCTGTCTAGTATGCTTAGTGGTTCATTTATTAATGTTTCACGGCTGTGTCACATTAATAATGCCCTTGCCCAGTAAATTGGTGGTCTTTATTTTTGTCTATGGAAATTGAAGTCGAGTTTCACTGATATGAGTTATCTACTGTTTATAATTACCTGTCAGTGTTCTCCATCTGTGGTTCCATACAAATGCATCCCACTTAAGCTGGTGGCCAACCTACAGAATGTACTGTTACAGTTTCTATACTGTGCAGTAGTCTTGATTATCCAATTTAAATGGGGCCAAAGCATGATTGGGTTGTCAGAAATGTTATATAATGTGGAAAACTAATGAAAAACATGAGTATTAATATGAAATCAGTGTATGTAACTCAGTTTGTTATTAATTTGCAAAGAAAATTCAATGGGGAATCAGATAAAAATAAAAAACAAATGTAGTATTTAACATAACATAAATCTGTAACTTAAAGTGTATTTTATAAAGGAATGAGTAAAGGGTGTTTGTTTCTGGGCCTTCTTCCTGTGCTGCATGGTCTTGTCAGTGCCTGACCACCATTACATCTCTTGTGGTCACCTCCCTTTGTTGTTTGTTGCCTTCAAGCAGTATAAGTAATTTCAACCAGCCTGACTAATCTGATGTCACAATCCCTCCCCACACATTGTGCTGTGTGATGTACATATGAGAAGTACTGAAGATCTAATCATTCTGGAATCTTACATAGCAATTACTGGTAAATAGTTATCAGTGTTTCAGAGAAGCATATGTCCTCCATCTTCAGGGATTAACAGTCTTTCCCCACTTTCCACATTTTAACACTGGACTTTTTCTTTATAAAGAAATCTTAGTGTGTACTGTATGATTGCACTGTTTCCATGATGTCATTGACTGACAATAACAAGAGATCCTAACTGAAATTTTTAAATAGTGAGTATGGCATCAAGACATCGTATTGGTACAGAGAGTGGTCTAAGCATGTGTTTTTCTTGCAGTGGAGGATATTATGGCCTTAGCTGACAGTGTATCTATGCATTTGGCAAATGCAAATTTTGATAACCTGCTGCGTGTGAACATAATATCAATTTGTAACAATCTGAAGAAGTTTGGACAACAACTGGAGACAGTTTATAAAGGTATGGTTAATATTCTTAGTAAGTTAGGTGGTATGTGACATTCTGAAGAATATGCTGATGGTAGTTGTGTTGTGATAAAATGGTTTTATGTTTTCCTTTGAACTCAGATCAGCTGGATAGGATATTTGTGGCATTTCGTAATGGGTGCAGAGATGAGCGACTGGATTATTTGTCTAGAGTCCATTTATTGGAAGCCATTGAACTGCGAGCTTCAAATTGGCAGGGATGTGACAACCTCACTGCATACTACAAGGCGAAGATAACAGTGGAGGTAAATTTTCAGCTGTTGTCTCGCTCCTCCTCCTCCTCCTCCTCCTCCTCCTCCTCCTCTCCCTCC
>Ga0136643_10018131_pt1 | contig 10610 bp, 8 predicted proteins | sample TergutLab28metaG_FD_96883 | JGI IMG/M metagenome (GOLD analysis project Ga0136643, IMG submission 96883) | Labiotermes labralis P1 segment gut microbial communities from Petit-Saut dam, French Guiana - Lab288 P1 (version 3) (version 3) | ecosystem: Host-associated > Arthropoda: Insects >... | reverse complement strand
GCACTTTGTTCAAAAGCACTTTGTTCAAAAACTTCTTAGAAATCTTCGTGACTAGGAAGTCTTCTCACCCTTAAAAATATGTTCTTTGTTGATTGTCTCCACAAGTAATCAGATTCCAGTACTGATAATTCTTGGAAATGTTGCATATAATGAGATAAATGTGTTATTATCTGCAAGTTGTGTAAGTCATTGCATTCTTGGTATTTTATTTTTGTAGGGCAGCTTCGCATTGTGGTGGCTACAGTGGCATTCGGTATGGGAATAAATAAGCCAGATATACGAGGTGTGATCCATTACAACATGCCCCGCAACTTTGAGTGCTATGTACAAGAGGTTGGTCGTGCTGGTCGTGATGGCCTGCCAGCACACTGTCATCTGTTTCTTGGCTCTGATGGCGAAGATTTAAATGAACTTGGCCGTCACATCTATGCCAACTCTGTCGATCATCACGTAATTCGCAAACTCTTGCAGCGAGTCTTTGTTCCTTGCAAATGTCTACAGATATCACAGCTGTTTGAAGGTGTGGACTTCAGTGAGAATATAGAAGGGGAGGGGTCAACTGTAGAAGTAAGCAGCAACACAGAGGAAGCCTTGAATGAAGTAGAAGATAGTAGGAAAAAGAGAGATCCTGTTAAGAACCGAGTTCATTGCCCTGGTCATGAGGTGGCTTTTTCAGTAGATGAGACAGTGAATGCACTGGATTTGCCACAGGAGAATATATCTACAATGCTTTGTTATCTGGAGCTCCATCACAAGCAGTGGATAAAGGTCATGCCTCCAGTGTATACCATATGCAGAATTTTGAGCTACAAAGGACCGAGAGCTCTAAAGGCAGCTGCCAGACTTGTAAGTACAGTAGACTGACAACTGACTTCCTAACTCTTTGATAACAGTAACCAAACCTTCAACATCACTGATTTCAAAACTGACCACTGAACATACTCCTCAGCAAGTTCCATTATCTTGCCACTGTTAAGACCCCATTTCCCTCATTTCTGTATGACTTATTCTATTATTTCCTTCTTGGTCTTCCAAGTGGTTATGACATCTCACTCCTACACACATGCATGCTCTTTCTGAATGTTTTTGGCCCATTGTAAACTCCTTCACTTAACATCAGAACAGTATTAGGTCACCTTTTGTTTAGAGTTATCCCTGTACACCTTCTTGAGAGTTGTATTCATGTACATTACATTCTGCTCTTTAAACAGAGCCCTCCCCTGGCAATGGCCATTGTGCTTGATCAGAAGCATGGAATATCACATGAAGGCAGCAGTAAGATAGAGTTCCCTGTGGTGCAGATTGCATCGGCCATTGGTTGGGACAGCGGTACTGCTAAGCAGCACCTCAAGAATCTGGAATGGACCAAAGGTAAGATAGTTACAAAGCTGGAATTCCAAATGACCATTACCTTGTTTTGAGTACAATGAAGTCCCTTATCAGAGGTTAAGCACCTGCAGGACTATGTGCTGGCTGCTTGAACTTGCCTCATGCTGGGGATGGATGAACATGGACGTGTGGTCAAATGGTGATTATGTGAGGAAAAATCAGAGTATGCTGGAATTGTATTTGCAATTGGAAATTGATAAAAGATGCTGTAAATTACAAGAAATTAAAAAATTGTAAGCTTAGTACTTGTGTGAATGTAAACTCTGAGAGCAGGAATCATCTTATACTTGGGTAAAGTTGGTACCATAAGAGAGGGGCTTGCTTTTGCAGTTATTTCTGTGTAGTTCTTACCAAACATAGAGTACAGCATTAAGTTGTTGTGGTTTGTATGCATGCTGTACTGTTTTATCTACATCTGCCAACACTATGAAAATATAGGCGATGTTTATGGATGGTCCTTGTTTTGATTGCAGTGAATGACAAGTGGCGTCGCACGGGAATCACATTGGAGTTTTATCAGTTGGGTTTCCGTGTGTTTGCACCAGGTAACCTTTCTCCATCAGAACTAGATGAGGCATTGGATACACTATATGGAAACATAAAGAATCTGGAGAAGTGTTCATTACAACAGCTGAAAACTGTCTTTGAAGTGCTCACCAGGTTAGGACACTTGATACATAGTTTGTAATTTTTTGATGTTTATGAGAAATAACAAAATATTTTGGGAAGAACTAATGAAATCTGTCGATACTATCCTTAAAATGCTTTATTATGTGTGTTGGAGTTATAAAGAACTGCAGAGAAAATTGTTGAAGTGTTTTGATACAGGCAATCTTTATTTCCCACCTCATAAGACACAATTTTTACCCCCTTCCCTGGAAAAATTTTCCCAACAAGTGCCCTGCATCTTAACCCCACCTGTAAGTAGGCTGTTAAGTCTGCCAAAATGCCTTGCAAATTATAGGGTCTCATTACTCGTAGCATCTTATGATATGGGAAATCTGGTATGTATAAATTTGCAATATTCTGTCCTCCCAAATCAACTTGAGAAGCAATGGCATCAGACATTTTATGGTACTGCTGCAAACTCCTGTTGGTATGCATCTCGTGACTTCAGAGGTTGAAACTGTATGACCTAGAAGGTACTCTAGTTTTGGAAACAAGAATTCATGGTGTGAGATCTAGACTTGATGGAATAACTGTGCTGTGTTCTGCAGATGACGGTTGACTTTGATGTGTATGCAGAGAGTGCCATGATGCTTTACAGGCTGCCTTTCTTTCATTTGTCATTTTCTGGATTGATGCATATTATTGAGTGTCACTGTTCATTAATGTTGTGTTAATTTTCAACTGTAATTGGAGCCAAAGGAACATTCTCTGAAAGGGAGAAAAGCTGGTTTTCTTTCTTTCTTTCCAGTATTTTCTACCTTTTTAACTTTTACGGTGGGTCCACCATCAGCAAAGACAGGAATGGTGGCCTGACATTCTGTTGGTAGGTCCAGCTCTTGTTACCTATCATGATGTTGGACACAAGGCAAGAATCATTATTTTCAAATTGTGGGCATTCTCTGCTCCTCTGTGACACCAGTTTATCTTCACATACCGTTTCCTTCCCCATTTTAAGGCATTTATGTCTGAATGTGTACATACTTAAAATCTACATTATGTGGTTATGGATATAGTTATAGTTTTCTGATATCTGTTACAGAAATTCTGAATATAAATTTGTGTTTTTCACATTCATACCGTGCATCTTGATATCATCAAAGTTTATTATTCACCAACGAATGCACAAGTGATTGTCTTAAAAACAATATTAAAATTTACATGAAAATAGCTCTGACATGTTTCAGTGTAGTCACACCATCTTCAGGGAGTTCAGTATCTGTTCTTGCTAAAGTTACGCTTTGTTAAAATAGTTAATTAAGGTACATCGGTGTGTGAATAATTTGGTGGTGATGTGGCCGCATATGTTAGTAGGTCCTGGTTGCTGCGTGTATGATAAATTGGTGTCTTTTTTGCAGTGTATCATATTTGGATTGTTCTGAATGCAGAAATGAAGTAGATGTGGATAGGAATACAAAATTGAAGATGATGATACGAAAATATTTTCAGCAAGAGCACAGTGTTGTGGAAGCAGATATGAAGGAGGTAATAGTAGCAGTAGTAGTAGTAGTAATAGTAGTAGTACCAGCATCAGCAGCAATAATCACTTTTGTTATGGGAGTATCCACAATGTATACTTGCCACAGACACTGGATACCGAGACATTTTTATGCATGGTGGAATTCCTTTAGCCTGGCACCCCTGCTAGTTTGACACTTTAGGAAAGTAAGACCAGCACTTCTGGCATCCGTAACTTTTGATGTGCATACTGATTCTGTAACTATATCTTGGGTTATCTGGGCTTTATTGAGCCCTTTGAGCTGTTATAATGGCTTGTACAGATCAAAAGATGAGTAAGCAACTTACTGCTGGTGCGAGGAAACACAGAACTTTACAGTTCCTCAGAAACTTGAAATAATAAGGAGAACTGAATATGGCAAAGTACAAACAGAGGTTATAGCATTATACAACATTGGATCAGAAAATATCTATGATATAAAGAAATGGAAGAACCAATTATGATCATTTATTGCGTCAAGTGGAAGGGTGAAGGAGCCTAAATTAACACAATTGGACAGGATGTTGTATAAGTGATTTACAGCAATGCGTCCCAAAGGGAAGCCCGTGATTCAGCTTGTGATAACTGAAAAAGTTGACAAATGCTGACAAGAGCAATAACAAATAATTACCTGTAAGAACTTAGGTCATTATTAGTGCTGTCTGATAATTAATCTGGAAAATTTTATAATCCAACACCTGTTCAGTCCCATGGGTGCTCGATTAAAGGAATTCTACTGTATTTCACTGTTCCTGCAGGCAAGTGTCAGAATAATACATTCAAATAGGCCTTGACAACATTCACAACATGCTTGCAATATACAGTGTGGTATAATCTCTGCAACCTGATATCTTCTAAAATGACAGAAGAAAGGGACATATTGGTATGAACTCTGATGGCTCATGTTATGTCCTATAATATTGTAACAAAATAGTAAACGTGTCTTTTTATACATAAGTGGAAACTCCAGAGTCACAAGGAAGACATCTTGCCTGTGGGATAGAGAACCCTAAAATCAGAGGCTTGATTCTCCACATTTGAGGTTGTACAAACGGCTGGTAAGAGCTCTAAGTCAAATTTAACGCATTATCTCTTATGCCACCTTGTTGGGAATTTACATGTTGGGCCAGATATTTTTCCACATAAATGGGATTTGGATTTTTAACTTACTTTTGTAGTTATGTAAATGGAAGATGACAACTGATAAGCTGTGACAGTTGCAACTATTAAACTTTGGCAAGCTACCCATAATGTTTCTGTGCATTCAGTTTGCATATGTGTGAGAAAAAGGCATTTTTGTATACAGGGACACCAGCCTAGGGGTTTAGCCCCTGCGTGCAGAAAACGTCTGTCAGTGATGGAAATGGCAGTGAAAGTGTGAATTCACTTAGCCACACATCTACTATAAGACAACAGTATATAGTAATGAGGGATAGTTGTGGAATCAGAAAATATAACAGCAATTAAAGGGCAGAAATATACAGATTGGTGATTTCACACAGTAAAATAAACGGAAGAGAACAGTAGTTGTGGATAAACATGTGATTAATTGTAATGAAATAAAACAAGAAAAGCAAGCAGGTGAGAATGTAAAAGTACACCCATTCCTTGCTTTACATATGTAATCTGTTCTATTAAAACTGTCCATAAGGCAAAAATATGTAAAGCGAAATTCACGACAGAGCGAGTGCAAGTGTGCTGACCTGTGTGCTTGCTTGACAGCTTTACAGACTGTTTGTTGTAAAAGCGAAAAAGGAGTACAAATTGCTGTATCATCATGTGTTGAAGCAGATGTCCATTAAGTGAGGGATGGGTGTACCAACAGGTCAAAAAAGGGTGATAATACTGTTTTGCAGGAAGTGTTGATGAATGAGGAGCAGGTGAAAGCAGATGTTCGCAGCCTCGTATGTATGTATCGTGACACCAGCTTTACTGGCCGTGCAGTGGCAAGAATTTTCCATGGAATTGCTAGCCCATGCTTCCCAGCTCATGTGTGGGGTCGATGTCGCTTCTGGAGGGCCCATCTTAAGTCCAACTTCAATCTGATATGCAAGGTAGCAGCAAAGGAAATATTGCAACTCAGGTGAAGTTTCATACCTGACAGATTTTCTTATTTCTCAGCCTCTTAGTGGTAAAGAAGCAGCTGAAATTTACTACTCTGTTGTGGTGGTATGCATGAAGACTTAATATTAGTGTTTTCTGAGGGAGTCTGTTTGGTAAAACGATGGTACACTTATATGAATGTTAAATTATGCCTGTTTGTGTTACTGAAATTTGGTGTTAAATGGTACATGATTGCATTCTGCACAAATGTGGATGGTAAGCAAACAGGTTAGTTGGAACTGACTATATGGCAATTTGAAATAACACATGTTCATGAATACAAGATACACATTCTTCACAGGACTTAAATTCATGCACTCTCCAGTTGTAATGTGGAGTCACATTTTTTCAGTCACTATTTAATAAAAATCTGGAACAAATACATGTGGTTAAAGTTTACATTGTCGACCAGCATTAAATATTGTGGGTTTTTATTTTACTGATGTTGTATACCATGGTCGTAGTAAAGTACGGTTTTCTGTGTGTTATCATCAGACGACCGATCATTTAGGTGCTAGATTGGGAAAATAAATGTTTGACACTCAGGAAATGTGACACATCCCTGTCTGTGACTTGGGACCGTAAACCAAACATGTGCCAGTTTTTTAATTAGCTACAATACACTGCCAAGACAAACCCAAGATGGAGTCTGTATCCATTGTTTAGAATAGAATATAGCTTTCAAGGCAATTAAAACCATAATCTCAATTTCTAACGACTACAGTTGAATGGTTGTTTCATAAATATAGCATAACATGACTTCAGTCTTAAGGGACCTATTACTTTAACAAGCTTTATGAGATGGAGCAGATATGGAGAATTATTTATATTTTATGCTATTAATTCTGCCTTTTTTGTGATGATAATTTATATAGAGGTATGCTGTTTGTGAATTATTAAATATGGACCTTTATAAAATGCCTCATTTCCATTGATAACCATTACATACATAAAATAGTACCCCACAGTTTTCAATATTATACCTGTATGAGAACCTTATATTTTGACAGAACACCTCACCATATCCATTTTATTTTAATCTGCAAAACTTTGGCACTGCAGACAGGTTCAGATATGTGAACACATACCACCTGTAATACAGTTGATTTCATTAGAAAATGCATTCTGGATTTTTGAGTCTGTCATTAAACCAAGGTATGATCGGCACCAATGTGCAGACTGAATCCAGTACAGGTGGAAGGGTTAAAAATAACTGCAGTGTGGACAGTGTACTTTCATGCATTACATGTGTTCAGAGTCTGAATTTATTACAATGTCATTACACAGCAAGGGAATTTCATTATAACAGAGGCTGCTGTAGCATCTAAAACAGTGTGACTTTACTCTACAGGGATATGCCTGAGAGGTTTTCATCAAAATTTTGTTTGTTTTTGTATCAAACTACAGGATGGCACAAAAGTTACTTGACACTGGGTGTTTAACATGTTGCCTCAAATGTCAAGTGTCTTTTGTGCCATCCTGTATTTTTAAGACAGTGTTTTGCAGTAATGAAATATTGTATGCTTATATAGGTAATTGAACAAGGATAATTGTACATAAATTTCATTGCCTTCCTCTAACTTGAGTTTTACAGTGGCAATTCATTGAATCTCCACTAGGTGGAAATAGGCCTGGGTTCAATCCCAGGCCATTCTAATGTGGGATTTGTGGCTGACAGCATGGCATTGCAACAGGTTTTGCTCCATGTACTTCACTTTTTCCCTGTCAATATCATTCTCCCAATGCTTTATATTTATTCTGTCCTTGATACTATATAATCGCAGAAGTTGGCAGCATGATTAAATAACACGCTTAAAAAAAATGTTACCAGTTCGAATGCACATTATTAATATGTTTGTTTTTTTAATTGACTGCTGGTTTGTTTCCAAATAAGGTGCATGTCCTAATTCCATGTTTTGTAGAAAGGATTTAATCACCAAGACAACATATGCCAGAGTACTGGGTGTTCTTATTTACTTACTTGCTCCACAGAGCAGGCTCCTTCTTGAGAAGCTATCTGGTTCTCAGTTAGTCAAGAAATTCCCTGCATTTTATGGAACCTGTACGTTCATTACCACATTCACAATTCCTGCCAACTGTCCCTATTCTTACTCAGATCAGTCCAGTCCATGTCCTCCATCCAACTTCCTGAAGATCCATCTTAATATTATCTGCCCATCTACACCTGGGTCTTCCAAGTGGCCTCTTTCCCTCAGGTTTCCCCACCAAAACCCCAGTATGCACCTCTCCTCGCTCCCATATGTGCTACATGCCCTGTCCATCTCATTCTTCTCAATTTGATCACCCAAGTAATATTTGGAGAGGGGTGGAGATCATTAAGCTCCCCATGCTCTGGTTTTTTTACATTCCCCTGTTACCTCATCCCTCTGAGGCCCAAATATTTTCCTCAGTACCCTATTCTCACACTCCCTCAGCCTATGTTCATCCCTCATTGTTATTGACCATGTTGAACACCCAAACAAAACAACAGGCAAAATTATAGTTCTGTATATCTTAATCTTTGTATTATTAGATAGCAAACTGGAAGACAAAATATTCTGCACCAAACTACAGTAAGCATTCCCCCGACTTCAGTCTGCTCTTAATTTCTTCCTAAATAGAATACTGATTTGTTAAGGTTGTTCCCAAATATTTGAACTCTTCCACCCTTTCATAGCACCTATTATCAATCTTTATATTATGACTTTGTCCTGCATTCTGATCTCAATACGTGACCACGTACTTAGTTTTATCGGCATTTACTTCTAGTCCACTCTCCTTACTAGCAACTACTAAACCTTTTGTGTTTTTCCTTATAATATGTACGTTTCCACCCAATATATTAACATCAACATAAACCAGAAGCTGATGTGTACCATTCAATTTCAAGCCATCGTGGTTTACCTAAACCCTCCTAATGGCCTACTCCAAAGCAAAGTTTAAAAGCAATGGCGGTAAAAGCATCTCCTTGTTTCCAGCCATTCTTAATATGAAACATGTCAGACAAATATTTGCCTACCTGGACTCTGCTATAGGTTTCATTCAGACACATTTTTATTAGCCTTCCCAGTTTCATTGGGATACCAGACTCAATGAGAATGTTATACTAGGTGTACAGCATACTAAAAACAAATTCTTAAGAACCAATGAACCCCACTTCCCTTTCAGTGTTAGAGTGGTTAGTTGATTACCACTGCTGAACAGATCACTGAATATAAATTATGCATGGTCCCTGTGGTATGTTACATTCAGAACATTTTTGAACAAAAGCTGCATATTTCTTTGGGTCACACAGAATTTCGGGGCAATAGAGTGAGAGATGCTATGTTATTTGCACCTTCAAATGTCATATAGTCACACGAGGCTGATATTTTGACTAGAAATTGACGTGACATCAGGGATGATGGTCATAACAGATTTGGTAAACTTTTTTCATTTGGGATGGACATACAGGCACACTGATGTAATGTTAATGTAATCTTTTTTATGTTACAAGACTGGAAAACACAGTCCATAAAAGAGTACACAGAGTTCCCATAAACATTTTTCATGGGCCTCTAATAACAGAATTATTCAAACTCTATCCACCAATTCTAAAATTTAAACCTGTGGCCTAAAGTCAGGCGTGACCTCCCCCTATTTCCGTTCAGTTTATGCATGCAATGTAAAGATCACACAAAAGGAAGGTAATGGAACTGTCTTGTAACTCATTTAGGCAAGTTTTCAGTCATTTGCCCCTAATTTTCTTATTGCACATTATGCCTCGGATGTATTTATTTATGGATATAATTTTTATATGGCATGAATTTGTATTGTTTCTATTATAACCTGCAAGTTTGTGAATCGAACTTTCCATGTATCTTTTAATAATCTTTATTGGCACAGTACAGTGTCTTGTATTTGTTTATATGGAAACTTTAAACATCATATTTTTGTGCAGGACATAGTTTTTAATATTTGACTTATTTATGTATCGGCTAGTGGTGATTTGGTAATTATACCTTGTTTGTTGTATTTAAGACAGTGAAAAATAAAAGGAAACTCTTTACTTTCAAGCAGAAGGTTACAGATGGAGCCTCTCAGATGAACTCTGGAATTCTCAACTCCCCTTCCTGTTATACTGGGAACTTTGTGTACCCTGTATGGCCACATAAGTGCCAAAGTGGTGTATACTGGCCATCAGTGTGTAACACAGTGTTACAGTGTTGTGATCAGGCATCTTGAATTTTCTTCCGCTATTACGTATGCATTTCCAGACCTGTAATTTGATTTTCATTCATATTCTTTGAAGTTGCCTTAAGAATTACACTCCCAGAGCTGCTGAACAAGTTACTATAACAGAGAGAGCTGTCATACTATTTGGTTTTGAAGCTTGGTCCCCACTTTCTGCTGGTTTGCTACTTTGTCCCAGTTTTCGTAATTGTTTACATTGATATACATGCACAGGCATTTCCAAGTCCCTTTTCATGTTACTGTAATGAAGCACATGAAGTACTGTGTTCTCACAGCATGGGCTGCATAGCTTACTTTTGTTGTTTCCATGGCAATCTGCAGATGCAACAGGGATGGCCTGAAGTATGCAACACATTCAGTAAAGCATATGTCAGGCACCTGCACTGTTCATAGTTGCTGTTGGGCTGGACATATCATTTTGTATGTTCTTTCTTCAGAACACCACAATGCAATTCCAAGTTTGTGTACAAATTGCAGAAGGGCTATCCCTTCTCAGGAAATGGTACAATGAAGTGAACACAATTTTATGTTTTGTTGACCGTGCATCCCTGTACAATCTTGTAAATAAAGCCAACTTGGTGCACAATTTTTCTTAGTATGTTTATTTCTTTTCTCTACATGTTTCGGGCGACTATGTGCCCATCATCAGCAGAACTAACTGTATCTATGCGACACTATTCCACCCTGCATACCAGACAGTCATCCACACAGAGTGACAAAT
>Ga0136643_10018130_pt1 | contig 10610 bp, 7 predicted proteins | sample TergutLab28metaG_FD_96883 | JGI IMG/M metagenome (GOLD analysis project Ga0136643, IMG submission 96883) | Labiotermes labralis P1 segment gut microbial communities from Petit-Saut dam, French Guiana - Lab288 P1 (version 3) (version 3) | ecosystem: Host-associated > Arthropoda: Insects >... | reverse complement strand
GGAATATATAGCTCCCTGATGATGGTCTTAGGACCGAAACATGTCGGAGCGTTTTTAATGTTTTAATGTGTAAATTTTATAAATTTTATATATGTGCAGTGGTTGGTGTAATAATTGAGTAACATAGGGTCAAATTACACATGCTGGGATTATAATATGACCGTAACACAAGTAAAGATGAAAAAAACAACTCTTGGTCTCTACTTCCTCGGCGCAGCATTAAACAAAATACGAAGCATAACTCTCCTGTTTACCTCTCGTAATACCTGCAACCAATTAACAAAGTGTTGTAACTTACTGCAATAAAAACATACTCCGTTGGCTTACTCGAATTTCAGGACTACTGAATATAAAACACAGCTATAATATATGATATAATATAATATATAAAAATTATGAATTTTAATAAAATCTTTTTAATGTTTATCTTCTTTTTATCTACTATTCGCTAATTTATTAATATTTTATAGTAATATCAGTAAAGAGATGTGTGATCCCACAAAAAGCGAAAACAGAGATAATAATATAGGGATTTGTGCTGCTTTTTACCTGTAATTTTGAGTCTTTATTTAGCCGGATGAAGGATTACTTAAACCGAAACATGGATCTTTTCTGAGAATATAAAGTTGTGTTAGATTGATGATGTGATGTTGTTTTGATTATTTTAAAGATACAACTAGATGAATTCAATTCAGCAACTTATGGCGGTAAGTAACTGCCGTGCACAAAGAGCCAGCGATATAATATTGCGACGTTGCAAGATTACTACCACACGTTTTTGTCATGCAACACTAACAATATCGTGCAACCGAATTTAATATTAACCGTTTAAAGACGAGTGGTTACTTTACCTACCGCCAGGTTTAACCGTTAATAGCTCCACTTTCTGCTCAACAATACATTTGTGTGTTGTAAATAGATTTCAGAGCAAACATAGATTATTTATATGTACGGAATTATCTGATTGGTTTTCGTAACCCAGATGGAGGGTGTTTACTGCGCGGTACGAATTATTTAAATATATTTTATATTAATGTTGGTTTTTAAAGGATTAGGCATCCACTGAGCTCTTTGCAGCTTGTACAACATAGGTACACACACCAGTAAAAAATTGTTGCGTAGCGGTAGGCTTGTTAAGAATCTCAGATTTTCCGAAGGATGCAATGATTCCGGTGACCACTTGCAATTTACTTTGACTCCAGACAATTTAAAATCGATTTTTTTTAAATTACGTAACACCCTGTTATTTTTGTTTTACTTTTCACCGGATTACCAACAAACATACGTTTAGAATAAAGTCCAGTTTGTTCTTATAGGCGTTACTATTATCACATCAACTTATGCACATACATAAAATTTTACATTAAAACACTTAAAATCGCTCCAACATGTTTCGATTCTAAGATCAACTTCAGGGATCTACACTGTTCCTTGCTAAAGTCACATTTTTAAACACTCAATGATTAATTTCCATATATTAACAGGGTGCTGTGGCAGCTTGTCATATTGTGTAACAGTACTTTGCTGGGAATGCGGTCTGACTGTGGGTGCGTGTCGTGTGTTATGTTGCGTGAAGTATTACTCAAGTTTTAATTATTTTTAACTAGATAATGTATGTACCATATTTTATCAAGTTCCAGAGTTAACATTCGTCTACAACAGTACAAAATATTGGGATCCCAATTTTTTAACAGCACCTTTGACTTATTCTCCTGGAGGTCTGATGATGACCTGTTAACAGGTCGAAACATGTAGCCTATATGATCCAATAAATAATTGTTGTGCTGACGTATTTTAGTGAATATATGCTGTTCAAGCACCATTATAGTAAGGTATTAAAACGCTGAGTTAAATCCCATCTGCCATTTGCTGGCATTATTAGGAGCTCACCATATACTCCACGTTAGCAGGATAGTGGTTAAGATATTAAAACGACAGAATAACAGAACACACAACGCGATGCTGCTGTCTGCCAGTAAGCTGTCATTTTTCGGCAGCCGTTAACTGCAATACCGACTCAGACGTACCTTTCAATTTTACGTAAGGTGAATCTCACATCAGGTTTTAACGTTTAAAGCCTGGCAGTAAAAAAAACCACTGCCTTTAGCATTAAAAAGCTCTCCATTTTGCCCACAAAATATATTATGTGTTTTGTACGCGTTCACAACAAACATGGTTTATGGCCTTAACGAAGCTACTGCCTGCTTCACGACAACATTGCAATTTATTTACTGAATTACACGACGTCGCATTCCAGATAGCCATAATCATACATAAGGACGAGAAAGCATAACTATATTCGCTTTAGCTAACAGTATCCAACGTAAAGAGTACCTTCTTCTTCTTCTTCCTCTTCTTCTTCTTCTTCCATTGGCACTACAGCCCACTGTCGGCTTTGGACTGTCGAACAATGTCCTTCCATTTTTTCCTATCTGCCACCAACTCTCTCCATCTTCTCACTCCCAGCACTTGAAGATCTCTTTCTACTTCCTGTTTCCATCTTTTCCTGTGTCTTCCCCTTCTTCTCGTCCCTTCCAGTTCTTGAGTGAAGATCTTTTTGGGCATCCTATCCTCTTCCATTCTCTCTAGATGACCTAAACAGCTTATCCTCTGCCCTTTTATCCATTTACTGTATTTTGTCCTTTGCTCATCTCTTCTAGTTCTCGATTCGCCCGACTTTTTCATTCCCTGTTTTCATATTTAGGGCCATATATTCTTCTAAATATTTTCCTTCCAAAAATTAGCAGAGCTTGTTCTTCTTTCTTTGTCAACGTCCATGTTTCCGCTCCATACGACACTACCGGTCTTATTAGTGTCTTATACAGGGAGAGTCTCTCGCTAGAGGCCCCAAACTATTTTCTATAAAAAATTATATGATTGAGATAATGACTTGAAAATTTATATACACATACCGGGAACGATACGAAACAGGACCTGCTCATAATCGATTCTGAAACTGGTCTCCTTTCACATCCAAGAACACTTGAATGCGTTTCTCCAAATTCTGGAATACTTTTCCCAAAGTGTCGACGTTGACGGCTTGAATCTCTTGGCGCGTAGCGCCTTTGTGCTGTTCGATTGTGCGGGGTGTATTTTTGTACACTTTGCCCTTCAGTAGGCCCCAAAAAAAAAATTCGGCAGGCCTTAGATCGGCTTCCCTTTGTCTCTAACTTTTTAACCAATTTCTGGATGGAAAATTTCGATGTTGCACGTCTTTCACCAAATTCCGTTCGAAATGCCGTCTGGCATGCTATAAATGAACCCGTTTTCCAGTATTTACGAACGAGAAACCCGCGCTGTTCGACTGTATACATAGACAATAGTTTTGGTCCTCTAGAGAGAGAGACTCGCCCTATATGATGTAATTTTAGTAGCTCTGGATAAAAGTCGACTCCTGAAGAGACACATAAAGACTGCCACAAAGAGGAATCAGTGGCCAGTGTACAGCGAACTATCAAGTTTAAAGGTCCGTGTGTTCTTCTGTCATTTCTTTGTGTCTAAAGGCGCTGCTTTTAGGTTCCACGAGTAAATTTGAAGGTAGACTTAGTATTGAAATAAACCCGTAAGCCGTGATAGAGGTTTGTTTCATCACAGAGCATGGTTGTTAACTAACATCCCAGTATTTATGTTATACTCTCTGACCAGACAGGCTCACGTCTCGAAATACAATCCACTGGGCTTTCTACACCACAGCCACAGGCCGTATAGGATACAGAACCCTCACTGCTATTTTAATGTTTAAGGTTACAAGCCTACAGATCCAGGAAGTTGATGTTAACACCAGCAGGCTTTTGGGAATTTTACTGGTTTAGAATGGCTAAAGGCTTGGTGTGTGGTTAGAATGGGGCGCGGGGGGGGGATAAGGAGGGGTAAATCGCACATCCTACATTTCGGTGGGGAAGAATCATATAAAACTTGTGGGTGTTACAACCGTTTAATCTTGCAAGAAGTCTACAAAAAAAAAAGGGGGAAATAATTACCAATACACGTCATATAGATAGTATGGGTTATATATAGTCTCCCCCCCCACTGGTGACCTGATATTACCAAAAGTATTGTATTTTTCTTGCCACAGTTCTCAGCATGTTGTGTGTGCAGCTGAAGCTGTTAAGCTGTCAAACATATCGACTTACATTGTGCAAAAAGAATAAAGCAGATGGATCGTTTTTCTGCAGCCTTTGTTTGATACAATCTCCGGCCCTGGCGATAGATCAATAGGCTTTTCTCCTTATTTCTGGTATAAAAATAGAACTGTCCTCGGAGAACATTCTGCACATTAGCTTCCATTATGATCGGAACAAACATATGACGTGGGGTAGAAAAGCACTTCTGTAACTCGGAAACACAATAAAACGAGAAAAAAAATGGGTTCGGTGCGCACTAAGAAGTAGCTGTATATTATGTCGAAGTTGTATTCAGTATTTTTTTTCATTCTCCAAACGGACCCGAAAACAAATAACCCATAAATAATGTAGGCACAGCGAGTTAGGCTATTCGCCATGTGCTACGGAATGAAATGCAGGGTAATGAATTCAAATTAAGTGCAAAATACCGGGTCATTATTTTATCTGACAAATGTCGTTTTCTACTTCCCCTTCCGGCTTGTGTATCGTGGTAGCCTAGGCCGCTCACCCGACGCCCAAACGCGAGGGGGAAGAGAGCAGAGAAATAACAAAAAGTATTTGGCACATAAAGCGATGACCCTGTATATTATTACATTTTTGTCCCGTTTACATACAGTGCCAAACGTACCAATACTGAATTATGTAAAGCACTGTCACTTATAACTATTGTAGCTGTTACGAGGTATTCATGAAAAACTTTACGTCTGCATTACCGATTTTTGTGTTGATGGTGACAAGCACAAGTTTCATTTTTAAGCGCTGTGATTCTTTGGTAATACTTCGAGGGACTGTGAAGATAATCGTGGCATTCAGTGACGAAATATCGACCTTTTCATTTACCATGTGTGTCTGATTTTTTTAGGACTGCCCGCGTATTCCCTGATGCCTACGGAGTAGGTCACCTCTTTTAATCAGCTCTGAAATATTATACTAATATGGTTAAATAATTTTTTTATCATACTCTCCATTGTCACAATTATGGGTTCTCATTTTGTTGATCTCTAATTTACTCACATTCCACTCCATTCTCCCCTTACTTCAAGATATTAAGTTCCGATATATTCCTATCTGAGAAACGTCTGTTCCAATAAAACAGATGTAAGGCTTCAAATGATCCATCCTGACCTCGCTAGCAGACAGGCAACATAACTAGTACGACAAATGCCTATTGAAGTGAATACAGTGTTGAGACTCCTGATGATGGACAGTAAATCTGTCCGAAACATGTAGAGATGTTTATCAAAATAAAGTTGAAATATTGTGCATCTTCTTGGCTTCTATTATAAGAATACTTCAAATGATAATTTATTCGTGATATTGAGTTGTTTCTTCCATATTAACAAAGTATTTCATATAGCCTGAATTTACACTTTAAATGTATCTCCTGTCTTGCAATTTCACTGGGAAAAAAAATACTAATATTCGACTGTGACGTGAAAAAGAAATTAAAACAAGATATTTCATGACTTAGGACGATTAAGTGAGAGATGTGATTGGCGGGACATGTTGCAAGCATGCGAACGTGAAACGTTTGTAAGAAATTTGAACTGTAAAATCTATATGGAAGTGACAATTTTGGAAGACGTGGGAGCAGATGGCATGTGAGACTACATGGGACCTTCAGGAAACAGGGGCGAGGGTATCTGACCAAAATAATTTTTCAGTTGCGGGATCTTCCGGTCAGGAAATAGACGAGGAATGTTTAGACTATCTGAGCGACCATCAGCTTCTTAAAAATTACTGTAGTCCTTGGAGTCAACGCTGATCAATTCTAGCTCATTAACCAGTCTAGAAAAGTTGTATATATATATATGTATATATATATTTATTTATTTATATAAACATACAGTATATCATCAATTGATGTACACACGTTTTATCTGGAATGTTTCTCTGTATACATTTTGCGAGATGTTTTTTTTTTATGTGGCGCTGCGGCCCAAAGCGGGCCATGGCCTCTTCTTTCTTGAGGTTTCTAGATCATATACAACGACGCATCACAGTCGGTAGGACTCCTCTGGACGAGTGATCAGCTCGTCCCAGAGACCTCTACCTGACAACACACAACATTCACAACAGAAAAACATCCATGCCCTGGTGGGATTCGAACCCAAGATCTCAGCAGGCGAGCGGCTGCAGACCTACGCCTTAGACCGCGCGGCTACTGGGACCGGCTTTTGCGAGATGTAGTCTACATCAAATAGTAATTTCTAATTCCCTGCAGTTGCTAATAAAAACCGTGACAAGTCATGAAACGTGAATTGGTAACAACACTGAGGCTTTTAACGAAATGAAAACTATTACATTAATTAACCATCATAACAACTGTCATTGCATTGACGATAGTACCCACAGTAATTTTTTGTTAGCTTTGTGCAATGTACGTACGTGTTAATAAAGCCAAAAGTGCGATAGACCTTGTATGCCAACCGCGTGCACTGCAGTGCTGATAGCACCTTCCCAGTCTTATTCCAATGTGTGCTTCTCACTGTATAGTGCTATCTTCATTACCCTCCTAGCAAAAGGATGGGCCCCAAAATGAGAACAAACAAACATTTGCGATATCAGACATCACATCTTACGTTAGAATATAAATTCGACGAGGGATGTTGTGTATCCAGGGAAATCTGCTGGGCAAGGGGTTGCTTGGCTTTTTGCCAAAGTTTACTAATGTAATATTCACTATAGAGGAAAGTTTGGTGGTGTTGATAAACACAAGAGGGCAGAGTGGGACTCAAATCACGTGGTACGGTCTGCATTGTGATACCACAGGCCATAGTTGTTGTGATAGCCCGACAATTTATAGACGTTATTGAACTCTAAATGTGCCGGAAACTAATCAGGCCTTTCGCATGGTTTACGTTTGGTTATAGTCTCCCCTATTCTCAGCAATGTGAACGCTTCTAAGCAGATTCTGTTATGGTAGAAATATGTGAAAAACAAATCTATTGTTTATTTCAGTATTTAACCAAATTGATGCACAAAATTTGTTTCACAATAAGTTTTATTTCATGCCTCTACATGTTTCGAGCACATGTGCTCATCATTAGGAGGTCAAAATTGCTTTACACAGCCTATGGTATCATCACACCTATAGGTGGCCGTCTCGTGCACAGGTTGAGAGAGGACTGCAGTCCCCGTGCGCGAGACGGCCACCTATAGGTGTGATCATACCAGAGGCTGTGTAATACAATTTTGACCTCCTGATGATGAGCATATGTGCTCGAAACATGTAGAGGCATGAAATAAAACTTATGGTGTAACAAATTTTGTGCATCAAGTTGGTTAAACACTGAGATAAATATACTGCGATGCAGGGTCAGCAAAACGTCAAAATTTATTGTTGTACAAATAGGCCTAGCATCTAAAATAGTCCGACTTACATAAACTAATTCCTGCAAATGCAACTTCCGAAAGTATCGACTGCTCCAAGGTGCAGACCAAAACGCAATTTTTAGTTGGTACTTCAGCCGTGCGGGGTTAATAATTAATATGTGCTGGAGATCAACATACACAACATACACAACATACACAACATACACAACATACACAACAAGACACGATATTTCAAACATTTGTTAGGAGAAATACGTAAGTCTACAAATATAAGAATAGGTGTTTAATGTAGACTTCAATGATAACTTTAATACACACAAGAAAGTTAAATAAAGGTAAAGTGGTCCCGTTACAGGCCCGGTGTGGCCCAGATGGTGAGTAGAGGTATAGCTATACTGTTCCATGACCGCGGCACTAGAAGGTGGTGAGTGGTCAGCAGCACGCCCCGGCCGCACTTTACCCCGAGAAAGACCCGGTACCCATTTTACAGGAGGCTGGATGGGCCCCAGGGCCGGTCTGGACGGGCGGAAAATCTCGCCCCCACCGGGATTCGATCCCGGACCGTCCAGCCCGTAGCTCAGTCGCTATACCGACTGAGCTACCGGGTCCATACACACACACAAGAAAATTATAGTAAAATACTTCAATTATTGTACTCCATAGAATGAATACTGTAATAAAACGTAAGATTCCATATTTTCTTTACAAGTAATGGTGTCGCTATTGGCTTGTTTTTTCCTATGTTATATTGGCCTGAAGACGGCTCATTAGACAGTCTAAACCTCTACCTAATGAGTTTGTTGTTGCTGATGTTGTTGTTCTTGTTGTTGTTGTTCTGAGTGAGATAATTTCCAACTTATTTATGTATTGAATGATACCTAAGTAAGACTGATAAACTTCAATTCATACTGCAGTGCACATAGTTTCGCTTATGTTCCTTGCACCTTGACATACAACATCAGGAGTCGTATGTGGACTGACATTGTTACTCGAAAATTAGGACTGCAAAACAACAGCAAAATGATTTATGGGATAAGCGACAAAAGTTTAAGTACGGTCGTGTGTAAACTGGGATTTCTTACAGATTAATGTTTTTTTTGGGAATTTGAATTGCTAGACAACTTTCTCTGGAAGTCTTCGGTATCGAATTTTAAAAACGTTTTTAAACAGTTTTAAGACTCACGGAAAAGTTCAATGGCAGCCTTACTGTCTGCCTTTTTACGGACCAAAGCCGCTAATAAACCAGAACTCCTGATGTAATTCTTCCATATAAAATACAAACAAAATCTGAAGAGCTGTGTTTTGTGTACATGGCAAAGCCCGTTTCTGATTTTCTGCAGACAAAGAGTCATTATGAATCAATATGTTTCGAAAATTTGAATTGTCCTACAAATTTTTAGTAAAAATTTCCAGTATTAGGTTTTAAAGAAATTTTTCCAGTAGTTTAAACGCTGAAAAAAAGTGTACGGACGGAAGGACAGACGCGTCTTCCACATGAGGAGTTTATCCTACTTTGTGTAAAATGCCTAGTAGGCCAAGCAAATGAATTCATGGCTATAACAGCAAAGACCATTCGCTTGCTCATGAAATTCTAACGTACCGGCACCGCCGTGCGGTGAACTATCGGACATCCTTGTGCACCATGCAGAAGGAACAGCGCTCAGCACGCGATGATTTGTTACATAAAGTATTTCCTTTTTGAGAGATGGATAGTCGCCTGAGAGAAATGACGTATGTATGTATTCTTATTTTATGTTTATGTATCTTCATCGTGCCAGCTGGCACTTTTCGGCTACCCTGACTGAGGCTTTTCCGTGCTTTTTCCTCAGTTGTAGGGCAAATTCCAGGGTAAAACCCGCAAAAGATGAGACACGGCCCGCACTCTTCCAGATTTGTGTGTTGTTCGTTGTATGGTTTTTTTTGTCGTTCTGTGTATTGTTTTTGTGTAAATGTGTACTGTACTACTGCCACCGGGTGGCTACCCAACTGCAGTTAACAAATATATCAGATATCAGACATTCAAATACCTCGCATGCACGAAACCATGTAATGAGCTTTGCCGAGGTAAATTTGCGGAAGAGAGAAACAGCGTTTGGCATAGGTTCTATGTTCGATTGCTCAGAATGTACACTGAAAATACAACCTTGGTATGTTACATTCTGCAATAGGTGTTTGGAAAATGAGCATATCGTTTTGATGCCATTGGTTGTGAATCTGAAACCAGACCGGTGGGCGAAATGTATTTTACATTCAATTTCACGACAATAATTTATCACTCTCTAAATATAATTTTTTCGTCAATCGTCATCCAATTAGACTTCCGTACTAATACCACACCACTTATCTAATAACAATAGACTTTCACCCACATCAACCCATATAGTATTTCTCCAGCACTAAAATACGGAGTTCATCCGGAATTCTCAATCCACACTAATTCCTGAACCTATAATAAAACCTTACCATGAACCCTCTCCCCCACCTTAATGTCACATTCTACACCTTTCATAGTTAAATTACTGTAATTCTGTTCAGGTTCCTTATGTCAAAACCTATAATATATAAAACCAACAGTGCACGCATAACACCAGCTTCCTCCTAAATATCCAAGTCTCCAGATTTTCTATTTTTATATTTTAACCCTTCCCTTGTATACCATCTCATGAAATTTGTCCCACCTTAATTTTTAATGTTTACCTCTAATATTTAATTTTTCTTTAATTTCCAGAATTTCCATCCAACCTGCAATTCTTCTGAATACCATAGATATTTTCTAAAAACTGCTTGTTACATGAATCCTCAACTCAGCTCCTTTTAAAGACCAAACATAATCCTCCTCCCTCACGCACCTCAACTACCAGCAGTTACGTCGATTGCAACGTTTAAAATCAACAGGTTGCTCAGAATAAAGAAGAAAAAGTATTATCTCATCCACTTGCCACAAAATCTACAAGAGAAAATGACATCCGTACATACCCCAATTGCCCTTTACTATGAACCGATTACTTACTTACTTACTCTATTGTACAGAGTCCTTCTTGTGAAGCTAACTGGTTTGCAGCTAGTCAAGAAATTCCCCGCATTTCACGGAACCCGAAGGTTCATTACCGCACTCACAAGCGTCCGCCACCTGTCTCTATCCTGGGCCAG
>Ga0136643_10018129_pt1 | contig 10610 bp, 9 predicted proteins | sample TergutLab28metaG_FD_96883 | JGI IMG/M metagenome (GOLD analysis project Ga0136643, IMG submission 96883) | Labiotermes labralis P1 segment gut microbial communities from Petit-Saut dam, French Guiana - Lab288 P1 (version 3) (version 3) | ecosystem: Host-associated > Arthropoda: Insects >... | reverse complement strand
CACTTGCAGGGTAATACTTTTCTCGTCAGCAAATATTTTTAGGTTTTCGTTAACTTGGCAAGCAATCGCCTTTGTATCTACATCAACCAATTTTTTCGCCTTTGTATGCTCTAATTTTGAAAGATGAAGTATATCGTCTATCATAGCAAGCAACCTATCGCTTTGGCGAACAATTTTACTTTGATATTCCTTTATTGTCGCCTTGTCCGTTACAAGTCCTGTTTGTATTAACTCTGCGAAACCTTTAACCGATGTGAGCGGCGTTTTTAATTCGTGTGATACATTTGCCACAAACTCGCTCCGCATATCCTCTGTTTGCTTATTTTTTGCGAACACGACTAAAAATATAGCGAAAATCAAGGCGAGGAGAAGTATGGGCATTAAAAGCCATAGCAAGAAATTCGGCGCGAGAACTACCGACTCGGCGAGCCGAATATATACCTCATCATTGAATGCGGTCATAACATAAATTGTTCGCGTTCCTGTTGTTGCTGAAATTCTTATATCTTCACCGTATTCGGCGGTTTGTACGGCGATAAATTCCGGTCGGTCGGAACGATTGTCCATAACCATTATATCCGCGCGATTGTCGGCAAGCACAACTCCGTGTCTGTCAATTATAGTAATGCGAACATCGGTGATTCTATCCACAAATTCGGTGTAATCGGTTATCTGCGGCTCGCTTGCAACAATAGCGTTTAAGGTAGTCCTAAGGTGTGAACGAATAGTATTGGTTTGATTAACGGAAAACCAATACAAGGACAAAGACAACAATATTAAAATAGCAATGCTGATTAACAAAATATATTTTTTCATATAAATTTGTACCCATATCCTCGTATTGTTTCAATATACAAGGGATTTTCCGCGTGGTCGCCGATTTTTTGGCGTATTGTTTTAATATGTATATCTACCGTTCTTGTTTCTCCCTCAAAGTCATATCCCCAAACTGCCGACAAAATCTGCTCTCGTGACAAAACTGTATTCCTGTTTTTCGCAAGATATAAAAGCAGTTCAAATTCCTTGTATGAGAATTTAATTTTTTCGCCGTTTACCGTTACGGATTTGCTGTCCGTATCAATTTTCAATGCTCCGAATTCCAAAATTTTACCCGAAGAAGTCTTTTCATACCGCCGCATTACGGCTTTAACTCTTGCCAAAAATTCAAGAACGCCGAACGGTTTTGTTATATAGTCGTCCGCGCCTAAATGTAGTCCTGTTGCCTTGTCAACTTCCTCGCCTTTCGCGGTTAGGAAAATAACAGGCGCATCAGTAGATTTTTTCAATTTTTGCAAAATTTGATAACCGTCCATATCGGGGAGCATAATGTCGAGCAAATATAATTCCGCTTTCGCAAAATCGGCGCACGAAAATAGCGCGTTGCCGTCCTCGAACGCTTGCATTTCATATCCCGCCGATTGCAAAGTTGCCGTTATAAGTTCTCGGATTGTGCCATCGTCCTCAACAACATAAATCATAGAATTTCGCCCCCTTTATGCGTTAAGTATATCAAATAAACAGCCGAATTGCAATCACTTCATAAAAGTTTTACATAGGCTTTACAAAACTATGCTTACTATTTTACACAACTTTGATATACTTGCAAAATAAGGAGTGATTACATTGAAAAAAATACTATCTTTAATAATGGTACTAATTATGGGAACTTTCCTACTTGTCGGTTGCGGCGGCGGGAACACAGGCAGAACAATCACAATCTACACCGCATTAGAAAACGAATTGATTGACAGATATTTAAGTTTATTTCGGGAGCAACACCCCGACATACGCATCAATATCGTGCGTGATTCAACAGGAGTTATCACCGCGCGACTACTTGCGGAGGGGGCAAACACATCTGCCGACCTTATTTGGGGATTGGCGGGAACAAGCGTTCTATTGCTCGAAGAACGAGGAATGTTAGAGCCTTACGCGCCTGTTGGACTTGAAAATGTATTGCCGATGTTTCGAGATAGCGCGGCAGTTCCAAGTTGGGTAGGAATTACCGCGTGGGAACTTGCAATCGTTGTAAACACACGATTAGCGGAACAAATGAACTTGCCGCCGATAACATCATACCAAGATTTATTACGCCCCGAATTTCGCGGGCAAATTGTAATGAGTAATCCATCATCTTCCGGCACAGGATTCCTCGCGGTTACAGGGTTAATTCAGCTTATGGGCGAAGACGAGGCGTGGGCGTTTATGGACGCGTTAGATGAAAATATCGCAATGTATATTCATTCCGGCTCTGCTCCGGCGAGAATGGCGGCAACGGGCGAATTCGCGGTTGGAATTTCATTCGGTTACGCGGGCGTTACGCAAATCAATCGCGGCTATCCTGTTGAGGTGATTTTCCCGATTGAGGGTAGCGGTTGGGATTTGGAAGCTAACGCTTTAATTCGCAGAGATGAAATAAATCCCGATGCTAAACTGTTTCTTGATTGGGCGATTTCGCGTGAAGTTATGGAACTTATGGCAGACGATTACGCGATTGTCAGCATTCCTGTAAGAGATACAATCCCAACAGGATATTTGCGAAATCCGATGGAGCAACTTATTCCGAACAATGATTTACGTTGGGCGGCGCGAAACCGCGACAGAATATTAACCGAATGGACAAGGAGGTACGAATAATATGTGTCATTTAAAAATTGAGAATATAACAAAGAAGTACACCACACAAACGGCGTTGCAAGATGTAAATTTGGAAATCAACAAAGGTGAATTTGTTTCCATTCTCGGGCCGAGCGGTTGCGGAAAAAGTACGCTTTTGCGAGTGTTGGCAGGTCTTGAAAACGTGCAATCGGGCAGCGTGTATATTAACGGCAAAGATGTAACAACCGCCGCGCCGTCGAAACGAAACTTCGGAATTGTGTTCCAATCTTATGCGTTATTCCCGAATCTTACAGTAGCGCAAAATATCGCTTACGGATTATCGGGCAAGAAGTTCAGCAAAGCTGAAATTCGCGAAAAAGTGCTTGATGTAATCGAAACGGTAAATATGACCGAGCATATCCACAAATATCCGCGCCAACTTTCAGGTGGTCAGCAACAGCGCGTCGCGCTTGCGAGGGCGATTGTGCTTAATCCCGAATTTTTGTTGCTTGACGAGCCGTTGTCGGCGCTTGACGCGCGAGTTCGCGCCCATCTTCGCCGAGAAATTAAGAATTTGCAGAAGAAATTAGGAATAACAACCATTATGGTTACGCACGACCAACAAGAGGCGTTGTCGATGGCTGACCGAATTATTGTTATGAACAATGCAGTAATCGAACAAATCGGAACGCCGGAGGAAATTTACAAAACTCCGAAAACTGAATTTGTATCCGACTTTATGGGAACGGTGAACTACATTGACGGCGCATATTTAGTTTCATTCGACCAAGCAACGGCGGTGTAAAAATGAAAAAGGTTAAGAACAGTAGTCATATTCAACTGATTTTGTTGGGTTTTAGTGCATTGTTTTTGCTTACGATAGTCGTTCTGCCCCTTATAATGCTTTTTCGTCAGGCGTTCGAGGGGGCGGACGGTTCGTTTGTAGGGTTTCAAAACTTTATTACATATTTTACGACCTCGAATATGAGGACATCGCTGACAAACACGCTTTTCGTGTCAACGATTACAACGATTATATCGGTAACTCTTGCGTTCTTTTACGCTTACGCAATCAGCCGCACAAATATGAGGGGCAAAGGATTTTTTCGGTTTACATCTATGTTGCCGTTGTTCGCTCCAACTGTGATGTTGGGGATTGGCTTGATTTATTTACTCGGTAATCAAGGGATTTTAACTCGATTTATCGGTCTTAATCTTCCGCTTTACGGCTCGTTCGGAATTATCACCGCGTTGAGTATATTCACGTTTCCATCGGCGTTTTTGGTGCTGTTGGTATCGTTTTCGTTCGCAGATAATCGACTTTACGAAGCTGCTGACGTTATGGGAACAAGCACGTTTAAGAAGTTTCGCACAATCACGTTGCCGAGCGTGAAATATGGGTTGATAAGTTCAATATTTATAGCGTTCTCGCTGTCGTTTACCGACTTCGGCGCGCCGCGAATTGTCGGCGGGAGTTACAACGTACTTGCAACCGACATCTTCCGTCACGTTGTCGGTCAACAAAATTTTAATATGGGTGCGGTTGCGGGTGTAATTCTGCTATTACCCGCAATTCTTTCGTTCGTGGTGGACAGGCTAACGCAAACAAAAAATACAGGCACGGTAACATCTAAAACGGTGGAATACAAAATCAAGCTGAACAAGGTGCGGGATATAGGTTTTACGGCATATTGCATTGCAGTGAATTTCATAATATTTCTCGTTCTCAGTGCGGTGCTGTTCGCCTCGCTTGTGGAGCAATATCCGTGGAATATGAGCCTAACTTTTCGGCATTATGTTTTCAATTCGTTTACGGCAGGCGGCATAACCTCATATTTTAACAGTTTATTAGTTGCAACCTTAACCGCAATCATCGGAACTATTCTCGTATTCTTAAACGCATATTTGATTGAAAAAACAAGACGAGCCAAACTATTACGACAAGGAGCGTACTTCCTGTCAATTCTGCCGTTGGCATTGCCGGGGCTTGCAATCGGAATATCGTTTATATTTTTCTTCAACTCGCCGAACAATCCGTTAAATTTTGTGTTCGGAACGATGATGATTTTGGTGTTGGCGAATTTGGCGAATTTTTATTCCGTTCCGTTTGTAACGGCAACATCTTCGCTGAAAAAGCTGGATAAGGAGTTCGAGTTTGTGTCCGAATCAATGCGAGTTCCGGCACACAAAACATTCTTCAAAGTAACTGTTCCGATGTGTTTCCCGGCGATTTTGGAAATCGCGGTCTATTTCTTCGTGAACGCGATGGTTACGGTTTCGGCGGCGGTGTTTCTCGTTCCCGCGCATTTTCCGTTGGCATCAATCGCGATTATCAACTTGGAGGACACAGGGAACAGCGCACCTGCGGCGGCATTGTCGGTGCTAATCATTTTAACAAATATTATAGTTAGATTAGGATATGAATTTACCGCGAAAAAACTCAAAAAACGAACAGAATTGAAAGGAGAACTACAAAATGTCTAATAAAATAAAAGGTGTAATCTTCGATTGGGCGGGAACAACGGTTGACTTCGGGTGTTTCGCGCCACTTAATGTATTTGTTGAGATTTTCAAGGCAAAGGGAATTGATGTTACTGTCGCGGAGGCGCGTGAGCCTATGGGAATGTTGAAACGCGACCACGTTAAAGCAATTTTAGCAATGCCGAGAATCAGCAAACTTTGGAGCGAAAAATTCGGGCGAGAGTTCACCGAAGCTGACGTTGACGAACTTTACGGCAACTTTGAGCCTGCACTTATGGCAACGCTTACGCAGTTTACCGATGTTTTGGACGGAGTGATTGATACGGTTGCCGAACTTCGCAAGCGCGATATAAAAATCGGCTCGACAACAGGATATACAAAGGCTATGATGGATATTGTTGTTCCGAGCGTGGCGGCAAAAGGATATTCGCCCGATTGCGTTGTAACGGCTGATGATGTTGGCGGTATCGGCAGACCATCGCCGTTTATGCTCTATAAAAATATGCAAGAGTTGGGATTGAACAATGTAAAATCAATCGTCAAAGTTGGCGATACCGTTGCCGACATTAAAGAGGGCGTAAACGCGGGAGTTTGGAGCGTTGGCGTGATTGTTGGAAGTTCGGAAATGGCGTTGAACGAAAGCGAATATAACGCTTTGGGTGCAGATGAAAAAGCAAAACTACACGCGAAAGTTAGCAAAATCTACTTCGACGCAGGCGCGGACTATGTTATCAACGATATGAGCGAGCTTCCTGCATTGATTGACGAAATCAACAAGTCGCAACAGCAATATTTGCTTCTAACGCCCGGACCGCTTACGACTACGAAAACTGTCAAGGCGGCAATGCAGCGCGATTGGTGTACTTGGGATAAGGATTACAACGATATTATTCAAAAACTCCGCGCGGATTTGGTTTCGCTTGCGACAACTAAAACTGCGGATTATACAACCGTTCTTATGCAAGGGAGTGGCACATTTTCTGTTGAATCTGTAATCGGCACAGCAGTTCCGAAAGACGGAAAATTACTTGTAATCACTAACGGCGCGTATGGTGATAGGATTGCGACAATCGCGAAAACGCTGAATATTGATACAATCGTTCAAGATAGCGGCGAAGTCGCGCCGCCCGATTTGGAAGAATTACGCACCAACTTGCAAAACAACCCCGATATTACGCACGTTGTCGTGGTGCATTGCGAAACGACAACAGGAATGTTGAACGACATTGCGGCGGTTGGGAAAATTGCGAAAGAGTTCGACAAAGTGTTTATCGTTGACGCAATGAGCAGTTTCGGCGGGATTCCTATGGACGTTGCTGACTTGCAGATTGATTTCCTTGTAAGTAGTGCGAACAAGTGCATACAAGGCGTTCCGGGGTTTGGGTTTATTATCGCTAAAACTGCGGAACTTGAAAAATGCAAATATAACGCGCGGTCATTGTCGCTTGACTTCTACGACCAATGGTTAGGAATGCAGGACGGCGGCGGGAAATGGCGTTATACTTCGCCAACCCACGTTGTTAGAGCGTTTTGTCAAGCTATGATTGAACTCGAAGTCGAGGGCGGTATTGCGGCGCGATTTGCGCGTTACGACAACAGTCAAAAAACGCTTGTCGCGGGAATGAAAAAGTTAGGATTTATGCCGTTGCTAGATGAAGATATGCACTCGCCAATCATCACGTCGTTCTACTATCCCGAAAATTGCAATTTCTCGTTTGCGGAGTTTTACAAGGCGTTGAAGTCGCGCGGATATGTAATCTATCCGGGGAAAATCAGCAAAGCGGAAACATTCCGAATCGGAAACATCGGCGTTGTTGATGAAAAAGATATTGTCGGACTGCTTGGTGCGATTGAGGAGTTTCTAAAAGATAGATAAAGAATACATAAAAAATTGCCGCCCCAATGTTTGGAGCGGCAATTTTATTCATATATTTTTTGCTAATCATCTTCGTTTCCGTCCACACATCTTGCCGCCATTATTTCGATAAACTCTTTATTTGACGGCAATTTTCCGTGTGGAAACAATTTTGTGAAAAATTCTTTTGCCGCACTCCCCTCGGGTTGGTTGTACGCCGCTTTTATAGCCGCCGAAATTTCCGTTTCCACTTCTTTCGGCGTAACTCCAAAATGCTCCGCCGTTTTCTTGTAATCCTTTTTTCTGTGCTTTGGTGTTTTCATCTTAAAATCCCCTTTTAATTAAATTTTAATACCTTATAAGTTGCACTTTAACATAAAATTATCAAAAATGCAACCTTAAATGTAAATATAATTAAATTTAATGTAGTTTACAAATTGTTATGCAAGTTATAAACTATTTGCAGAGGTGATTTTTATGAGAAAACATAACGACCAATTTAATAACATTGCTTTGAACATTGCGTATTACAGAAAAAAAGCGGGATTTACACAAATGCAATTAGCTGAAACAATAAAAATCAGCAGAACGCATATGAGCCGAATTGAGGCGGCAAATATCGAAACAAGTGCCTCGCTTGACACTATATTCGATATTGCGGAAATCCTTAATGTTCCGGCGTATAAATTTCTTATGCCGAAAGATTAACCTACCTACCGCCTCTATCTCTGCGCTGTTTGGGCGTATGTGTTCGCTGTGCATTGTGCTTATCAGCTTGCTTTTTGCCCCAAGCCATACGCTCTTTCATATTCATTTGCTTGTATGGTTTTTCGGGTGGCTTTATCTCGCCTGTAACAATTTTGCGGACTGTATTAACGACCTTTACATCTGTTTCCAACGCTTGATACTCGCCATTTAATCGGGATTTATCAGCGTTCAACTTCAAGCGTTCCGCTTTCCAATCCTGTGTCGGCACGGTTTTATGTCCATTCAAAATGCCGTCCAAATAAGATTTTGCGGACTTGAATGACGATAATTCTTGCCGATGTTCTGCGCGATATTTTTCCTGTAATTTCGGTTTTTTCAAGGCTTTGTATTCGTCAGAAAACTTTTTGTATTTGAAATAATTATCCGACTGCTCCAAATGCTCGTCAAGCGTTTTCAATCGTCTATCAATCGGAGTAAATTCCTTTTTAATATCATATTGGCGGTTGGCAATATCTTTCAATTTATCGTCCAATTCCGTCAAGTTTTGGATTTGATTTTCCTGTAAAAATTCCAACATCATAGTAATAACTTCCGATTTTAGGTTGTAATTTTTGCCGTTATCTTGATTTAGAATATCCGAAACAATGTCCGCAAACGTGGGCGGCGTTTTGATTTTGATTGCTTTATTGAGCCAAGTTTGCAACTTTGAAATTCGGCGTTTGAGTTGCCGCAACCGCTTATTTGTAATTTCGATTTCCCGATTTCTGTCGCCGCGTTCGGTACGGATTCCGCGCTTTTCAAGTTGATGTGCAACCGTGCCAAGATGGATTGTAGGGATTTGCTGAACGCCTTGACGAGCGTAACTTCTGTGGTCGATACGCTGTTCTGAATTAGCCAATTCGAGATGTTTGTTACACACATTCGCCCACGCCGAACGCCATTCTTCCGCTTTTGTTTGGTCGTTCCAGTCCGTTGACGGAATGGATTTGCATTTATATTGTCGTTTCTTTTTATCATAAATTTTCTCGCCTTGTGTGTCCAAAATATATTCTTTACGCTGTTTCCCACCCCAACTTTTATCGGAATTGAATGGTCGCATTGTCAATAGAATATGTGCGTGTGGATTGCCTTTTCCTGTATCGTGAACGCAAATATCAGCGCACATTCCTTTATCAACAAAGTTCTCTGTTACATATTCGCGAACGAGCAAAATGCTTTGTTCCCTTGTCAATTCTCTCGGTAACGAAATTTCAATTTCTCGCGCAAGTTGTGAATTTTTATTTTTCTCAATCCGCTCGACTGCGTTCCACAAAACGGAGCGGTCAGCGTATTCGCTCGGCACATTTTCCGGCAACAAGATTTCTGTATGCACGATTCCACCCTTGCGTGTGTAGTCGTTCACGCGCCCGTCATACTCGCTTGTGATATTTTCGCCCGCTCGATAAGCGGCGGCGGCAACGGCAGATTTGCCGCCGCCGCGTGAAATAATTTTAATGCTGCAATGGTAAATTGCCATCGGCAAATCTCCTTCCGTCAAAAATTATTTAAACAAACAAAAGACTACATTTCGGTTTGGGAAATGTAGTCTTTGTAATGTTGCGTGGGGGTTTGGGGGCGACGATTAGCCCCCATATAAAAGAAAACAGCAACCGATTTTCGGCGCTGTTTTCTACCTTTTCTCAATGCGGAATGGGTTATATTCCGAATTGAGAAGTTTCGTGACGCAGGCACGAAAGCCGTCTGCAAGACCGCACATACCACAAAAATTTATTTTTGTGGTATATAAGTGCGCCAACATTCGTTGGGTTGATACACAAGGCTAAACGCCTTGTGTATCAACGATTTCCGCGCTTGGCGCGGAAACGCCGCCGACATTCTCTGCAATCTCAATTTGAGTGTCGGCGGTTTCATCGTTCCGTTTTGACGGAACGATGACAGGTTTTTCGTCTTTTGGTTGTACGATTGCCGTTAATTTTTCACGACCAAAATTGTTGGCGGTTGTCATTTTCACAAATTTTTCAAACTGTTCGTCCGTCATCGTTTTTAATTCGGGGAGCATACTTTCAATCAAGCCCATTCGCCTGCAAAGCCGATGTGTTCGTGCCCTGTCCTCTTTTTCCTTATGCTCTTTCAGTAATTTGTCTAAATGGTTTTGCTCGCTCTCAATCTTTTTTTGCGCCGCCGCAATTCTTTCCTCTAATGTTCTTCTTGCCATTGTAATTCCTCCTAATTTTTATGATTTTTTGCGCTCTAATTCGGGATAGAACGCTGATAATTGTTTATAAAATTTGTCTTGCCATTCGATTAACTTCTGTCGGTTGCCGATGACTTCTTTTGCCGATAATCGCCCGTCTTGCGTAAGCGGAACAAAACAAAGGTGCATATGCGGCGGCGTTAGTTCGCCCAAATGCACCACGGCTGAAAATATATTTTGTTGTCCGACCTCGCTCGTCAAAAACTGCGCCGCCAACGCAAAGAACTGTTCCAAAGAATTGTTCTTGAAAAATTCGGGCGTTGCTGTTACGAGCGTGTCAATAAGTTTGATACTATCTCGCCGCACCTTGCAATTCACTTTCTCAATCCGGCGTTCGATTTCCGCGCGATATGAGTTTTGCGGTTTTATGATATGATAATCCTCGCCGTTGTGATGATTTTCGAGAAACGCTGTGCGTTTCTCATTTTAGTAAACTGCATAATTGCGTATGATATAATGCTCACCTCCTTAAAAATTTGCATAGAAAAAGCCGTTGGAGTTTTAACTCCAACGGCTCTCACATACTACCCATATCCCAAATATTTAATTGTAGATGATGTCGTGCAGAACTTGTTCGTCTGCGATGGCGCGCAAACGATTTTGCCATTGCACCCATTGCATAGTTCCCTGTGGCGGCGGTACACTTTGTCGTTCCAACTGCTCCATAATCGTTTCCCACATTGACCACGCTTGTTCGTCAATCTCGTTTAGGTG
>Ga0136643_10018128_pt1 | contig 10611 bp, 8 predicted proteins | sample TergutLab28metaG_FD_96883 | JGI IMG/M metagenome (GOLD analysis project Ga0136643, IMG submission 96883) | Labiotermes labralis P1 segment gut microbial communities from Petit-Saut dam, French Guiana - Lab288 P1 (version 3) (version 3) | ecosystem: Host-associated > Arthropoda: Insects >... | reverse complement strand
GGGAATCGTTGCGCTGACCACGTGACACCCCTCTATCCGCAAAAGTTGGCACTAACTTCGCCGACCGGCGGCGGCCGCTCTGTCGGTATAGTTCGCGTGCGGACTAAGGCCACGGAGTTTTATATGCATACTACACAGCTTACAAGTAGATGATATGTGTTGAAGTAAATAGTCCATGCTTTTGTTTGTATTAAGGAATTTGTTTGAGCATTTGGCACTATTTCAAGTTATTTCCCTCCTTCACCATTAGTCATTTGCAACTTACCATCACGCACCGATAATTTGTGTACGCACAGATAATTGAGAGTACATTGTATTATCAATTCCTATGCAAATCCACACAAACCATACCAAAATTGCATTAAATAAATGACAATACAAATAACATGATATTTCTACAACACTTATGTCCCCAAACAAACATTTCTTTACAAATGGCTGGATAAACATTATATGCCAGTATCAGTGCAGATGAGGTATTATGGAATGCAGGTACTAGCAGTTTAACAGTAAAAACATAAGCTATGCTCAATAAAACAAAATACTCACCAGCTTCACTCTTGTGTATGTAGCAGTCAAATGTTCGACCTCATTTTGAGATACAACATTTCCATCTTATGGTCCTGTATATTTCTGGCATTAGTTTTCACACACACACACACATATGTATAGCCTACATGTATGCATACTTACATATCTAATTATGAAAAAATAAAAGTATGGCTTCAGTATGATTTAGTGAATGACCATTAATGCTGTATGTTTAGTTCAGTTTGTGAAAATGCTGAAAGAGATGTCAAGGGACTCACCTGTGTAGTGGGGTTTGAAGGCATACTTCTAATAGCAGCTGTCACAAGCATTACACAGACTTACACTACCAGGAAATGGCAAAAATACGATGGGACAGTCAATAAGTAATGATGTATACATGAATTTAGCACATTTCCATTACCTCTAGCTCACAACTGGCAATTTCATTTAAGCAGATGTGTGATAATTTCATATTTCCCATTGTCACACCAATGCGCACTTTAGAGATACCATAAATGTTGTAAAAATAAAGTTCAATGTACTATTTCACAGCACACAAATTTGAACCTGTGTCATTTGCAAAGAATTCCTTCCCATACAAGATATTTTTTTGTGACACTCTCGTGACTTATTCTGAATTTCCATTAAATCTCTGTATAGTACAAGTGTACTATTGGGGTGCAACAATAAAATAAGACTTTTTAAAAATACAGACTTTTATTTAAAAAAAATATTTACACTTATTTATGAACAACAAAGTTTTATTATCAGTGATTTTCACTGAAAATACACCCAGCACCAATTATGAATAAAAATGGGGAAGAAATAAAAATGCAATTTCTATTCATCAAAATTATATTAACAATTTCATTATAAAGGAAATGTACTTGCAGAACCCAGGAAAGTTGCCTGTTAAACCCCTGAATACCACTGCACTAGAACATCCAAAATACCTTGTACAACATACACAGAAACGACAACTAAAAGTATATTAATTGTAAAAACATAAAAATGTAAGCATACAAATGCTTCCAGAATCTCAGTTAAAAATGTGTGTGTGTGTGTCACAAATTATACAACTAGTTTGTGTTAATATTCAGTAGTAATTACTGGTCAGATTCAAATATATTATTACAAACAGTTATGTAAAGTTGCAACAACACCAATGACATGTAAATTCTACCTGCTGTAATTTGTAATGAACAATTCCTGCAATCATTACCATGGAAACCATATTAAGGAAAGACACTTACAGCAACAAAACACTATCATTTCATTACTTTCACAATTTTACAAAACTATTTTTATGACATGTACATATACCACACGTGGAACTTAACTTTCTCACATAGATTCATAATAATGTAAAATTCTAACTCATTTTCAGTGGTATACATTAAGAGAACAGACATTGGAAACATCCAGATTGCTGTACTTACCCTATCCTGAACGGCAAAATTTCACAACTGACATTAAAATAACATTAATTTCATGTTCTGTACAGCATGTAGTTAAATAATTTTACATGCAGGCATCCCTCACTATAGCAAGTACAACTCAGCACTGTTTCACAACAGCACACTCGCCAACTGCATTTTTTTACTTTGCACAGAAATGTTACACAGTTAAACTATTTTTTGAGCACTTGTGTTTCTTATGTTTACCACCACAACTGTGTGCTTATCAACAGCACAGTGCAGTAAGGCAACAATATCATTTGATTAACAGCTCATCAAATTCAGTGGCAGGTGACCACACTTCTGAAGGAAGAATCTGCCAGAAATCACACAAGCACATAACCAAAATTTAGTCTTGTGCTCTAAGAGGTATGGTGTGGTATAACTTGCATTGAATGTTGTGTTTCGTGTATGGTGGTTACTTTTTTGTAGTTATTCAAGACGAGTAAGATGTATGAAAACACATGTGTGAAAAGATGCACAGGGAAATCTTGTCATTAGCATTGCAGTTGAATGTCACTGAAGAATACTAGCTTCTTGTTTGTAAAGCATTAGACTTAGTTGGATTGAGAATGATCTAGTTGGAGGGGGGGGGGAATCAAGCAACATGGAGCAATAGCAACCCTATAAGAACAAAACTAAATAATAATATGTGTATAATTAACCATTAACATAAGTTCAATACCGAAATGTTCCTGATGGGAATTACTACTAATGTATAAACTGAGAATAACAATCTATTTACATTAATTCATATTTCCCACACTTAGCACAGTTACTGTTAGTGCTCTGTTTTAATGGGACCATCTAACAGTGCTAAGTAAGGGATGCCTGTATGTTGAAAACACCTGCGTCACAAGAATTATGACGACATATACTTTTTGACGCTCACACTTGTGTCACCAGCCACGTAACCTACGTTACGATCAGTTTTACACATGTTTGGAAAATAACATTATCAATCTACTGGTTTCTACCTTTGTATCAAATACAGGATTATACAAAAGGTTTCACATAAAGTTCGTAACAATCTGACATAATTTTAACTCATATACATTACATCAAAATCAAAAGTATATTTGAAACAATGGTAGAAAGCCCAAGTCCAATACACTAAAAACACTATTTGCCAAACATATTTAAAACTGACTATAGCACAGGTGACAATGATGAGTAAGTATGATTAAGCATCAAAATTATGTCCAAATAATTATTGTGACACACAACTGATATAAAATACTGTTGGTGTTTGATCAAAATGTATTAAAATACGGACTGACATCCAGAGGATACGGCCCTCATCAACCGTCCCCACTGGCCAGAATGCAAAGAATGCTACTGTGTCCCATGAAATTATATCACACACTGAACACAGACAGCTGGAGACTCCCCAGGCCAATGCGACAAAGATGCTCACTTCAAACATTCTGAACATATCTTGTCACTATATCTCTAACACAAATGTTAAGCGCTTAAGTATAATGAGTGATTACAGTATTATCAAATCTGTACTTTCAGTTAACAGATTATGAAGCACACTGATAAGTTGCACTATGTATGAACAATATCCCACAAAAATTATGGAACACAATATGAACAATACTTTGGAATTCATTACACTGCTTTTTGCCTCAATACATGGTACTGCACAGTCTCAGAAGGATTCCCTTTGTAGACAGAAATGTACAGGAGGAACAAACTAAAAACCAGCATTATAATATCACAAACTAAAAATTGGATGTAATAATCTCATTAGTTCTGCACTGTGTTCAAACCTCACAACCAACACAGCTGCATTTCAAACTATTCATATTTGGAACTCTGACTCCATAGTACCATTCTCATGTAAATTAAACAGAGGACAGGAAGAAGGGTACAGATCCTATATTCAGACATGCTGTCATGTTCTGTCCGTGAACCAAAGTGGTTAGTTTGAAAAAGGAATATCTAACACCATGGGCCAAAAAATAAGGCCACCAGGTCACACGTGTAAGATTCTGGTTGGTAACCGTTTCCCAATTAGTGTATGGGAGTTAGTTTTTGGAGGTCCTGCAATCTCACCCACGCTTGTGGTAAGATAAAATGTGGGACCACGATCCAGTAAGTTAAGACACAACAATCTCTCTGTTAAATTTATTTACCATTATATTATGACTGGTGCAGCCCTGTTTAGAACAAAGAGTACAACAAGAAAAAATTTAACATTTTGCTTGAGGTATGGAAAGGCATTAGAAAACATTGATCCATTTTTCTCTGGTTAGTGAAATATTTGTTTGGTTACCACATTTTTAAAAATTCATCAACCCATTTCCTACAGCTGAAATGCAGACATGTTACTATCCCCAACTAATCTATTCCACTGCTTTCAATACTATTAATAAACAAGTTGTTAATACATTAGACACCCTTTCCTACTGCAGTGGGACTGATGGAATAAAAAGATTCATCATCATGCTGCTTGCAAAGAATGATGATCCATGACATGTACGAGAATAAACATACCTTAAACATAAAGTACAACCAATAGGATTCTTTCAAAGTAAGGGCTTTTAAGATTGCTATTTTTTGGGGTGTAATGCCATGTACTTCAGTAGGTAAGCACCCAATTTGTGGATCAACTGTTGCCTTCATTATTTTCCCCAGAAGACAGGGGCAGCAGGTTCCTACTAAAAAAATGTTACCTCTGTGAGGAAGTAACTTTCACAGTCACTGGCATGAAACATTCAAATCTTACATACGGAATTTTAATTTTTGGGGGCTTTAACAGTATACTTTCTAACTTTTCCTGTCACTTTCTGAACTGTAATTCAGCAAGCCTAAAAGTCACTCCTGCCTTGAATAAGACTGACAAAGGGCTTGATTTTCTCTACAATGTATGAAAACTTTTTTCACTCTCTTATATATTTAGTGTACAACAAAGACAGCTACAATCAAAATGCCTGTAGAAGAGGATGTACACCTTCAAGTAGTGGCCATAATTGCTTACTGATTTTAAACAAAACTGATATGTCAACAGAGTTTAGCAGAAATACCAAATACCAAATATGATGATAGTTCATTTAGCAGTTCACAAGTGGCAACAGTAACAAATGCAGTTTAGTGCCCTTGCATTGCAAACACAGCAACAGACACATACTAAAAATATGGAACAATGAGTATTATGAAGTCTACAACAGGGACAATGATATATGATGATCTGAAGTAAAATATAACAGTTCTTATTATTTTGCTTGTAAGATAAACTTTGCTGGGATGCTGGTATCACTGGCACATGAATACATCTCACAAAACACAATCATCACAGAAAAGTATAATTGTTTTATATTTCCTGAAGTAAAATCATGGGAACTAGCATACACACTACAAGAGTGGCCTCAACTACAATATAAAGACTAGGGTATGGGCAGGAAGAACACTGAAGGTTAGGATACATGATTGACATTGTTGGCCAGCTTTAGAAAAATAGTCATAATGAATGAAAGTTGTAAGTTATACAGCACAGAGCTAAACAGATGTCTCACACCCACTTAAAACAATTACAATATCCTTGGATTCAAATTAACATAAACACATTCTACCATGCTTAGTTTTTAGTACACATGGTATTTGTCTGTGGATCCATCAGGTTCTTTCAAGATAAAAGAGGCCCTGAGAAAAAAAAAAAAGGGGGAACACAATCTTATACAAATAAGCCACTATCTGAAATTTCTATGGGGATAAGCTACATTAATTTCTTTAATCTATGTTACTAGGAAAGGGCATCTTATATCTGAGGTTAACCTATGGTGAAGTAAATATGGTTGGCAATTTTAAAACTTTTCTGAGGGTGTGTCATTATCATTAGACAACCATAAATATCAATATGTCATTTGAAAGTCAACCTTCAACCTGGTAGACTGCCTGCATAAATGCGTGGAAAGCACATCATATAAGGCTGCATGTACAATATAGTCTTCTGGATGAACATAAGAGGTTTGAAGCATGTAGCAGACAAGAAGAATTGAATTAACACATTAATTTAAAAAGTGCATTTTTTTGGTTAACATTACATAATTCCTTGATTCTGTTTTAAACAAGTTTCTGGTACTCACATTCTAATGGGAAATTCAAACATTCAGATCTTCAGTATCTCAGTTAGAACTGCTATCTGCCATAGAAGTAGTCTGCTAATTGAATTCCCACAGGAACCTGTCAAACTGCTGGCCAATACCATCCATATTACTGACACAACGTACGAGGGAAAAGAAAATTCACAGAGCCATACTCATAAGAAATGAACAAAAATACTTTATACATTTTTATTTTGTCCATTATTACTTGTAATATATGAGTTTTGCCATTCTTTCTAGTAAGACTGTGCCACTTAACATTAATTATGGATTTAAGAATGCTATTGGTTTTGTAAACGATGAAACTGTGAAACACTGTAACAATGGACATCAGGATCACCATGTGGAAGATCCTGTTGAACACACAGGACTTTTCTGTCTTAAGGTTGCCTATTCAAGGTATGAAACATATGCCATAATCAATCTCAGATCAAGAATCAAGATGGTGGATGAGAGTGTGTGCATCATGTTAATTCTTTGCATTTCTTGTCAAATTCAAATAATAATACTGATAATAAATGTAATAATACTGAAAACTGTGTCGCATTAAAATCACAACTATAGTAAGGATATCAGAATTGAAATACGCACAATTAATTATCATTTACTGCAAGAAGAATGCAAGAAGAAGGAAGAAACCAAACCTAATGATGTCAATAACCTCACCAACAATGATCAGAACAAAAGTGAAATAATAAGTAATGAATGGTGTTCTGCAAGTAGCAAATCTTACAATAAATTGAAAAAATCTACTGGCTGCCTCAACAAACCAACCACGAAGACTTCAAATAATTTTATGTTTTGTTGACCGTGCATCCCCGTATAATCTTGTAAATAAAGCCAACTTGGTGCACAATTTTTTGTAGTATGTTTATTTCTTTTCTCTACATGTTTCTGGCAACTATGTGCCCATCATCAGTACAAACAACTGTATTTATGCAACACTTGGTACTTTTGTTATTCTGTATGGATGACTGTCTGGTATCCAGGGTGGAATGAGTCTCATTCCACCCTGCATACCAGACAGTTGTTTCTCCTGATGATGGGCACACAGTCACCCGAAACATGTAGAGAAAAGAAATGCGTATACTAAGAAAAATTGTGCACCAAGTTGGCTTTATTTAAAAAAACAATTTGCAGTGCCATCTGAAGTGCAAGCACAAGCAACAGTAGTTCATCTGCCTCAGCCTAGTAATTCTGCACCTTCAAAACAAATAAAAAAATTGCATACCAAGACTCATAAAATGTACCTTATTGGTGACAGTCACATAATAGACTGCTCAGGGGTGCTTGCAATCGTCTTGGTAGCTCATATGGTGTTCTAGGATTCTCAAAACCCAACGCTATCCCAGATGCAATTACTTCTGCAATAAATTCTGAAATTGAGAAACTTACTAAAAATTATTTGGTCATAATTTGTGGAGGTTCTAAGGATATAGCTAAAAATGACACAAAAACAGGACTTTGTCATTGAACTGAGTTTGCTAAAAACACTACTAGTACAAATGTCCTCAAGATGTGTGTGCCTATTTGATATGACTTGCATTCTCTCTCATGTGTTAATGAAGAGACTGAAATTTTCAATAGGAAGCTGTATAAGATTATGAAGACCTTCCAACATGTGCAAATTTGTGATATAAGCCTCATTAAGAAACACTACATGACCCCTGGTGTGTACATGAACATATCCGGCAAAGATTGGATTACTAACTTATGGGCTAAACAAATTAAAGAACTGTTTTCAATACTCAACAAACAACAATGATTGAGCTGCCCTGGAAGAAAGAGGACAGCAGAATTCAAGAACGCATAAGATGGCGATCTTCAGGAATATTACCAGCTTCACCTGGCCTTACGCAGGAAAACATGGATCATCAGCCAGCTAATAATACTGAAATACTACAATGTGACATTAGGTGTGCAGATAGTGTCTCTCTTTTTTCTAACAGAACTACTGCACCTGCTACAAATAAACATCTTTTGCAACGTACTCAGCTAAATCGTCAGTCTGCTAGGAATAAGACCGTCACTAGCAGCAAAGATTTTTTATGGAAGTAAAAAACCAACAAAACTTATTAACTTCATCTCAGAAATAAGAACACTCTTCTTTTAATATATTTCACCAAAATATCACAGGCTTAAAAGATAAACATGACAAACTGATCTGTTCTTTAATCAGTTTTAATATCAATCTACATCTGATTTGTATTTCTGAACATTATACTACTGAACATAACTTAAGTACCATTTCACTAGAGAATTACAAATTAGCTGTAAATTTTTCCGGTGTTAACTATCAAGATGGAGGTACATGTATTTTTATTAGGAATGACTTAACCTATTCTCCTCTAACCATTTCCCAATCAGGTGAAGAAAAAATTTTACAACCCTGTGAATTACAAGTTTCTACTGGAGAAACTGACATCATTGTTTTACGTATTTAAAAATCTCCCTCAGGGAATTTCAAACAGTTTCTAAATTTACTAGATTGTATTCTACAACAGCTATATAAACCAAAAACTGAGTTCTTAATTAGTGGTGATTCACATGTTGATTTCTTAACAGAAGGTAATCACTAATCACAATTAACTTTTTTACTTCAATCATTCAGTATGTTTAACATAATAAATTTTCCTACCAGGATTGGAAATGAACCTGATAAAGCTACTGATATTTTTTTTATTGATAGCACAAGACTCAACCCTTTATTGCAATGCCTTCTGTTATGGGACTTTCAGACCATACCAGTCAATATGTTATTTTGAAAAATGTATTTGTCAAGGAAGATCTTTATACTAAAAGTTATAGAATTAGATGTAAAAATAATGACCAAATATCAACAATTAATGACATCTTACTAAATTAAACTTGGGTAAATATTTATTAATAAGGTGATACTGATATCACTTTTAATGCTCTCTTATTCACTTTTATTCTGCATTTTGAATCATGCTTTCCCCAGCACAATATGTCAAGCCAAAAAAAGAAAATAAACAACTGGATTACCAAAGGCATAAAGATTTCTTGAAACAGAAATCTCTTTATATGATTTGTAATTTCATCAAATCCCCTAAAATTAAATCATACTAAAGGCAATACTGTAAGATTCTTAAGAAAGTAATTGGTTATGCTAAATTAATCTATTATGATACCTTAATTTCTTCATCTAAAAATAAAACTAAAACAACAAGGAACATTATCAGAAATGAAACAGGAAAGATTAATAATAATAAAATAATTCCTTCCATCCTGAACTTGATAATAAAACTATACTTCCCAACCAAGCTGCAGTTGCATTTAATGATTATTTCATACAAATAACCGATAGACTTAACACAGAACACACAAATAAGAATGCGTTAAATTCTTACTTGCAGAGATCTTTTCTAAATTTTTTCTTAAAATGGTCAACATTCCAATTACTGATATCAAACTTAAAAATACATCAATTTCTTTAAATAATAATAATTTATTTAGTTTTGATGAAATTCCAAACAAAACAGTACAAGTAGGTGGCAACTGCATTAGTAAACTCTTAGCCTATATTTTCAATTAATTGCTATTTCAAGGAAAATTTCCGGACTGTCTTAAATTCTCTACAGTAACTCCATTATTTAAAAGTGATGATAGTCCTCAAATTAAAGACACTATTACATACGCTGCAGAGGCATGGTACAGCAAAATATCAAAACAAGCAAAACATAAACTGCTACAAATACAGAGATCCTTCCTCCTGTTCTTAACGAAAGCATACAGAACTGTATCACTAGAGGCACTCTCAGCAATTGCAGGGATTATGCCAATAGATATAGCACTAAACCTACATACAGATAAAAGAGCAATCACCAGAGGCCTACCCACGAACGCAGTTATAGCCAAACTAAAGAACACTGAAACACCCACCAAAATGAGAGGCTACCACCCAATAGACAGCTACATACAAGTGGAACTGGCAGGCAAGGAAGGCACAGCAGAAGTCTCCATCTTCACAGATGGGTCCAAAACAGACCATGTAGGGGCAGGCATGGTGGCTGTTAGAAACTGCAGAGAAATTCATATAGATACCCAGCGACTAAACACAACTTGCACAGTATTTCAAGCCGAAATCCGCGGCATTGACATGGCAGTAAACTGGATCGGGAAACAACGGACAAAATCCCCGTCCTATGTGATAATGCCAACTCAAAAGCAGCCCTACTCGCCATCGCAAACAAACTAGCCACTCACCCCCTAGCAGTCAACATCAGAAAGGAAACAATTGATTTAAGGAAGGTCACGTCAGTCACATTCCACTGGATACGGGGGCACAGAGGGCAGGAAGGAAATGAGAAGGCAGACTACCTGGCCAGAACAATAGCTAGCTACAACACCACCATAACTTATGATGCAATACCAATATCCAGAGGGAAGAAACTATTGGAAGAATACTATACAAAAATCTGGGACTCTATATATGTTAACTCCGCAAAAGCCTCCCACACCAAACAAATCATTCCCTCCATCCCCCATAGAAT
>Ga0136643_10018124_pt1 | contig 10612 bp, 9 predicted proteins | sample TergutLab28metaG_FD_96883 | JGI IMG/M metagenome (GOLD analysis project Ga0136643, IMG submission 96883) | Labiotermes labralis P1 segment gut microbial communities from Petit-Saut dam, French Guiana - Lab288 P1 (version 3) (version 3) | ecosystem: Host-associated > Arthropoda: Insects >... | reverse complement strand
GGCGGACGCTTGTGAGTGCGGTAATGAACCTTCGGGTTCCGTGAAATGCGGGGAATTTCTTGACTAGCTGCAAACCAGTTAACTTCTCAAGAAGGACTCTGCACCATGGAGTAAGTAAGTAATAGTTCCTCTGTTGTAAAAACTTGTCTAGAGCTATTTTTTTCGAAATCAAGAGCTTGTCTCCCCCCATTTTTCCATTTCAAGCTTCGATTTTCAAGAGACATACACTCCGTTGTTCCACCCTTATAGATTACGGGTCTTTACTGACACTATGATTGGGCCGGGTAGCTCAGTCGGTATAGCGACTGACTACGGGCTGGGCGGTCCGTGGTCGAATCCCGGTGGGGACGAGATTTTCCGTCCGTCCAGACCGGCCCTGGGGCCCACCCAGTCTTCTGTAAAATGGGTACCGGGTCTTTCCCGGAGGTAAAGTGCGGCCGGGGCGTGCTGCTGACCACTCACCCCCTTCTAGTGCCGCGGTCATGGAAGAGGAGAGCTATACCTCTACCCCCCCTCTGTGCCACACCGGGCCTCTAACGAGATCACTTTACCTTTACCTTTTTAATGGCACTTTGAAGTCACAGTCTGGCTGAAAATAAGTGTCACAACTATAGAGCTTTGTGTAAAGCGGTACTGCTGCCTGGAGATGGCACTCTATCTCAAAATTTAGACTTTAGTGTTTTAGCACATATACATCTCAGTCCTCTCGCGAATTATTTTTTCCACAGGGCGCAACAGTCTTTGTCTCCTATGGCGACATTATCGAGGCTTCACGATCATACTCAAACACACCACACTCGGTAGGACCCCTCTTGATAAATGATCGGCCTGTTGCATAGGCCAATACCTGACAGCACATGACACTCACATCAAACAGACATCCGTGGCCCCGGCGAATTCGAACTCACAACCCCAGCGAACGAGAGGGCGCAGACCCACGCCTTAGACAGCGCAGCCCCCGGGATCGGCCGTCTAACTGACTATTTTCAGCAATCACCGCCACCTAGCGTGAACATCCATAAACACGTGTAAGAATATCTTGCCACATGTGGACAGAAAAACTGCAGAATTTCATATCTTAATTCCGTGTATATTCGGTGGTGCAGAAACCACCTGGCACTCGGTGTTTAACGACGTAAAAGTCTTACGCATATAATTTCGTCGTAAGATAATACAAAAATACGATATATGCAAGCGTCCCAGTAACAATGAGACTATTTGTCAAAGCAGAAGAAACAAATTTTGAACATTTGAAATAATGCATCGAATCTTAAGTACCATATCAGAAAAGTTCAATTAAGATGTCATTCCTAATGTCAAGTTCTTTTCGCCCACTCTCTATAAACGAGTTTCTTCGACGTCTGTGACCCACCCATTCACAGGCCTTTGATAGTAGTGTTTTGTTATTACAGAGAATGTTCAAACTTAAAGGAAGCCACTACAAGCATCATTGCTGTGCTGGTCTCTCATGCCTATATACTATCTACTAGGCAGTTAATTCCCCTTCCAACCCCACACCCTCCACTTCCTTTTCCTCCTTCTCGATGAAGATAGAGAAACCATCTTCCTGAAAGAGGCAACGCCCTGTAACAGACCATAGACGGACGTCGTAAAAATCATCGTGCGTCCCCACCACTATCTCATCTCATACAACCCCGTATGCCTACTTCATATGGCCAACGTAGCGTTACACACGTAGGCAAGGAAAGTTAAAAGGGTGTAGCCATTAAATGGAACCTGTATACGTGAGATCCTTCGTTAACCGTTACACTGAGTGCAGCAACGAGATAGTTCTTGAATCTTGTAATATATCCTTATTAAAGGTACCTAACGGCCACTTAGAAATAGTGGACCTTTAAAAATTATGTTATGGCATAATACAGGAAATACCGTTACCTGAAGAACAACACTGTTACAACGCGGAACTATAACCCATGAAACACGTGAAATCATGGCTCCAAGTATCTTGTTCGAGAAATGTTACAGATTATTTCACGAGAGTAAAGCGAAGCTGAAGATTAAATGTAACCTGAAGATTTCAAGTTTTCTGGTACGTGACGACGTGTCGCTGGAGGGGTAGTTTCCGATGTTTCGAAGGATATAGTGCCTTCATTTACAGGGCTAATTTATTTTTATAAATATATGTGGGTATATTACACTTTACGTGGCCCAGGTAGCTCAGTCGGCATAGCGACTAACTACGGGATGGATGGCACGGGCATCGAATCCCGGTGGGGACGAGATTTTCCGCCTGTCCAGACCGCCCCTGGGGCCCACCCAGCCTCCTGTAGAATGGGTACCGGGTCCTTCCCGGGGGTAAAGTGCGGCCGGAGCGTCTGCTGACCACTCACACCCTTCCAGTGCCGCGGTCATGGAAGAGTAGAGCTATACCTCTCCCCACCTTCTGGGTCACACCGGGCCTGTAACGGGATCACTTTACCTTTACCTTTATATCACACTTTACAGTCGCATGCAAAATGTGATTCGATGCTAATCCTAGCGAAGAACGAGTACGTGATTTTTTTGGTAACATTTGCTATATTTCAGGGCAAGAATGTGACTGCAGTTGAAGGTTACCTGGTTATAGCGATGGTTATTCTATCAAAACACCAGAACATAGTGTGATATTCATAATGTTATAAGATTAATTTGTTGTTGTTTTTTTTTTTAAATTTCGAAACACGCGAAAGCTGTCTCTTTCCACACCATGAAGATATAGATGAAGAAAAGGAGTATAGTTCCACCCACACTTAAATCCGGAACTAAAGAGGACTGGCCAGTTTCATGCTCCGGCTAGTTTACACGCGAAAAATTTTCAGGTACCCACTGAATAGGACGCTGTTTGAAAGCCACAAATAATTTGCAGAAGATAAAAAAGCCTTTTTCCTGTCGGGATTCGAAACCGAGATCGTCCAGACCGTAGCTTATTCAACCCCCTATCGATTACTAAACCTCGGACATCCGAAATAAAATTATTGGTGTTAAACCCACGAACGAAACATCGCGTCTTCTGTAAAATTGTATTTAGATAAGAAATTTCAAAGAAACTTGGCGAGTCTCAATGGGATCCCATTTCATTTACTTTATTGTACCTTAAAAATGTTTTCTGTTGGCCTGAAGATGACCGATTACGGTCGAAACATGTGGCCGTAACGTGATCTGAGTGTATATACAATATCACTGTATTGATATATTGTTGTGTACTGACGGTATATAATATATTATGCAAATGTGTTAATACACAACGAGATGGCCTCTGTCAAATTGGCAAGAAGTAATTCGTTTTCTTCAAAAATGTGATATACACACGGTCCACTGCCAAGCTTGTCTCCATGAGTACTCACTCATCTACTCAGTCACTCAGTTACTCACTCAATCACCCGAATTCCCTTGGGCTACACGAATGTCGAAATTGACTTTGGATATAGCTGATGATAATGTAAAGCTGCGTTCCGCCGACTGTTGTACGTTATACACATTTCTCGCTTTAAGATGCAGGCCACGTCGTGTGAATGATGACCTTGTACAAATACTGGCCACTTGTTTGTCGGCACGGTAGCTCAGGCAGTATAGCGAATGTCTAAGGTCTGGATGGTCCGGGACCGAATCCCGGTGGGGACGAGATTTTCTGCCCTTCCAGACCGGCCCTGGGGTCCACCCAGCCTCCTGTAAAATGGGTACTGGGTCTTTCCCAGGGGTAAAGTGTGGCCGGGGCGTGCTGCTGACCACTCATCCCCCTTCTAGTGGTGCGGCCATGGAAGAGTAGAGCTATACGCCTACTCACCCTCTATGCCAGTGTTTCTCACCCGCCGGGCCGCGGCCCGGTACCGGGTCCTGGCATCAATTATACCGGGCCACGAGTGATTCTTCTGGGATTGATAATTAATTTAAACGTAATTTTATATTTGTCAACATGCCGCAACTTACACATAAGTGTACTAATACTCTTTATGTTTATGCCATAATTAATTATTAATACTTATGTTAGTTTAGTGTGTGAACTTAAAAAAAATTAGAAAATTACTGACGAGTAAATCTGTTGGGACCGGGCCCTCTTCTTATGAAAAAAGAATTTACCGGGCCGCGGTCTCACAAAGGTTGAGAAACACCGCACTAGGCCACACCGGGCCTGTAACGGGATCACTTTACCTTTACCTTTTACTGGTCACTTGTCTATTTACTGACTTTCGGAAAATGTGACAGGAGTAGAAGAAGTGGTTAGTGATTTCTTTACTTATCAAGTAGAGAACTGATTTTGCGTCACGAGGACTAGATGTTACTGGACACGCGACACATGACTTTGTGTAGATAACTTGTGTCATTCAGTATTTCGAGTGGCGATGTTGACCAGTAACCGACTCGTGGGAACACGGGAACAGTGACCAGGCAACTCTTTGGCAAATGTCTGGCAACTCTGTCCGAGAACGACTGCCCAGTAAACGCCTGCACAAAGTAAATATTCACTTGAGACTTAGTAAAATGCAACATTATTGAGTTCTTTGTGATGTATATCACGTACGGGAGAGCAGTTTAAGGGTAGTGAACACAGTCATTTGAGAATATATCAGTGTCTCATATACTCAAGATGAAAGTTGCCCTCATGTTTATGTAAATCGATTTTCAATTATATGGTATGGAATTTTTATCCGTGCTAAGCCAGAAAAGTTCATTTCACATCTCAGCTTCTTTCACTAGAATTCGGTCTAATATTATTCTCCCGTATGTGTGTCCCTTTTTCCACCGATTTCCGTCCTTCAGGTATTTTTTTTAATTACAAAACTCTACGCATGACAGACCTCTGCCATTGGCACCCTGTATCCATCCGACCGCAATTCGTACATTTTATCAGAAGACCACATTTATAGGACAGAAGTACGGGAAAAACACCTGCCAATCACAAGGCTTTTCGTATGTCGGTCTTATTGTACTACATGTTTCGGCTGAAGCCCATTGCCATCATCAGGCAAAAGTTACTAAAAAAAATTTTTTCTATGTAAAATACACAGTACTTTTTTTACGAGCTGTAAATTTTTGAACGATGATGGCACTGCGCTTCAGCCGAAACATGTAGCACAATAAGACCAACACAGGAAAAGCGTTGTGATTGGCAGGTGTTTTTCCCCTACACTTGTGTATCTCTTTTACAACGAGACTTCCCACTCACAAAAAAAATGACAAGACCCTCTTTTTGCACCTGCAGTTCAGATGGCGCACTTCCTGTACCGAGGTTACTGGCCGAACGAAGTGAATAATCGCTGTTCTTTACACAGAAGGAAGAAGTGATTTATCTGTAGGCCTAGGCGTCCAGGCCAGATCAGGGGCCCACACAGCTTCCTACATATTGAGGGCCAGGACACTCTTTCCGTACGTAAAGCGTCCATATATTGGGCTCACCACTTTTTTTCCATCTAGTGCCCGATTTACTAACGAGTGGAAATAAATGCCTTTATTGGCCTGCCCAACGAAAACTCTAGCTTTACCTCGTTCTGCTACTTCTTCGAATCTACTGTCAGCTTTGGGGTCAGAATATTCCCCTAGGTAGCCTATCGTACTGAGATAAAAAAAAAACCTACACACTTTGAAATACCAGGACTTTCTCTAATCGGTATATTTTAATACTGATTTCCCACAGGTCACTCTCAGTGTACAATATTTTAATCCAGTTTCGTTGGTATCCGAGCGTACATAATGCAGTAATGACCCAGCCTGAAACGTAGCGAGGTCCCCCCTCCTCTTCCTCGTGATCCTGGCTGCATCTCAGTCAATTATTTAGAATCAAATCAGAGATAAAAGGATGGGGTACGTAAAGGAGGGTGAGTTTCATCCGTGTGAGTGGGAGCCTATCCAGGGGATGGGGGTGGGAGAGAAGGATAGCGCACGGGTTGCTCTGTGACTACTCACGTTACTGTCCGGCATTCTGCTTGCTCTGGTCGGTAACTTGAAAGAGGGTTTATTACTATAATAAAACGGAAATGCAGCAACGTGCTTGCGAAATCTTATGTGGAATCTGCTTAAAATATTAATGCTTTGTAGCAATCTTGTAGCGTATAATCATGATATACTGTAACGAACTGAAAATAAGGTATGAAAATAGCTCTTATTATCAGACAGGTAGTGGTGAATCATGGAGTAAGTCGCTTTGTAAGCCAGAGCTGCTTGTTCAGATCTCGGCCGGAGACAGCGATGATGAGACCACTGAAGATACAGATTTATACGTCATGTATGGAGACAACCAACGCCTCCTGTGTCTTTCCTAATTCATCCAACACTGCCATTCAGTTATCTGACGCTATACTGTGGAATTCGGGATGGCGTAGTGAATATAGTGAATAGGTTATGGGCTGGAGAATCTGAATTTCGAATCCCGACAACGACCAAGATTATCTCTCCTTTCCAAAAGTTCATAATCCCTCCTGACCTACCCACATTTCAATTAAATGGTCAACACTTCTCTTATCTGGATGTACACGACTTGGGTTTGAGGCTGAACACTCATCTCCATCTACTGCCAAGGTTACTAATGACTGGAGCTGAACCACAATTGCCCTAACCTTCATACTAAGTGAGAGAAGAATGAGATGGGCAAGCCGTATGGTCTGTACTGGACTGAATATTTGTCAAATTATAAAGGGATTCTCCGAAACGAAGCCTCAAATTACAACACGTAACACTGAAATAGTTATAAGATTTTGTTTTTGTATTTCTGAAATGTGAAGCCTGATAATAGCTGTTTCGAACATCCGAAACATGTGGCTTTTAAGACTTCATACACTTTTGTGTATTGGCGGACTGTTTCACTGTTACGTATTACAATAATATTTATTAATTGCAATTGGGTTGTCACCCGGTGGCAGTGGTTATTTTACATGTATACAAAACATGAAATTGGTTACTAATAAATTTAAGTTGGGAGGGCTACATGAGAAGCATGTAGTGGCAACTTGGAATCTTGGGAACCATCTCAGCATTCGCTTATAGACACAGGGAAAGCAAGAAAAACCTATGTCGAGGTGGCCGGTCGCAGGACCTTCCGAATACTGACTTCTAGCCAGCAGCCCGGCATCTAAAGTAAAAACAGCAATAACAGTATAACAGTACTGTACTAACACAAAAAGGATGCCACACATGAAGACCTCAAATTACAACAAATCTTTCTGCTATATTGTAGTGAATAATTCTGTGTGTCAGATGAATATCGGCCTCTAATTGGTCTGTTGTCCGTGCCTGGGATAACAAATGTATGAGTATGGAGCTTCTGCAGAACAAGTGACAGACGGAAACTGAAAAACGCTGGGAAGAAAACCATCCCAATGCCAACCCGTCTACCACAAATCCTACAAGTACTACTGGGCAACCGCGTTGAGAAGACGAAGGAACGCGGCAAGACCAATGGAAAATCCTTACTACAACCCCAATTCCACCCTTTGTTGCTTCTCAGCGTCATCTTGGAAATAAGAAAACTGACTAACTTCAACCCTCACGAGGCTCGTAGTCTTTCCCCTACCAATCCGAAATTACCAGCAGGAAAACGGAAGGTTATTCAGTCTGCACGCTTCCGTTGCTGTCATTCCCATCTTTCTCGTTTTTCCCGTTTTCCATACTCTGATCAATCTTACCTGAAGTCCGGTGTTCTAACTTCTTCTGGTGCGATCGAAACACGAAGCAGCTGGAACCCCAAGCGAATCAGCTCTAACTGCCCCCCCCCCACCCCGCCACAGTGACAAATTTTATGCATATGTTTTGACCCATACAAAGTTGGTTAATATTCCCTGTGTACGATAAGAAGACATTTAAAGTAGCAGAGTTTTGGAACACCCGCCATTTTAGCCTCGGCTGTACATGGATTGAAGCTGTCAGCTTCAGGCTCCAGCCGCTTCACCCGCGGTGAAGGAGTTCCCAGTACCCGTAGGGCAGCAGGCCCTTTGGGTTTCAGACCTTGGTTGGGTAACTTTCAGAACAGAAGTATCTCCCGCCCCTACCGGCAATCCCAAAATAATTTCTAGGATATACAGCCAATACCGCAGTCACTATAATGCACAGTCTAGACAGTGCCTCTCTAGACTGTGCAGTACACACACGCGCCACGGGCAAATAGGCTGCCATAACACCGACTACGTCCTTATCAACGGACACGATAGAACCATTACTGTAATTTTAGTCAAGCACTGTACAGAGCTCCATGATGATGGATCCCTTGTGATACGAACACGGTGGAGCAATTATTATAAAAATTTTAAATATTTTATAATAATTCTAATTGTGTCTACGAGTTACATATTTGTGCATCTGTTGGATAATGAAGTGTTTTAATCCCAAGTTTTTACTATATGTGCTACCTCCAGCTTTAAGGTATGTGTGTGTGTGATGTTCCCTTCTCAATGAGGCGAAAGAACATAATACAGAGTCAACAACAAACAAATATACAAACTATCTACCATGAAAGTTGAAATCAGTAGGATAGTGTTAATATAAAACATTTTCATAATCATAATTATCTTCTTTCTCTTTCCTTCTTCTTTTCTTCTCCTCATTCTCCTCCTCCTCCTCCTTCTTCTTCTTCTTCTTCTTCTTCTTCTCCATCTCCTCCTCCTCCTCCTTTTTCTTCTTCTTTTCCATCTCCACCTCCTCCTTCTTCTTCTTCTTCTTTCCTTCTTCTCTTCTTCTACTCCTTCTCCTCCTCCTTCTCCTCCTCCTCCTCCTCCTCCTTCTTCTTCTTCTTCTTCTGGAAGATGTGCTACTGCTGAATGAGTTTCAAATTGGATCGACTTGTGTTTAGACAAACACATAACCTGATTCAAGTAATCAGTTCTGTAACCTTCCAAAGCTCAGTGATGACGATATCAACCCTTCCTGTGACTCTAAGAACATACTGCACTTGGCCTACATTGATTTGTGTGTTTCGTGGGAGACACAACTTCCCCCCCTCTCCCCCCCCAAAAAAGAGAGAGAGAGAAAGGCTCATTTCCTTAAACAGCAAAAACAAGTTATGTTGTAATGAAGACGCTGGGCTTTAGTGGGTAAAAACCTGGTATTTTAAGCACAATTTACTTGAAATTCTTATTTCATGTACTTAAAACCAATGAACAGAAGAAGCCGGTCTGAAAAATAACTACACACATTAGTTTATTTCCTGCCTCATAGAAAACATAAAACTTTCAATTACGAAGTTTCAAAATTTCAAAAATTTATCGCTGGTATACAACAATCTTTATTAAATAAAACAGGAAATCCGTGCGTTGCAAAGTACCTCTGTGTTGGCCTTGGAACGAGCGACCAAACGTTTTGCCCAATTTTCGTGAAACCATATGTACGAAGTCTACACAACAGTGGTTGAATAAGCTCTATTTCCATGAAAATTGGCTCAGTGAATGTCATAATTTACTTAGATGCTCAAAAGGATTTCTATCCGTAATTCCATATTTATTCTCCGATTTGGGTAAAATGTGGTGTAAGACATCAACACAGCATGAAAGTAAGCATACTCAAATGTAGTAAAAATCGCAGCACTAAATGTCCTACTATTCTTTTGGACGTCAACGATATTATATTTAAAGAATGCCTGCTGCAGGGTGTGTGTAGCACTTCAGAAATTATATATTATATTCAATCTTGTCTATTTTGAGACTACAACTGTAATTGCTCTATAGAAATAATGAGTTCTTTTGCTGTAAACCAAGCACTATTTATGGATGTAACTGCCCATTAACCTTTTTCCTGCTAACGTGAAGAATATGGTGAGCTGCTAATAACACCAACAGATGGCAGATGGGAGTTAAATCGGTGTTTAACCCTCATCCTGCTAACGTGAAGAATATGGTGAGCTCCTAATAATACCAGCAGATGGCAGATGGGAGGTAACTCGGTGTTTAACCCTCATCCTGCTAACGTGAAGAATATGGTGAGCTCCTAATAATACCAGCAGATGGCAGATGGGAGTTAACTCGGTGTTTAACCCTTCTCCTGCTAACGTGAAGAATGTGGTGAGCTCCTAATAATGCCAGCAGATGGCAGATGGGAGTTAACTCGGTGTTTAAACCTCATCCTGCTAACGTGAAGAATGTAGTGAGCTCCTAATAATGCCAGCAGATGGCAGATGGGAGTTAACTCGGTGTTTAACCCTTCTCCTGCTAAAGTGAAGGATATGATGAGCTCCTAATAAAACCGCCAGATGGCAGATTGGAGTTAATTCGGTGTTTAACCCTTATTCTGCTAACGTAAAGAATACGGTGAGCTCCTAATAATACCATCGGATGGCAGATGGGAGTTAACTCGGTGTTTAACCCTCATCCTGCTAACGTGAAAAATAAGGTGAGCTACTAATAATACCACCAGATGGCATTTGGGAGTTAATTCGGTGTTTAACCCTTATTCTGCTAGCGTGAAGAATATGGTGAGCTCCTAATAATACCAGCAGATGGCAGATGGGAGTTAACTCGGTGTTTAACCCTTCTCCTGCTAACGTGAAGAATATGGTGAGATCCTAATAATACCATCAGATGGCTGATGGGAGTTAACTCGGTGTTTAACCCTTATCCTACTAAAGTGAAGAATATGGTGAGCTCCTAAAAATACCACCAGATGGCAGATGGGAGTCAACTCGGTGTTTAACCCT
>Ga0136643_10018120_pt1 | contig 10612 bp, 5 predicted proteins | sample TergutLab28metaG_FD_96883 | JGI IMG/M metagenome (GOLD analysis project Ga0136643, IMG submission 96883) | Labiotermes labralis P1 segment gut microbial communities from Petit-Saut dam, French Guiana - Lab288 P1 (version 3) (version 3) | ecosystem: Host-associated > Arthropoda: Insects >... | reverse complement strand
TTTTTTTTTGTTGTTTGTGTTGGTGTGTGTTGTTGTTTTGAGTGGTGGGGGGGGGGGGGGGGGGGGGGGGGGGGGGGGGGTGTCGGTGCTAGTTATCCATTTTCTGGAATTTGGAGGCAATATTGCAAGGATGCTTTGGGAACACAAAACACGAGGTTGCAAGTAGTCAAGAATTATTTAACTGTTTAGTTGCTGCCTTCCAAGGTGGATTCCGACAAAAATGGTCACCAGAATTTCTTGCTTCTTTTGCGATCTCAGCTGATTTAATGTCGAATGGTCGTCCGGACTCCTACTATATTGATGGGATTTTTTGCGGTTTATTCTCAGGCCATCCAGGAAAGATTTGGGGTTCTTCTTTAAAACAAGGTGGTGGGCTGTCGTGATTGCGTTAATGAACATTCGGTTTCCATAAAATCCGGGGAATGACTTGACCAGCTAAGGACTTATTAGCTTCTCAAGAAAGATTCTGCGCCACGGAGTGAGTGTGTGAGTTAGGTAGTTAGTAAGTTAGTTAGGTAGCTTATTTAAGACAAGACCTAATCACCTCTATCCTCGCCCTTTCGATTTCCCAGTCATCCAACACTTCGACTGAAAAGCCCACGGTACGTAATTAATGCCCATTTTCTTTTCTAAAAGGTAACACTATAAAATATAAGACAAAAATACCTGACAAAAAGGAATTTTTAAGAAAGTAAGTGCTAAATATTTCATAAACATTAGTTTTAAGTGGAGCCAGAATAGCTGGATTAGTGGAATGACTAGACTGCAAAATGGATGACAGGGTATTCGCGTTCGATTCCCGACAGGAACAAGAAATTTTTATTTTCCCTTTGGCTTACATGGAGCTCACTCAGCTTTCCGTCCACCGGGTACTGAGTTTTCTTTCCCCAGGGCCAAGACACTGGGGCGTGAACAGGTGTCTCCACTCCCTCATACACTTTCATTGGTTTGGTGCCTGATTAAGCACACAACGAACTTCTCCTGAAGGTTACGGCCAGCCATAATTCGTGGTTTGTTTCTGTGCTCGTGTTACAACCTGTGTTCCTCCACGTGTAGGCACAGGTGTACGAATCGTTCCTTCTGCACTTCCCCCCCCCTCCCCATCGGATGGATGCCTATTGTTCTGGAATCATACAAGTGAAGTAGTGTGTAGGCAGCGGTGTGAGAACAGCACTCCGCATCTTCTCCGTCTCTGCTTTGTAAGAAGTTTTTCTTTCTACTAATTGATTCTGTTTCGTGGGGAAGTTGATGGTATACCCTGAGAACCTGTCACATGTTCTTCCATGTTCTGTGCATGCTGCTTCTTCTCCTACTCCTCTTACATTAACTTTTTTTATTAATAAAGAGATTTATTATTCTTCTTGGGCTTCATTGAAATCGATGCTTCTGTAAATCTGCGTAAAAGCATTAGGTTGTTCTATTTGAGGTAAGGTAGACGTGAGGGTCACCGTAGAAGAGGCCATAAAGGCCCAGAGGGGGTTTAGGGGCATAGCTATACTCTTTCTGTAATCTCGGCCCTAGTTTGGGGTGGGTGGTAAACGCCAGGCCCCGACGGTTTTACCCTCGGGAAGAAGATCGGTTGCCCATTTTACAGCAGACTAGGTAGGCTACAGGGCCGGTGTGGAAGAGTGTGGAAAATTTCTCCCTCAACCAGAATTCGATCCCCGGACCGTCCAGCCCGTAATGAGTCGCTATACCGACTGAGCTATCCCGGCCCATCTATTTGTGGTAAGTGATTAGTGATTTCTTCAGGCCTTGACTGGGGAATTAACGAGTGTATGAATTTTGTCGACGGTAACTTTTCGATTGAGATTAGAGGTGTGGTGTCGTCTTGACTGGTAAATAATTATTGAGGTCAGGCAGTCCGAGAAGATCGCTTGACCGTAAACATAAAGGCGCCACGATTATTCGAAACGTCGGTAACTGCTTACCACTCGACAAGGTTTGATATACCTATTGACTTACGTATTCGTTAACGCAACATTCGAGCGAACGGTGAGCAGGTATATTGCACGAGAACCGATTAGAGAGCTCAAAACTTTGTTTTGTCTGCAAGTCATATGAGAGGGTTCGAAATTACATTCATTTAATTAAAGTACTGGATTTTTTAAACTAACAGAATAAGTATTTATAAATTTAAGCGGTAATATTGACCCATTCCCATAAACCACTCAGCCTTCAGCGCATGTGGAATTTGTGACTGTTATGGTTAATACTGAACTGCGGGATTAAGTGTTGCACTATACGTACATGTATGAACCCTATAACTCGTGAAAAAGGTGAAAGTATGTACATGCCAAGACCATGACAACAAACGCCATGCCATACATTCAGAGTAAGTACAATCTGCACGAATGAATATCACATAAGAATTCGTGACTCGCCCAGCTGTAATTAATAGGTAGGATAATTACAGTCAATAACACAACAATGTATATCTAATTATGTTTATTAGAAGATGATAAAAACTACATGTTTCGGCCACTATTGGCCATCATCAGGTTTCGGATTAAAAACCTGTTGATGGCCAATGTTGGACGAAACGTGTAGTTTTTATCATCTTCTAATAAACATCAATTAGTTACACATTGTTGTGTTATTGACTGTAATTACCCTACCTATTAATTACTACACACGACGGGGATGGCACATTTCAGAATTCGCCCAGCTGTAGTCTCTTATTTTTAAATTACACGACACGTAGTAATAGATTTGTACAGTATCAGTATTTTGTGCTTGATAATTAATAATCTTTCGCTGAAAATTATGAGAACTGTTTGAATACTTCTACAGCATATATGTGTTATGTTCACTGTGCAGTTCCGACAGTGTTACATTGTTATCAAGTTGTAATTATCCGTTTTCGGCCCGTAAGCCAACATGTATGAAGCCGTAAGCCGTTACCGCCAGTGAACTGGATTTTGTGGTATCGATGTGACTCTGTTATTAAAGCAGTCTGAACTCCTGAGACGATATCGATATTGCAGACACAACCTAGGCCTACATTCTTTGAGACGCCATAAGAAACCTGAAGGCTTCTTTTTGTGGCGTAGCTAAAGATGTAATAAAGACGCCAGTTTGTATCTTGAGGACGTTAGTTCGGCTGTTCTGACATTAGTAAAATAAAATATTAAGGCCGTACGGGGCGTGGGGCTGTCAGCAACAGTAGAAATACCAGTGTGTTATAATTTTACGGTAAGCTTTGTAACAGAATAAACGGACATTCGCAGATATACCCTATAGCCTACTTGTTTCGTATTAGCCATTTACTGATACATTTTTAGGTGCATTCGCAAAATTACGAGAGGCAGCACGTCACTCTAAACACTGCTACATTTCTACGAAACTACAGGTTTTAACATTCTATCAGGCAATATTTTTAATTTAAATTTCATTTAGAAACTTGTTCCATTTTAATACGCAAACCGTGGAAGTGGGGATGTAATTTCAATATCCTTTGCTGTATTGACCGCAGAAAACTGTCAGTTTGGATTGACATCACCAAAGCGGTCCTGGTAATTTTAAGTGAGAAATCATACACTGAGCCCTTCGCTTTTCTAAGATGTTTTGCTGCGCAGATTAGCTCTTTTCGGGACAGCCTATCGGTCTCATTTTTAAGGGTCAAGTAGTCTTCTTGGATTGCTTAATCCTTCAAAATGGGACCGAAGTGCCGTCCGGAAACGTCGGTAAGCAACTTCCTCCCTACTTTGCGTAACATCCCATAAGAACTAAGGTCTCAGCCACACCTCGGCGGAAGCATGGAAGCGGAGGGCAGTGGACACACGATGTTCTGTGCGGTACTTCAGGTTGCTAGTAATGATGTCTAAGAAAAGGGCCTACCTGAACTTTGTGCTAGGTTTTCAAATTAGCTTCGTGAAAGAGGAATCGACAGCTTTTCCATTTTATCTTCCTTTTCACAGCTTATGCGCTATCCTATGCCGTTCGACTCTATAACTTGCTAGTTTTTTTTTTATGGAACGTCTATGACGTATTTGTCAAATTTAATGTTATCGGATTACATTCAGGCCGAATCTGTGTACAGATGTCGATCAGTAAATTGTATAGTCATTAATGTTTGTGTTTGTAGGACGGTAGTTATCGTGTATTCTCCTAGAAATGCTTATTCTTTAAAGGCTTGTTTTCACGTTCCCCCCTTTCATTCAAAACGTTCAAGTCTGTGTTGTCGTTTTCCTTGCATTTTGGGCTGAACAGTAGCATAAAAGGGAACTAGATATGTAGTTATCTTCATTCCTAACCTTCACACTAGATGCAGATACGTGGTCAGTGTCACGCGCCGGCCGCTTTACCCCTGAGAAAGAACTCTAGTCCCCATTGAGTGGGAGGCTGAGTGGACCCCAGAGCCGGTTTGTACTGTCTGGACGGAAAAATCGCTTGTCTACGCAAGGACTCGAACTCTTAGTTATGCAGCCTGTAGCCTAGTCACGCTAATGACTACGCTATCACGGCTTCAGTTCCGTGTTTGTTACGCACAGATGTCTTTATAAGCACTTTGATTTCCAAACTTGTAGCATGCTACCCCACAAAACTAAGAGATTAAGATGCACGTCCGTAAAGCGCACCTGGACGATGTTTTTTTGTGCTTAAATATTGATGTTAATGCTTTCAAAGGCTGACGGAATTATACAGTCTTCTAGTGACAAGAATTTTCGAAATGTATCTTCTGCAATCTCATGATGAATGACATTTACAATTGGTAGTGTTTAGAGGTGCCGATTTGAGCGGCCGCGCGGTCTAAGGCGTAGGTCTGCGGCGCTCGCCTGCTGAGATTGTGGGTTCGAATCCCACTGGCGGCTTGAATGTCTCCCTGTTGTGAGTGTTGTGTGTGTGTCAGGTAGAAGTCTCTGCGACGACCTGATCGCTCATCCAGAGGAGTCCTACCGACTGTGGTGCGTCGTGTGTGATGTAGAAACCTCGTGAATTAGGAGGTCCTGGCCCACGGGGGGGCTGTTGTGCCAAATAAAAAAGTATTTAGAGGCATTAATATTTGAAGTAGTTTCTACGTCTATTTTCAATTAAATTATGGTATTTTGTTTGTGATTTCGGTTTTATGTCAATTTATAAATGATTTAATTTTCCCTGTACTTTTAAATTAATGTGTTAAGTTCATTTGGAGAAATTATGTCTACTGTATCTGGTGTAGACAAAGACGTATAACAGTTTTATTCAGTTTATTATCCTTCTTGTCAGCAGTTTTCTTAATTTGGAAATTGGTTTCCCATAGGTCTGAGAGGCGCGAAAATTTATATTATTTATACGGTATTGTTGTCGTTTTTTCTTTGGGCCAGACTACCATATAATAAACAGTTTGTGAACTCTGCAAGAGGGAAATGTAAAACATATTTAGGCACAGAGACTACTGCTGCTTATACTTTAATTGCGAGCTGTTCAACTAGTGTATTCCCTTTTTCATATGTTGAATCTCATTGTGTAAAGCCCATTGCTTCTCCAAAGACTTATTGCAATGGTGAATAGTATGATTCTGGATATTGTCCAGGGTGTGAGGATTAGTGTACTAGACTAGTGTCCGTATGGTTTCATTTTCAATTCTAACATTTGTAATTAAACTTAAAATGAAAGGAAAACAACATTGAAAATTCAGACATTGTAAAGACAACCATTCACCTAAAGATGGGCACGGATCGGACTGACGAAACGTCTTACGAAATTAAGTATACCGTGACGCTGGATATGGAACGTACCCCACACGTTTCACATGCATAAACCGCGTAGGAGGTTACGGCTGCAGTAACCTCTTACACTTATGTTCGGAATGGGTACGTTTCGAATTGCCTGAAGTTTATTTCCGATCTTAAGTTTTTGTGGTTTTTCTCAGCCCCCCTCCCCCCCCCCACGACAATTGTTGGGTCACGACCACTACTTTCCAAATCCTTTTCACTTCACTATCCACCATTCATCATACCATTGACGTTGTATGTTCTGGGATTCTGAGAGCGTCGGGTAGTAAACCACAAAAAAACAAAAAAAAATCCAGATTCGCAGTTGTTTGTCGAGTGGAAGGAAGGCAGAGTGCGACAAGCAGCTTGGACTGCGAGGCTTCTGTCGCATTCAGCTGTTGACAAATTCCGAATACTCTATTAACCCAGCTTGTCAACTCTGCTTTCTTGTTTTTCATTTCACAGGAAGAAAAAAGAGATCTCGGAAAGAAAAGTTACGGCTTGCAACGTAACTCTGGCAACGTAGATTGCAAGAGGGGTTGTCATGGGGCATTGACTTGGACGAAAAGTAAATTATCAGCAGAACTTGCTAATATTTACTTATGACTTTTTCCCCGTGAAACAATATCAGTCAGCACACTACAGTTCTTATCAAGGCACCTGTTCCTTTTGGAGCAGTTGCTATTGTGTTTTTAAACAGAACACGTCTGTTAGAGGCTATCCCCAGTCGGTCAAATTCCGCATAGACCTAAGTTGAATGGAAGAGACGTCGATATGGACCGGCGGCTAATAAAGTGGCACTGGGGGAGGCCGTTCTTGCAGAAATTTGGGTTGCGAATGGCAACAGACCCTCGAGTATGAAACCACCACGTAGCTTCTCGGAATGTGGGGTACTTTTCATGTTGTGACTACTTATGATTTCTCTAGTTAATCACAGTAGTCAGTATTTAGTATTCGTCAAACCACCTAACATATGCGACAGACAGGCCTAAGTAATCAGGATATTAAAATAGATAAGGCGGATTTTCATCGACAGGGTCTCGGGTTCAATCCCCGTGCATTTTGTGTGGGACTTGTGGTGGGAAATCTGGAATGGGGGGCAGAAATGTTTCACATTTTCACAGCTTTTTCCTGTAAGTATTAATTCTGTAGACCTATATGACAGACAATGAATAATACATGCAACTTCCGCTTGTACTGTTTAGGAAATACACCTTCGTTACAAACTCCGGGATTTATTCTATAAATAATAAGGTAAAAAGGCAAGTCAGTTCCGTTACAGGCCCATGGTGCCCAGAGGGTTCCTGGAAGTTAAGGTTCTTAGATTACGTGGCATTGGCCCAGGATGGTGGCAAGGTTGTCAGCCTTACGCACCGGCCGCTTTTTACCCCCAGGAAATACTCCTGGTACTCATTTCTGTTAGAGGCTGACTGGACCCCAGGACCATAGTGCGATCGGAAGGATTATGTCAATGAAAAATTCCAGTGACACTATCTGGAATTGAACCAACAACCTTACGATTTGTAGCACAGCACCTTAACCACTGTGCTACCGCGGTCCCCATTCTATAAACAATACCAAACAATATGCACAGATATTTTAATATGCAATTTTATATCTAAAACCTTATGCCCCAACATGTTTCGATTCGTTATGTATCATCTTCCGGGAGGAACCACATCAATACAGTAAGTATAAAACAAGAAATAGTGGGCTAACAATACATGATGTATCTCGGTGTCTTTAAATCCACGGTAGAAAACGAAAATATGAGGAGTATTCCCTAACAAGTAGATTTGACATGTAGCAGTAGGGGACTGTATGTGCTCAGTATTGTGGAATGATCGTGTGGAAAGGCTGAAGGCAATTGTGTAGGTAATGTTCAGTCCTATCAATGAAATATTTGTTTAGCGTTTATTACGGAAATGAGCGTAGTTGTATGTAGCATTTTCAGTGAGGATCCTGCTTATGGGCGACGGAATATTTTACTTTTAGGCTGTATTTCCGACGTTTCAGCGATACGTACTGTTTTTATCTTAAAAGAGGAGGAATATTTTTTTCCTAAGATATAAAAAATTTATTTAAAACTTTTTCGACATTGCATTTAACGGAATGTGAATAATCAAAATTTCTTCGATGCCTTAGTGCCGGCATTGTGATCAGCTTTTACGCTGCAGATTTGTGTTACAATAAGTGAATATTAACCACAATAAAATATTTAAACCAGAAAAGCATATAATTGGAAAGTACATGTGTTTCATTGGTGTATACCTTCGCATTGCTGTTGAATCTATGCCATAAGTTTTGACTTTATTTTTTTCGCTGATAGAATCTGGCGGTTTTACTAAATATCTTTATGGAAAAGAGTAACACATTTTCTAACGTTATACAAACTGTTTGTGACTGTGTCAACTAACAGGATATATGAACGTCTTTGATTTTTCGCTAAAACTCTTGATAAGTAAAATTACGTTTGCAGGCGTGACCAACATCCACACCGTTTCTCCACATAGATCGTCTGATAGTCTATTTTAAGTTCTGACTGCCCGGTACTTGCTACACCCCTTCCTTATCCGGCCATGCTGCTTTGACAAGCCTTGTCGGATCCGTCCTAATCCACGTGAGCCAAGAATGTCTTGTGTCAGTCTCATGATCTCTAAAACACCAGAAAGATAACAATCAATTTTACCATATGAACTACATCGTTCGATTTTTCTTTTATTATATAGTTAGGTTTCGTTCTGGAATCTAGCCTATCGTGGTTCCGGAATGAGAAACATTTTGCTACTAACGCCTGCTTTATTGTTCATTGGTTACTAGGTTACTGTACATATCTCCAAACTCAGTTTGTAACTTTGATATTCTTTCTTGTGGAACCAATAAAACAACGTAATTACACTTGAATGCCAAATTTTAGTACAATATTGAGGATATGGAAAAGGCGATTCTTTGGTAGGTTTGTGGTATGGTATGTGTCACAACATTCATTTTAAAATCAACTAAACAACCTGATTATTAACAGTTAATGTTAGTGCGAGATGATACATGTAACTTTTATCCATTAATAGTTACGGCTTAGCATCCCTTTTGTGTTTGGTTAACTTTCCATGTCGTACAAAAATTTAAGTAATATACTTAACGAAGATGTTTAATAGAAGGTACAGCGAGGTACATATGCGTCGCACTTCGTTAACTTACCCGTATGTCTACGAATTGGTTTGTGATTATAGATTTTGAATGAAAGTTAAAATGTCATACGGTAAGAGTGTGAATACAATACAAGGGCAAACTGTGACGTGTGTATATCACAGTGTCTCCAGTAGGCTATGTTATCATGTGCAGTAGGGGTAGTATACCGCGGCGAATTGATTCGTACTGGTCCACCGGTTTGCCAGTTGTTATAACGTTTTAATTTGTTCGTAATAATGAAGCGTTTCACATCACTTCTATCTGAAATTTGACTGGTTTTAAGAAGATAAAATTAAATATTGTAATATGCAGTTGTAATTTCTTAAAAATCGACTCTTAGGTCACTTTCTTACTTCCTTATACAGGTACTTGTACATTGTACATTATTGTATAAGGTATAGTGAAGACTACTCTCCGGTACAAATTTACCGAATTTTCGGCGGTTGGCTTCCATATTTAGGTTAGAATATTGATGCCTTGAGTTTCTCCGTAAACGTCAGCCAGTTTACACCAGGCTACACGACGATAAATCCCAAACGGTAATGTACGTTACAGTCACCGTCGGTAGAATCCCAATCAAGGAGTTACGCTTAATGTTTGCGTTACACAAAATAATGTTCTACACGTACTGGTTTTGAAATTTTGATCTTTGTAGGCAATAAAGGTTGGTAGACTAAAGGAAAATAAATGCTCTGTGTCATTTTGTGCACAGGATACAAGGGCTGGTTTCCAGATGGCAGATGTTAGTCTGCCGAAGCCTGTGAAGACTTACATTACAGTACGGAACGGTGCTCGCTATGTGTGCAGAACCTTTGTCACTTACCGGGCGCACCTCAGTTTAAAGTGGGGCAACTTAGTGACGACCCGTCTCATGAACTTAACATTCATGCGGGCATAATTTTGGGTGTTATAGAGCCGTTAATTACAGATGTATAGTAAAGTTGCGGGCTGAACTGAACTGGCTGAGAATATGATACACTGACTGGGTGTTTTATTTCTAGTTATCAAGCCTCGGCGCTTTTAGGGAAAATTCTTGAAAATATGTGCTTATCTGTGAATAAGATGTAGGAATATATATAATTCAGTGTTCTAGAAACAAAACAGTGAAACTAAATATCATTAATAGCTCTAATACTGTCTATGGTATACTCTCACACTGAGTGAAAAATTAATGCGACCGGTAATCTTGTGATACGAGACCAGCAAAGTTTCCGAGAAGGAAAAACCTGCTAACATTTGTTTTCTTCTATAAACTGCAAGTCTTTCTAAGATATTTTTGAAGTCGTAAATATGACTTCGGGTCAGCCGTATAATATACAAATAAAATGCGACGCGAGATACGGCATGAGGGAGAGGCTCTTCAGACAAGTGCGTAAACAACTTCGCTGTCGGGTGGGTTCAGTGTGATGGACCCTATAACCAGGCACTTTTTTAGAATATCGAAGAAACTGAAAAGTGTTACAGCTGAGGGTTAGACCAACATTCGACAGAGCATCGCGCAGTGGCGGTCAGAATGGGACCTCGTATTATATCTGAGAGGTGTCCCCTGAAGGAACAGTCCCAGCACCAACACTTAAGACGGGGCTGTTAATACATTTTGTTGTCAATATTTATTAAAACCAACTAATTGCACATACTTGTCAAACCATTAAAACCACATTATTAGATTAAAATGGATTTAAAATATCTCCTACATGTTTCAATCCCTCTATGGGATCATCCTCAGG